>Ga0210384_10009184_pt1 | contig 10233 bp, 10 predicted proteins | sample IncBWH2MmetaG_FD_160574 | JGI IMG/M metagenome (GOLD analysis project Ga0210384, IMG submission 160574) | Forest soil microbial communities from Barre Woods Harvard Forest LTER site, Petersham, Massachusetts, United States - Inc-BW-H-2-M | ecosystem: Environmental > Terrestrial > Soil >...
CCCCGTTTAAAACGGAGAGGGTTAAACTGATTAAAGGATTATTATTCGGCGCTTACTTCGAATTCAACCTCAGTTTCATTGCCATGACCAAAATCAACCTTAGCCTTGTAAGTTCCAAGTTCCTTCACTTCTGAAAGAATATGAATACGGCGGCGATCGATTTCGTATCCCTTCTGGTCACGGATGGCACGGGCCAGTTGCACTGAGGTGACACTTCCGAAAATCTTTCCGCTGGTTCCGGTTTTTGCACCGATTTTCAACGGAGAAGCCTTCAGTACTTCGATTACCTTGTTGACTTCAGCCAGCAGTTTTTCTTCTTTCTTTTTCTGCTGTTTGATTTTCTCATCCAGCTGTTTGAGGTTGGACGGGCTGGCTTCAATCGCCTTTTTTTGCGGAATCAGGAAGTTACGTGCATAACCATTTTTTACACTAACCTTTTCATGAGCGGCGCCAAGATTATCCACGTCCTGAATCAAAATGATTTCCATTATTAATTATTTGATTCCCTTCCCGCCTGGGCGTGATGGGAGAGTTTATCACTTAAATAAATCTGTTACGTAAGGGAGGATGGCCATTTGCCTGGCTTTCTTGATCGCATCGGCTACTTTGCGCTGATATTTCAGCGAATTACCAGTAATACGGCGCGGAAGCATCTTACCCTGTTCGTTCAGAAATTTTTTCAGGAATTCACCGTCTTTATAATCCACATAACGGATATGGTATTTTTTGAAACGGCAGAATTTTTTAGCCCTTTGCTGGGTCTTGATCGCGGTCAGATATTTTATCTCATTGGTCTTTGCCATGTTATACCTCCGCTTTTTCTGTTCCTGTTGGTACACCACTTCTCTTTCTGGCATTGTACTCGACGGCGTATTTATCGAGCCTGGTAGCCATGAAACGTAATACGGTTTCATCGCGGAGAATCTGAATTTTCAGTTTCTCATTGAAGTCGGATGGCGCATAATATTCCATTACCCAGTATAAACCAGTGGTTTTTTTCTGGATGGGATACGCCAGTGATTTAAGACCCCAGGGATTGTCGTGCACCACTTTGCCACCGTTTTCTTTAACGAAGGCCGTGAATTTGCTCTGGGCGGCTTTATAGTCCTCCTCAGACAGCACAGGGGTAAAAATCACCATCAATTCATAATTGTTCATTTCCCTGTTTTTGTTTAAAATAAATAATTGGGCTGCGAAAGTAAAGCTTTTTGGGGAAATAGCGAAAGGAAAATCGTTGGCCGTTGTCGGTTGACCGTTGACCCACTCTATTGTGATAAACAGATCAAGGCCGCCAACGGTCAACGGCCAACGACAACCGACATGATGTCAGCATAATCACCAATGGCATCGTGTTTGAACGGCAAGCCTAAAACAGCCAGCTATGCAAAAAGGGAGTATCAGGGTAGAGACAGAGAATATCTTCCCCATCATAAAAAAATTTTTGTACAGTGATCATGAAATTTTTCTTAGGGAGCTGATTAGCAATGCGGTAGATGCATCCCAAAAGCTGAAAACACTTTCTTCCCTGGGAGAAGCAAAGGGCGAAATCGGGGAACTGCCCATCCACGTAAAACTCGATAAAGAGGCCAAAACCCTTACTATTTCCGACCAGGGAATCGGAATGACAGCTGAAGAAGTGGATAAATATCTTAACCAGGTTGCCCTGTCGGGAGCCGAAGAATTTGTAAATAAATATAAGGGCCAGAACGAAAATGCCATAATAGGCAAATTCGGCCTTGGGTTTTATTCAGCCTTCATGGTCAGCAGCAAAGTAGAAGTAATCACTAAATCTTACAGAGAAGACCAGCCCGCCGTAAAATGGGAATGCGACGGCAGCCCTGAATATAGTCTGGTAGAAGACCCCAAAACCGAAAGAGGAACCGATGTAGTACTATATATACCGGAAGATTCCGCAGAATTTTTAGATGAGAACCGTATTCGTGGTATTCTTGAAAAGTATTGCCGCTTTCTGCCAATCCCCGTTTTCTTTGAGGAAAAACAAATTAACAACACTCGTCCTGCCTGGACGCGCAAGCCCAGTGAACTAAGTACGGAAGATTACCAGGCTTTCTATAAGGAATTGTATCCTTTTAATGAACCGCCATTATTCTGGATTCACCTGAATGTGGACTATCCATTCAACCTCACCGGAATACTTTACTTCCCGAAAATAAAACAGAGTTACGAGATTCAGAAAGACAAAATCCAGTTATATAGCAACCAAGTTTTTGTTACCGATGAAGTAAAAGATATCGTTCCCGAATTCCTGATGTTACTCCAGGGAGTGATCGACAGCCCGGATATTCCTCTGAATGTAAGCCGCAGTTACCTGCAGGGAGATCCCAATGTTAAAAAGATCAACAACCACATCACAAAAAAAGTAGCGGATAAACTGGAGGAAATTTTCAACAGGGAAAGAAAAGAATATGAAGAGAAATGGGAAAGCCTCGGTCTCTTTGTAAAGTATGGCATGATGACCGACGATAAATTCCTCGAGAAAGCCAATAAGTTCCTCATCATGGAAGATGCTGACGGTTCGCGTTTTTATACTTTGGAAGAATATAGAAACGCTGCAGAAGCGTTGCAGAAAAATAAAGATGGGAAACTGGTTATCATTTACACAAGCAATCCTGTTCAGCAGGATAGTTATATCCGTACCGCCCGGGAAAAGGGATATAAAATAGTGAAACTCGAAACCATAGTAGATGCAGGGTTCATCAACCAGATGGAAATGAAATGGGAAAATGTTCATTTCACACGCGTGGACAGTGAAGTAGTGGACAATCTCATCGATAAACAGGATTCGGCAGAAACCGTACTTAATAAAGAAGAAGTTGAGAAGCTGAAATCATTATTTGCATATGATATTCCATCTCTGCACGTTACGGTTGAAGTAAAAGGATTAAGCCCCGATGCAATGCCCGTTGTTGCTACAAGACCTGAATTCATGCGCCGTATGAAAGATATGGCTGCCCTGAATGGAGGCGGAGGCATGGGTGCATTCTACGCGAATATGCCCGATGAAGTAACGCTTACCGTAAACGGAAATCATCCCGTATATCCATATATTTTAAAAGAAACTGATTCGGAAAAACAACAGAAGATCATTAGCAACCTGGCTGACCTGGCACTATTAAGCCAGGGTTTACTCAAGGGCGCTGAACTGACGAATTTTATTCAGCGCAGCGTTGATCTTATTGAGAAAAAGGAACCGGGCAGAATCATACTTGAAAGCTGACATGCATTCATTTTGAAATTCTATTTTTTTTGGAATACTGTCGTCGCAGGAATTCAATTACTTTTTCATGCTCTTCATGATCGTATTGAAATTTTAATTTGCCTGCAACAATTTCAGCATAGTTGTCGAAGATCTTCATCATGATAAATAATGAATTCCAGATATTTTTTATTTTATAATCCGGATATGTTGTCAGTATTTTTTTATAACCGCGCTTATCCAAATATCTTTTCATCATTTTTCCCGATTGTCCGAATGAAACTGAAAATCCAGTTTCCACTCCTATATACCATTCTATCATACGCATGAACATACTTCGGACCGGTCCCTCCATCATTGCCTTTGCATAAGTGGTCTCTTTCCGTTTAAGCCCTTTGGAAATATTCGTGGACACCCAACGAAATTCATTGCAGCTTTCTGTAAATTCCTTTTCTGATGGCTTTTTAATGTGGTAATCTGAATCACCTGGTTTACCTATACCATTGAACAGGGCATCTTTGTCCAGCCATACAATGGATAAACTATCCGGTTTAAAATAACTGTTGATTTTTTCTTTCGGATAAATTGTAAGATCTATTCTGATATGGTCTTTGAAAAGCATTAAATAATGAAATCCAGTTTTTTCAACATGATGATCATTTAGTGTTTTCATTTCATCGGGAAGCTGCCAGATGATTCTTTCTCCGAAAACCAATGTCCAGCGATGATCAGTGATAAATTCTTCCATTTGATTTACTACAAGAAAAATATCAAAATCCTGGTAAGCATCCGGAATTACTTTAATGTTGGCGCGGGATCCCTGCAAAAGAACCGCCCTTATGCGATCGTCCCGCATAGCGAGATCAGTAAAGATTTGTTTTATTTCAGCAGGAGTTCTCATATTTCAGGCAATATATCCTTGGTCAACCCTCAACCGTCAACCGTCATCGATGACTCAACCGCACTTCTTATATCCAGAATCTTCAATTGCAGTTTCTTCTCTCCATTCCATTCATTCATATCAAGTGTATATGCAATGTCCAGGGGCTGGCCTGATTGAACCTGTTCCCATTTATCCGCCATATTGAATGCGATGCAGGAAAAAATCAATTCGCCCTGACGCAAAAATAAACGGAGGTGCTTTTCCTTAAGTAATTTTGAATAACCGGTTTCGTAAACCTGCTGCGAAACAAAAACCGGCTTGTAATTTTCAGGTCCGAAGGGCTCCATCTGTTTAACGATCCGGTAGGTTTGGAAATCAATATCCGAAAAACGGGCAATGGCATCAACTTCTAATTCCGGAACAAGGAATCTCGGATCAATAGTTTCAGAAACAACTTCTTCAAATTTCTTGCTGAATTTATCAATATTCTCCGGAGCAAGTGTCATGCCTGCTGCAGCGAAATGTCCGCCGTACCCTACCAGCCACTCCCGGCAGGCATGTAAAGCCTCATATAAATTAAAACCCGGAACGCTGCGCGCACTGCCTGATGCATATTCACCGCTTTGTGTCAGTACGATGGTCGGACGGTAATATTTTTCAATAAGCCGGGAAGCCACAATACCCACAACACCTTTATGCCAATGAGATTTGTATAATACAGTCGACTTTCGGTTTTGCATGATTTTATTTCCATCAATCATCGCAAGTGCTTCCTCGGTGATGCTGGAGTCTGCTTCACGTCGGTCCGAATTATCTGCATGCAATAAATTAGCATATAGCAAGGCTTCATCATAATTATCCGCAACAAACATCAGGACAGCTTTTCGCGCGTCATCCATTCTGCCAGCCGCATTCACGCGCGGCGCAATTGTGAAAACAAGGGAAGTAATGGAAGCAGGCGTAGCCAGTCCGCTCAGTGTCATCAGTGCGCGGATTCCATGATTCGGATTTTCATTTATTTTTTTCAGGCCAAGAAAACAAAGTGCACGGTTTTCGCCTGACATCGGAACAATATCCGCTGCAATGGCAATCGCGACCAGGTCCAGATATATCAGATACATATCCTCCGGAAGAGAAAGAGCCCGGCTCAGAGCGGTGATGAGTTTGAAAGCTACACCACAACCACAAAGTTCTTTGTAAGGATACTGGCAGCCGGATTGCTTTGGATTGAGGATGGCAACTGCTGAAGGTAATATTATATCCGGCAGATGATGATCGCAGATGATAAAATCTATTCCATTCGCTTTGGCATATTCCACAAGTTCAATGGATTTTATTCCGCAGTCAACTGAAATAATTAAACTGAATGCATTTTCTTTTGCGAAATCGATTCCTGCTTTTGAAACGCCGTATCCTTCGCGGTGCCTGTGCGGAATATAAAAATCGATAAATGCCGGATCGTAGATTTTGCAAAGGAACTGGTATATGAGTGCAACAGAGCTGGTTCCATCTACATCATAATCACCAAAGACAAGAATTTTTTCTTTCTGATCAATCGAATGGAAGATCCGTTTTACAGCAAGATCCATATCCTTCATCAGCCAGGGATCATGCAATTGGGAAATATCAGGACGGAAATACGCTTTAGCTTCAGAAAAACTTTCTATTCCGCGGCCAACAAGTATGTGGCTTAGTATGGGATGGATTTTTAGTGCATCAGACAGTGATAGCACTTTTTGCTCGTCTGCAGGTTTTATTTTCCATCTTTTTTTCATTTTATTCGTTGACAGATGACCATTGACCGAATCAAATTCCAATCTGCAAATTATAATTTCCCTCATTTCATTCCCATACTCCCATACTCCCATACTCCCATACTCTCAAGCTAATATTTCCGATCCGTTGTAAATCGAACTAATTCTTCCAACGCAGCCCTCATCTCATTCTCCTCAAATTCATAAAGTATCTTCAGTGCTTCATCACGGTAATGATACATTTTCTCATTAGCATACCGAATGCCGCCCGAGGCCACGACCTGACCAATTACATATTTTATTTTTTCAGGATCACGGTTCTGATTTTTTATTATATAAATCAACTCCCGGCGGAGAGGTTTACTGATAGTGTTTAACGTATAGATCAGTGGCAGGGTTAGTTTTTTTTCTTTCAGATCATTGCCGGATGGTTTACCTGTTTTCTCATCGCCATAATCAAATAAATCATCCTTGATCTGAAAAGCAATACCTACGGCTTCTCCGAAACGACTCAGTTTTTCTGTTATGGTTTCGTCCTCGCTTGTTGAAAACGCTCCTGCAGCACAGGAAGAGGCGAGCAGGGAAGCTGTTTTATTCCGGATGATCTCAAAATAAACCGATTCTTCCAGGTTCAACGTCCTTGCCTTTTCAATCTGCAATAATTCACCCTCACTCATCTTACGCACGGCGCCGGAAAGCAATTGCAAAATTCTGAAATCACTATGATCCAGTGATAGTAGTAAACCCTTGGCCAGCAGGTAGTCACCCACCAGGACGGATATCTTGTTTTTCCATAAAGCATAAGTGGAAAAAAACCCTCTTCTTTCCAGTGATTCATCTACAACATCATCATGAACAAGCGTTGCGGTGTGCAATAGTTCAACCAGGGATGCCGCACGGTAAGTGGATTCATTCACCGGTCCGCATAACCGCGCCGATAAGAATACAAACATGGGCCTTAGTTGTTTACCCTTGCGGTTTACTATGAAACGCATAATCCGGTCAAGCAGTGGTGTCTGGGATTTTACTGCTTCCCGGAATTTTTTTTCGAAAACAATCAATTCTTCCCGGAGTAATGATTGGGCTAATTGCATAAAATGACCGCCAAATTACTACTTTATCATTCGGTTAATATAAATACCCGCTTGCATATGTATGAATTGGCAATATTCTCTACAATTCTGTGGTTTCCAGTTTCTTTTGAGATAAAAAATTTGCAATTTAAGGGTTAACTTATATTTTTGTAAGGTGTAGTATTGTTTTTAATCACAACATTCTTACAAACTTCAGTCTATGATAGGGAAAAAGTATTCGGTACTAGCCGTTTTTATATTAGCATTTCTTTCACAAAGTTTCGCTCAGGACAATACTTCAGCAGAGAGCAGCAGCAGTTACGATATAAGAGATTCTTCTGTTATACCTGCCCGGAGAATACCACAACACAATGAATTTTTAAATAATGCTTATCCTTTTCCTGCGAGGCCCCGTGACCAGTGGGAAATTGGTTTAAAAGGAGGTATGTCAACTGTTTCAGGAAGTGTAAGAGCCTGGCTGCCTACTTTTGGGATTGGAATTCATGTAAGAAAGTCTTTGGGTTATACCTTCTCCATCAGGGGTGAATATGATTACATGAGCGCAAAAGGACTAAACTGGCAGCCCTCCTTTACGGGATATGCTGCAAATAATGTTATTTCTCAATATTTTAGTGCTACCAACCGGGAACCGGTTTTTTACAATTACAAAACAACGATTCAGGAGCTTTCCTTACAGGGAGTGGTTAATCTGAATAATATTCGTTTTCACAAGGCAAAATCCTCCATCCTTTTCTATGCTTTTGGCGGTGTTGGCGCAGCAACTTATGCCACCAGATATAATTTATTCGGACCCAATGGCCGGTATGATTATACCGGTATCATTACACAATTTGGTATCAACGGGTTTACTTACGGCAACAGAAAAGCTATAAAAAGTGCTTTGAAGAGCATGATGGATGGATCATTTGAAACGGTAGCCCAAAGGGACCCTTCACAACCCAGTTTGTTTGGAGTACCTTTCATTCCAGTTGGTGTTATTGGAGTAGGTACAGAAATAAAGCTTACTGACAAGTTTAATATAGCGATTGAGGATAAAGTATCCATTACGAAATCCAAATTGATCGACGGCCAGGAATGGCAGGAAACCGGAACTGCCCAGGCCCATGCACTAACCCACGATGACACGTACAATTTTCTTTCTGTAGGATTGAACTACAATATTGGAAAAAGATCTGTTGAGCCTCTCTGGTGGATCAACCCGCTGGACTATGCCTACGGAGAACTCAATGCTCCAAGACATATGAAACTTCCTAAGCCCATCCTGGATGATGCGGATGGCGACGGTGTTACCGACCAGTTCGACCATGAGCCAAATACTCCTGCCGGTTGCCCCGTGGATACACACGGTGTAAGCCGGGATACAGATGGTGATGGTGTACCGGATTGCAAGGATAAAGAACTTATTACACCAACCCAGTGTCAGCCTGTTGATGCAGACGGCGTTGGTAAATGCCCGGATCCAGCCTGCTGTAAGGAAATCAACGCGAGACTGGATTCAGGTGGCGTAGGCGGCCTGGGTGGCAAAACACGTTGCTTTATTGGAGATCTTCCAAGCATCGTATTCAAAGGCAGATCAGTAACACTTAGCAAGGACGGAATGGCACTTGCTTCAACCATCGCTGAAAAAATGAGGAATAACCCGGGTTGTAAAGTAGCCGTTATCGGTTATGGAGAAACTAGCAAAACAGCCCAACAGCTCAGCTGGGATCGTGTGAATGAAGTGATCAAATACCTGGTGGAAAAAGAAGGTATCAACTCAGACCGGTTCATATTCCGGTACGGACAGACCGGTGGGGATGAAAATACGATAGATGTCAAGGATGGAACGGGCGAAGAAGGTCCTAATACGGTACCGGCTCCGCATCCGAACCTTCGTAAGAGATAAGCCATTCAGATTCATTGGATGTCCCGCGTCATACGCGGGACATCTTTGTTTTAAGCATATTTTTTAACAAATCAGTAGCCTGAACAGAATGAAAACGGCCTATTTTCGTTTCTTATCCTAAATATTGTAGTTTTGCAGGCTTCATGAAACAATTTTTCCTCGTTTTTATCATTTTCTCAGCGGTTAGTTCCTGCTCTTATTTTAAGGCTTCCAATAATGGTACGCCGAATAATTTCAATAAGATCATGAAAAGCACGGATTACACTTTTAAGCTTAAGATGGCTGAAAAGTATTATCTGAATAAGGATTATAATCATGCACAAATGCTTTATGATGACCTGTACAGGGTCATGAAAGGATCAGAACATTTTGAAGATATATGGTATAAATACGCCTATTGTGCATATTACCTGAAGGACTATATCAACGCCGAAAACCTGTTTAAGGGATTCGTGGAAGCATTTCCGAACAGCCCTAAGTCCGACGAAATGGATTATATGCGTGCTTATTGTTTTTATAAGCAGTCACCCAAGTATCAGCTGGATCAGACCAATACGACCAAAGCGATTGGTTTCATGCAGGCTTTTATCGCCCAGCATCCCAATTCCGATAAGGTAAAGGAAGCCAATGAAATCATCGAGAAATGCCGCGCCAAACTGGAAGAAAAAGATTTTGAAGCAGCCAAACTCTATTTTAACCTCCATGAAACCAATCCAGCCTATTTAAAAGCTGCTTCTCTCACTTTCAACACATTAATGAATACTTATCCGGATTCGCAATTCAGTGATGAATATAAGTTGTATATTATCAAATCGGATTACCTGTATGCCATCCAGAGCATGGAAGAAAAGAAAAAAACACGCCTGGAACAGGTACTGACCGACTGTAACGATTTTAATGACCGTTTCCCTGAAAGCAAACTGAAAAAAGAAGCCCAGTCATATCTGGAACTCGCCAATACCTCACTAAAAAAAATAAATAATGAGCAAACTAAGAAGACAGGTTAGTACGCATATTGCAAATGTGGCTGAAACGAAGAACCTGACGGATCTGAAGAATAAGACCGGCAATCTGTATGAATCCATTGCCATCATTGCAAAAAGAGCCAACCAGATCAATATTACCATGAAGGAAGAACTCCACAGCAAACTGGAAGAGTTCGCTACACATACTGACAGCCTGGAAGAAATTCATGAGAACAAGGAGCAGATTGAAATCTCCAAAGCCTATGAAAGAATGCCCAATGCAGCATTGCTCGCCACGCAGGAATTCATGGAAGACAAGATCTATTACCGCAAGAACGAAGACGATCTTTTCAGCTAGGGCTTAACTTAATCTATGGTGGAAGGAAAGAAAATACTGTTGGGTATCTGCGGCAGCATTGCCGCTTATAAATCCAT
>Ga0210384_10009185_pt1 | contig 10231 bp, 8 predicted proteins | sample IncBWH2MmetaG_FD_160574 | JGI IMG/M metagenome (GOLD analysis project Ga0210384, IMG submission 160574) | Forest soil microbial communities from Barre Woods Harvard Forest LTER site, Petersham, Massachusetts, United States - Inc-BW-H-2-M | ecosystem: Environmental > Terrestrial > Soil >...
AAGGCTAGGCGGAGTGCCCGAAAATCTACCGTTGAGTCTCCCTCCTTTGCCCGTTGAACCAAGGCATCGTAAGTGGACGGGGCACTCTCCTTTTGTGCCTGTACGGGGACAGATGCGATAGCAGTTACGAGTACGACGACGAAGACGAGTGGCAACCGTCTCACATGAATAGTCCACGGCGAGCATAGCATTCTTACTTGTCCGAAGTGCCGCCAATCCACCAGCCAGCTACAATCTTCAAGTGAATCTCGACGACACGATCGTTGCAATCGCCACGCCCGCCGGTCGGGGAGCCATCGGCATTGTACGTCTAGCTGGCCCCGAAGCGCGCTCAATCTCCGCGCCGATGCTCAACCTGAAGCACGACCTCGAGCCTGGCCGTGCGGTTTTCACAGAATTGATAGATTCGATTACAGCGCCGGAGGCCGCCCCGAATCACGTGGGGACGGCCGCCCTCGGCCGTCCAACCGAGCAGAGCTCGGCAGCTCTCGAAGTAGCCCCTACTCCCACCCGCATCGACGAGGTAGTAATCAGCTACTTCGCTAAGCCCCATTCCTACACCACCGACGACATCATCGAAATCTCCGCCCACGGCTCTCCTATCGTATTACGACACATCGTGGAACTCGCCCTCGCCCGCGGCGCAAGGCTCGCTGAACCTGGCGAATTCACTATGCGCGCGTTCCTTAACGGCCGCATCGATCTCACCCAAGCCGAAGCCGTGCGCGATCTGATCGACTCGCAAACCTTATTCCAGGCCAAGGTCGCCGCGCAGCAGCTCGAAGGTGCACTCTCCCGCCGTCTGCAGCCCGTGAAGCACAAGCTAGTCGCACTCATCGCGCGTCTCGAGGCCGGCATCGACTTCGCGGAAGACGACGTCTCAGTCCCGCCCGACGCAGTGATCCTCGAACAGATCGAAGATGTGCAAACGCCCCTCGCGGAATTAGCTGCCACCTCCTCCTACGGCAAGATCGTGAACGAAGGCCTGACGTTGGCGATCGTCGGGCGCCCAAACGTTGGCAAATCGAGCTTGTTTAATCGCCTCGTCGAACGCGAGCGCGCGATCGTGACCGCGACCCCCGGTACCACACGTGACTTAGTCAGCGAAACGGTGGCGATTGGAGGCATCCCGGTAAAGCTCGTCGACACCGCAGGCATCCGCAGCGCGCACGACGAAGCGGAGAGTATCGGCATTCGCAAGTCTCTAGAAACCCTGGCCGATGCCGATCTCGTCCTCTTGGTGCTCGATGCCACGCAGCCGCTCTCCACGGAAGACGAGGAACTCATTGAGAAAGTTGCTACTCGTCCGTCGTTGGTTGTGGTGAATAAAGCCGATCTGCGCGCGCCGTCATCGAACGCCCGCTCTCAGCCCGCCGCAAACGGCCGGGTCTCCACCTCAGCGCTTACCGGCGAAGGCATCCCAGAACTTCGCACAGCGATCCTTCGCCAAGTGTCAGGTGACACCGGCATGCAAGCAGAAACAGCGCTGCTCACGAACGCTCGCCACCAGAGTCTGGTGAATCAATCCCTCGGGGCCTTAGCGGCTGCTCAAGATGCAGTTGCAAACCGCATCCCGCACGAGATGCTTTTGCTTGATCTCTACAACGCGCTGCGTCCGCTCGACGAAATCACGGGCGCGACGACCAATGACGACATCCTCAACCTGATCTTCAGTACTTTTTGTATCGGGAAGTAAAGCGCCAAACGCAACCGAACTATTTCGAGTCCGCTTCTAAGGCAGCAGCCCGAATACCGCGACCCCATTTGGCGTCCCCACGAAGACTTTTCCGTTAACAATGGTGGGCGTCATGAATTTGTTCCCGTTGCCGAAGTGGTCGCGTCCGCCGCTGGCCTGGTTGCTGTTGTACAGTTCTATCAGCGTCGCCACGTTGTACGCGTGCAACACCGCGGGAGAACTATTCTCGACCGCCCAAACGATTCCATTACTCGTGCCGTTGGCCGAAATGCTCGGTGTGGCGCCCGGATAGCCGAAACTTATCGAAGTTTGCGCGGCAGGGTTTGTGCCCAACTTTGCACTGGTGAACTTGAACGCTTTGATCGGACTATTCACTGACCCGTAGTAAACCGTGCCATTGAAGTACGCAGGCATCGCCCAAATGCCGCCCGGGAGCGCACCTTTCAGCTCCTGGTAAACGTTATTCGCGGACGAACTAAACTTGCCCATCGAGTCGCGGCTCACAACATACAGGTTGGAGTCCTTGCCCGCTCCGACCGCCAGATGCACAGTCTGGCCAGTTCCGTTCGTCAGGTCAGGCAGCACCATCGCGCCTCCCGAGCCCAGGTCAGTATCCGAACCGTTCTCCGAAGACTCGTTGTCCATCTCGAAGTAATCCGCAACTGCCAGCCCGCTGCCAGTCGAGAGCTTCATGAAAGCGTTCCCATAATCGCCGTTGCTCGGAAAGCCTTGCGCGTTCAGGTTCGTATCAAAATCGCCGTTGGCGTCGAGGAAATAAATGTTGTCGGAAGTATCCGCGGCGAGTCCCGCGCCCGACATCCAGATGGCGCCCTCGCTCCCATTCGGCACGACGTCGAGAACAGTCGTCTGCGCCAGCGTGCCCGCGTCGTAGCCCATGATCCAACCGGTGTACGGGCGGATGTCGCAGTGCGACGCCCAACTGGTGTAGAGAGTTCCATTCATCAATAGCAAAGCGGCGCGCTCTTTGTACTGACCGGGATCGAAAATCACGTTGGTGCCGTCGCTCCCATCTCCGGTGCCGGGATACGTCGCCTGCACATCCACCGGGCCACCCAACAACTCAGTTCCAAGCGCCAGATCCAACGCGTGAATCCGCTGGTGATAGGTTCCTGAGCTTTTCGACATGGCCACCAGGTACACCACGCCATTCGGCCCGCGCGTCCGGTCGATCACCGGCGTTGACGTTACGCCAATCTCCGGAGCGACTTGGCCGCACGACCGGGTATCCGATGTGGTCTCGCCGGATTTCAGCATCGATGTTTTCCAGAGCACGGTACCGGAATCGGCGTCCAAGCCGTAGACGCTGTCATGCTCCGTCGCCACGATGAGTACGTTGTGCGTCCCTTTTGACGGAACCACCACATTCGACGCGTAAAGCGGCTCTGCATCGACCACCCCATCCACACTGTAGAATCCGAGCTTTCCGAACGTAGCGGACGCCACGTTGGTCTGAGTGAGCGTAGTCTCCGTGAGATTCTGCCCGGTGCGCTCGATATCGTTGTGTTGCGTGAGCACGTCGGTCGAGGAAGCCCCCACATTCACCGTCAACGTAGCCACACTGCTCGTCGCGCTTCCCGCAGAGTTTGTGATCACCACCTTGAACTGCGATCCGTTATCCGAAGTCGACGTTGCGGGTGTTATATACGACGCAGAACTCGCGCCCGAAATGGCCGCTCCGCCCTTCTGCCATTGATAACTCAGAGGAGTCGTCCCCGTTGCCGCCACTGTAAACGTCGCGCTCTGTCCGGCACTGACCGTCTGATTCGCAGGCTGCGTTGTGATCGAGGGTGCGACCGGAGTTGACGACACGGTGAGCGTCGCGACATTACTGGTCGCACTGCCTGCTGCGTTGGTGACGACTACTTTAAATTGAGATCCGTTGTCGGAACCTGCGGTGGGTGGGGTCGTGTATGACGCGGAAGTCGCCCCCGAAATTGCCGCCCCACCCTTTTGCCACTGATAGCTGAGCGGAGCCATTCCCGATGCGACCACCGTGAAGGTCGCGGTCTGACCGGCGCTTACGTTTTGGTTTGCAGGCTGGGCTGTAATCGATGGTGCGGCGCCAGGTGTCGTCACCGTAAGCGTTGCAGGATTGCTGGTGACGCTGCCCGCCGGGTTGGTGACCACGACCTTGAATTGCGTTCCGTTGTCCGAGGCTGAGGTCGCAGGCGTTGTGTAACTTGCCGAAGTTGCGCCCGCAATCGCCCCAGATCCCTTCTGCCATTGGTAGCTAAGCGGGGCCGTTCCCGACGCGACGACGGTGAACGTTGCTGTTTGGCCCGCGGTGACCGTCTGGTTCCCGGGTTGTGCCATGAGCGCCGGCGCCGTTCCTGAGCTTTGGGAAGAAGAACTGCCCCCGCAGCCAGCCAGCATTGAAGTCACGCAAACCAATACCAGCAGGACTCGCACCCGTACAAACATGATCATTCCCCCAGCCATCGCTAGCCATCATGACACCCGCCCTCCGGTTTGGGGAGGTCGCGCATAAGCACCTTAGGGCACCTCTACGGCTGGCCTATTGGCCTACACATGTCTTTCCATGCGCCGGTTTACGAGACTGTTCGGGACGCGAGATCGCGACCCGGATCGTTTGGACTTCCGTCTTATCTATTGATACATTCACTCCAAATCGAAGCATGGAGAAAGCGCCACATGTCGCTCGTAGTAAAACTGGAAGACGATTTAGGCGAACGCGGGGAGTGGGTCTTGTTGCACGGCGTAATCCCCCCTTTCGAGGACCGTACTTTTCCCCTCTTGCGCTGTATCGACCCCTTTGGCAAGACGGTGTTCAATCATTTGCAGATGGAATCGTTTCTCGAAGAATGGGTTCGCGTGCAGGAGCGCGCCAAGGACGACACCCAACGCGAGGCCTGGCAGAAAGTGAAGGATATGGCGGAAACCTGCGGCCAGGACAGGGACCTCTTTTTGCGCTTCGTCGGTCACGGCCACTAATCCCGCCCCGCCCGACTTGCAACGGCGGTGCTTACTTCGACAAGCTTCCCAACGCCGCCCGGAACAGCCCATCGAAGCTGCCTGCTTTTTCTTTCCCGCTGGCCCCTGCCAGCGCCTTCTCCGCGGCCGCCCTTTGGTAGCCCAGATTCACCAAGGCCGAGATCACGTCTTCTTCGACTGCACTCAGCGTAGCCACCACGACTTCTTGCCCGACCGTGGCCGGGGGTAGTTTGTCCCGCAACTCCAGCACCATTCGTTCCGCGGTCTTCTTCCCAATCCCCGGAATCCGCGTCAGCCGCGACACGTCACCGCCGCGGATCGCGCCCACCATCTCATCTGCAGCCATCCCGCTTAGAATCGTGATCGCCAGTTTTGGGCCAATCCCGCTCACTGTCAGCAGCTTCTCGAACAGTGATTTCTCCGCGGTCCGCATGAAGCCATACAGCGCGATCGTGTCCTCGCGCACATGCGTGTGGACGTGAAGAGCCACCTCACTTCCAGCGCCGGGTAGGTCGGAAAACGTCGGCACCGTGATGGTGACGTCGTACCCCACGCCGCCCACCTCGACAATTGCCTGGTTTGGATGTTTAACGAGCAGTTTCCCGCGCAAGTGCGCAATCATCAGGACCTGATTGTAACGGCTGGCGACCGGCCCCAGCGAGCCATATCGCAGGCGCGCGTAGTGTTCCAATTTCGCGCGAAAGCCCAAGCAACTCACGAAATCGTGAAACACACGAAGCATCACAAGCCTTCACGAGAACGGATTCCTTAGTGAACCTTCGTGCCCTCAGCGGGTAAGGTTTTTGAAAGCTGAGAGGTTACTGAAACGCTCAATGCATCGGTTGGTCAGCTCGGAGCCTGAAGCCAACAGCTAGAACCTATACAGATACGACACCTTCACAAAGAACAGCCGCCCATCCTGTAAAAACTGGTCCTGCGTCCGTGCCAGTCTGCCGAACGGATCCAGTTGCAACGCCGGATTGATGTTCTGGCGATCGGAGTTGTACCCCACATAAATCGCGGTCCCCGGATGGACCAAATACGTCAGCAGAAAATCCGCGTTGAACTGCTTTGTACTTTGTAGCGAGGTGAACGTCGGATTCGCCAGTGTCGCCGTGTACTGCAAAATCATGCGGAAAGATAGTTCGCGGGTGAACTGCCAGTTCCACTTTGTCCGGATGATGTGATTGTTGAAGATCGCCATCGAAGTTTCCCGGTCGCGCAGCCGAGAGAACAAGTACGTGTTATCGATCTTCAGCGACGACACCGGATGCAATGACACGCCGGCACTTGCTCCATCCGACCGCGCCAGAAACGGTGGGCACGATGTTGCACTCAGACCGGGCCATCCCGGACACGCTACCGCGAACTCACCGATCGGCGGGACGAAGTTCACGCCATCGCCCCATATGTAGTAACCCTGCGCTGTCATCCACTTCACGAGACTTGTTCCGAGCACGATGCTGGAATCGTGCTCATGAAAATCTTTGTTCGCCGGTAGCGCTGGATAGTCGCTAGGCCGCAACCGCTCGTGAAAATCGGTATACGGAAATAATGTCAGGTAGGTTTGTCCTTTGAATCGCAGGCCCACGCTTGGGTCGGTCAACAGATCCAGCCGCGTCCCGTCGTGCGCCCATACCCAATCGGTGTGCATCGACGGCCCCCACGCCACCAACGCTCCGGTCTTCGGCCGAAAGCGGTAGTCAAACTGGTTCGAAACGTCACGAATGTCAACCCGATTGATGAACCCCGGTACGCTCGTAAAGCCGGGGCTGATGTCTTTGAAAATTGCCTGATAGTCTGCGTTCGCACCCGCGTACGTAAGATCCGCGTACGACGCCGGCCCGGCCTGATATCCGAATCCCACATCACTCGAACTAACCACCGATTGTAGCGATGAGGTCCACGCCGGGCTGAACTTCAAACGAGCATCCACGCCGCCCACGCGGTTGAACTCGTGCGCCGCCCCATACTCTTGGTCGGCGAAAATCAGACCCACGCTCGATTGCTTGAAAATGTCCCGGCTGACGCGTGCGATGTTGAAATACTGTTTGCTTCCACCCAAAGGCTCCCAGGCGGGCACCGCCAGCCCTGGCGATTTATCATCAGCTGTCAGCAAACCCACCGAGTAGTCGCCTAATTTCCCCGTGAATCGTGCTCCATAGCTTGGGTTCACAATGTTGCGCGTAAAAAACAAATCGAGCGGCGTACGGAAATAGTCTGCATTCTCGATGAAGAAAGGCCGCTTCTCAGGAAAGTACACGCGGTACCGCTGGTTCACTGTCACCTGGGGTTCGTCGGACTCGACTTGGCTGAAATCCGGATTTGCCGTCAAGTCGATCACTGAGCGGTCGTTCAGAATGATCTTCCCATCGATCCCGGCAGTTCCGCCGATGGCACGGTTCTCGAAATGCAATGCATTCGGATCGCGCGAATCAATGTCGCGAAATGAGTTCAGGAGGCCGTAAGGAATCAACTGTATGTTGCGTCCCGGCGATATGCCTGTCATCCCGGTCAGCGTAGCAGCCTGTCCCAGTCGGCCTTCAACTCGGTGCGTCACCTGCGGCCAGAACGAATCTTCGTTTTCGCGCATGATCCCGCGGTAAAGAAGAATTCCCCACGTCTGCTCTTCCGCTGGAGAAAAGCGCAGGCTCTTGAAGGGAATTGCAAACCAAGCTACATAGCCTTGGGGAGTGATCTTTCCCTGTGAGTTCCACACTGTATCGAACGACGTATCGAAATTGCCGCTCGTCTCCTCGTGAGGCGCCTCCGTCCAGATTGCATCCCACTGCACGCCGAGCGGGTTGATCTGGAATGCGTAGGCTCGCCGCCGGTCGTGGAAGGTGTCCAGCATCACCTCGACCGTGTCGTCATCACTGATATCCTCGCGCCGCCCCTTGCGCCCGCGCACCTTGCCCGGTTCGTCGAAACAAATAAAGACCACGTACAGGTTCTTGCTGTCGTACCCCAGGTAGGCTTCGGTCTTCTGTGTGACCGGTGCCCCATCATGCGGGTCGCGCTGCACAAACCCGCTCACCCGCGTCATGCGCCGCGCGATTTCGCCTTCCGGCCTCATGCTGAGGAATTCGTCGATGGTCGGCCCCTTGACAAGCCGCGGTATCACGATTGCTGGCGGCTCCAATTGACTGGACGGTGCTTTTTCCTGCCCAGGCTCCAAGTCGCCACTTCGGCCATCCAACCCTGGGACGACCGACGAATCGGCACCGGCTAATCTTGCCGTCAATTGGGATGGGCTACCTGCAATAGGATTTTTTATGTTTGGCCGCGCGGAGTCGAGATTCTCCCAAGACGTGGTGGCCCACGCTGCGCCCTGACTTCCGGCCCACGACAGGCTACTAAGAGGACAGAGAATTCCCGCGAAAGCTGCAAATCTTACCCAAGCCCAATACAAGCCCGCACTCGCCCTGCTTTGATAGATACACCAATCCAGCCTCTCTGCCCCCTACAGAGCTGCGCACAGCACCATACACCATAAGTTCACTGCCCCCAAGTTGTAGTTAAGGGACCTGAGGCGCGAGTAAGGTGGCAGCCTGTTCAGGAGCGGGCGAACGCCGGGCTGTGGATTTCCAGAGCTATGGTCGGCGGGTGTAGCAACGTATTGTGGATCAGGCAATGATGCACCGCCGCCTCAAGACCCGCCCTGTGCCAGTCCTCGAAGGCCACCGGCACTTCCACCTCAATTCGAAATTTGTCGACCCGGGCCGGGTTCGGGGTCTTTTCCGCCGTCACTCGCACGCGCGTTCCCTCGGTCGCGAGTCCATGCTTCCGCAAGTACTGAGCTGCGTAGAAGCCGGCGCAGGATCCCAGCGATGCCAGCAAAAGCTCAGGGGGCGTCATGCCTTCGTCGTGCCCTCCATTTTCGGAGGGCTGATCGCTCACAATGACGTGTTGACGTGCCTTGATTTCAAATTGGACCCCGCCCAAGTGCTCGATAAGAACTTCCACATCATCCTCCTTGAGAAGAGCCCGTGCGCTCTGCTAAAGCTCCGTCCAGATACTGCCGCACCATCTCTCGCGACCGGTGCAATCGTGATTTCATCGCTGCTCGCGAAATGCCCAGCTTCGTCGCAACTTCATCCCCGCTCATTTCCTCCACGTCGCGCAGTCGGTAGACCTCGCCGTATTCCTGCGGCAGGGTCCCGATCGCTTCGTCCAGCAGAGCTTTCATCTGCCGCGTGGCCAGTTTTGCATCCGGTGCGGGCTCCGCGCTCGCAATCTCTCGTCCTTCTTCTTCAAGCGTCGAGAGTTGAAGAAGCGGCAACAGCGCCTCGCGCTCCTTGAGTTGCCAGCACACCCGCCGCGCGATTTGCGCGAGCCATGCGCGGAACGCTGCACTTTCTCGCAACTGATCCAGGCTGCGGTACGCTCGCATAAGCGCTTCAACGAGTACGTCTTCTGCGTCTTCACGATTCCCGCAGACGCGCATCATCTGCCGGTAGACCGTGTCCTTGTGTTCGTTCGCTAGCTTTTCAAAGTCCACGTTCTCATTGTGTCACTGCTCGCGCCTTCCTGCCTTACTAGCAGCACTGCGCTTCATCGGAGCCCGCATCCCGAACCTGGCAGCGGGTCGTCGCATTCCATGGCATCCGACTAAAGGCGATCCCCATGGGACAAATGTCCGTAAGTCCGGCGAAGCAGAGTCCAAATCCTGCGAAGGCGGACAGCCCAACCCATAGCCGGTCCACGGCCAGCGCCAGCAGAACTCCCAGCAGCACGATCAGGCCCGCTCCCAAGCGAACCTGGCGCTCCAACGACCATCGAAATCGGTTGCTCACCACCACCGGCATCTCTGCATCCCTCCAGGCTTTTGTGCCGCCCTCCAGGACCACAACGTCCTTGCGGCACGGGGCCAACAGCCCAGCCGTCATCCGCGCCCTCTGTCCGCTTTGGCAGACCAGCACAATCGATCGACTAGCAGCCAAATCCGGCACGCGCGATTCAATCTCATCCATCGGGATATTTACTGCCCCTGGAATGTGACCCGCCCGAAACTCCGTCGCGGATCGCACATCAACCAGCTGAGTTCCTATGTTCTTTCCGTACTCGGCGAGTTCGCTAACCGTGATCGTTCCAGTCATCGCATCTTCCCTCTACTTTGGAAGAGCCTGCTTTAACGCAAAAGGATTCAGGTCGCGCAACTCGCCAGTATTCGGTTTAATTCTCTGCAACTTAGGGGGAGCTTTGGAGAAAGGAGGGACCTACTAGAAGAGAGAGCTCTGCTTGCGATTGGGCGTGATCCCAAAATGCTCGTATGCCAGCATGGTTGCCACGCGCCCACGCGGCGTACGATTCAGAAACCCAATCTGAATCAGAAACGGTTCGTAGATCTCCTCAATCGCGTCCGGTTCCTCGGCCAATGCCGCAGCCAGAGTGTTTACGCCCACCGGACCACCTTGATACTTCTCGATGATCGTCAGTAAAAGCTTGCGGTCGATTTCATCGAACCCATGCTGATCCACTTCCAGCATCTTCAGCGCCGCTTGCGCCGTCGGCAGATCGATCTTTCCTGCCCCCCGAACCTGCGCGAAGTCCCGCACGCGC
>Ga0210384_10009187_pt1 | contig 10230 bp, 5 predicted proteins | sample IncBWH2MmetaG_FD_160574 | JGI IMG/M metagenome (GOLD analysis project Ga0210384, IMG submission 160574) | Forest soil microbial communities from Barre Woods Harvard Forest LTER site, Petersham, Massachusetts, United States - Inc-BW-H-2-M | ecosystem: Environmental > Terrestrial > Soil >...
GAGATCCCATACTGGAAGCGGCCGACAGTCGTGGCCATCGCGGCCATTTCGCTGATTATGGTCTGGGGCGGGGTGCGTCTGGCCAACGTAAACAGACAAAAGGAAGCGGTGCTGGTCGCCGTGCCCCAGCAAACGCCAGTTCAGCCCCCGGTGGATCCTCTTGAATTGCGCCAGCGGGAGGCCCTGGCGGCAGCCGACAAGAGTCGTGCCGCGGGCGACCTGGCCGGGGCATCGCGAGCCGTCCAGGATGGGAGTTTGCTGAATGGCCCCTTGTCCAGCGAAATCCGAAAGAAGCAGGACGCAATTCAGGCGGAGATGAACGATGAAACCCTGCGGAAGGGTCGTCAGCAGGAGCAGCAGCTATGGCAAGAAGCGGTGAGTGATGTCGATCACGGACGCTTCGACCCGGCACGCACAGCCCTCGAAAAGATTGTGAAACTACCGCAAGGACAAGGACTGAAAAGGGAAGACGCCCAGAAATACCTTACCCAGATCATTCCGCAGCGCCAGCATGAGGAAGAATTGCTGGCCAAGGCCAACCTGGACTTGCGGAAAAAGGATCGCGGCAGCCTGAATGACGCGTTAGGCGTGCTTGGACAGATAATCCAGAGCGGAGGGCCAAGAAAGCCGGAAGCCGAACGACTGCGCCAGAATGCGCAAGACGCGTTAAGCACGCTGGACGAGCAACAGCGTGATCAGAAAATCGTGAGCCTTCAGGAAAGCGCTCGCCAGCTGATCAAGCAGGGGGATATTTCATCAGCTCGCACGAAAGCCGACGAAATCAAACAGGCAGGCGGCGATACCTCGGAGCTTTCAGCTGAAATTGAGCGAGCCGCCGCCGCCCAGAAAAGTGCGGCGCAATACGAAGCGAGTTACCAACAAGTTGTACAGAAATACCAGCAGGTTGCCGCGGATGACAAGAATGGGCTACAAGGGGCCCTCGCAGCCTTTCAGCCGATCGCCCAAGCTGGAGGGCCTCGGGCCGCCCAGGCGAATCAGTACATCAATGAGATCAATACCAAACTCACGTCCTTGCGAGCGAACGAAGCCAGCGCTAAGCCTTCTGCGGCATTGAATAAGCCAGTGGCGCCGCCGCCCCCGCCCGCAACGAAGCCGGACCTGCCCTCGACAAAGGCCCTGGATGAAGCTGCTGTTCGCGACGTGATCAAGCGGTATGAGCAGGCCTACCAGCAGAGGGACGCGGATGCGGTGCTTCAGATCCGGCCGAATATAGGAAATTCGGAATACCGCAAGCTCAAGAACACCTTCGAACAGCTGGCGGAACTCGATTTTCAAGTGGACATTAGTGAAGTTCAGGTCAGTGCCAGCGGTGATCAGGCTACTGTGAACGGATCTTTGACTCAGTCCTCAACGGTAAAAAGGGGCGACAAGGGAAAGCCTCGCAAAGATCCTGTAGCGTTTGACTTGACCAAGTCAAATGGGAAATGGGTCGTGACTGGGGTTCGCTAAGCGAAAGTCCTGTCGCATCGGCCCCGATGTTTTGGAGAGCCGAATATCAAACTAATCCGAGTAGCGGAAGGATTTTGATTCTAAGGCGGCAAAGAGACCCAGTTTTATCGGTAAAGGCACGGTAGTCGCGGCTTGCGCCCCTTGACAAAACGACGACCTCGGGTAGAATTGCACCTCATTTACAGCATGCTCCGAGTCGACCACGCGGGAAATACCCGGTTCAGGTTACGAAATTGGGGCCTTGATTCCGAATTATTCTCAAGGAGACCAAGATGTCCAAGCGAAGTGCGCTCGGCATGATCGTCGGAGTTCTTCTTGGCGCCACAAGTGGCTTTGCTCAAGGTCCTTGTTCAACACAAAGCAACAAACTCGCCTGCGTTATACCGCAAGAGTACGGCGTTGCCGCATTCAATTTTACGAACGTACTTCTCAACGTTGGACAACATCCCCAACACTTTAACCGGGGTTCAGGAGACATCCAGTCGCGGCTGCAGCCTTTGACCAGGATCATTGGACGTCAGGCGAATCTGTTGCCCCTAGCTTCGCCTTCCTCAGGTGTGCTTCTGACATTTGATCCATCTTTGAAGACACAAGTCATAACTACGGATAGTTTGGGTCCTGTGCTGGGGGAGCGGGCTGAGACTGTCGGCCGCCATCGGTTGTTTCTGGGTTTCAGCTATCAGTTTTTTGATTTTGACAGAATTGACGGCGTCGATCTGCGTAATATCCCGGCGGTTCTTGTGCACCAGGACGATACCGCAGACAATCCGCCTAAAGACTGCTCCGCAAGTATTACCCCTGGCGCGCCGCTTCCCCTGACAAACGTCAATGGATGCGCCTTTGTGCGCGACGCGGTAAAGACTGTCAATTCAATCGATCTGAAGGTTAGTCAGTACACAACTTATGTGACTTTCGGACTTACCTCTCGAATTGATGTCTCGCTTGTAATCCCCTTTGAAAACGTACGCATGGGTCTTCGTTCCAGCGACACGATCGTCCTGGGCACAAACGGCTTTTACCCCCCTGCTTCTACTGATACCGCCCGCCCCAACTTTGACCACTTGTTCGCGAATTGTCCGAACCCAAAGCCAGTCGCCGCCAGCCCCACTGATACCGAGGCGCAAGCCGCAGCCAATTTTCAGCCCGGCTGTTTGAATCATACGTTTCCCGACCCGAGCCTCACCGGCGGCAGTCGCTCCAACAACTCAGTTACTGGGATTGGTGACTTGGTGGCGCGGGTGAAGTGGAATGCTTGGCATGGCGAAAGAGCTAACTTTGCCGCGGGAGTAGACGTGCGTTTTCCCAGCGGAGACGCCCTGAACTTTCTGGGTTCAGGGTCCTACGGCGCGAAGCCATTCGCAGTCTTTTCTTACCGCGCCAGGATCTCTCCGCATGTCTTGGTCGGTTACGAATGGAACAGCGATTCCATTACGGCCGGAGATTTGGTCGCCAATACCAAGGGCAGCGTGCCCAATGATTTCATTTATTCTGCCGGCGCCGATGCCTGGGTGACGAAATGGCTGACAGGGTCTTTCGACATCATAGGCCAGCGATTCTTTAACACTTCAACCCTGGCGGTTACACCGCAGACCTTTCTTGCGCCCTGCGGCACCTGCGCGTTTACCCCGCCGGCTCGACCCAGCCCGGACACGGTGACCTATAACAGCGTCTCCGAAAGGAATCAATCCTACAACGTTACAAATGCCTCGATGGGTATCAAGCTGCGCCCGTTCCCCAAAGTTTCGAAGCTGGTCATTACGGCCAATGTTCTGGTGAGGCTGGACGAGGGCGGCCTGCATTCCAAGCCCGCACCCTTGATTGGGCTCGGCTATACGTTCTGATCTGTTTCGGGTGGCGCTGAAAAGGGATCGTTGCTCGCCATGTCAAACTAGTAACTTCGCCAAGACGCCCTGCAACCTCTGAACAGCGGCCATTTCAATTCTGATCTCCGCGCTTCGAATAAAGCGTTCCCTTGCCAGCGCAAAAGAAGATTGTGATTAGTCGCCTCCGATGCGCCGGAACCGTGCCATTCGAAGTAATTCGATACCGCACTCTGTGGAGTCGAAGGATCCGTACCATTTTGATAGGTAGCTGGAGGGGGAACGCATTGTTTTCGTGAGGTTCCGCGGCGAAAGCGTGCAGCATTCCGGCTCGACCCAATCCCGACACAGTGCCATATAACAGCGTCTCCGAAGGGAACCAATCCTACAACATTACAAATGCGTCAATGGCCATTGAGCTGCGCCCGTTCCCCAAAGTTTCGAAGCTTATGAATACGGCCAACGTGCTGGTCCGGCTGGACGAGGGGGGCTCCGCTCTAGCCTGCGCCTCTGATCGGTCTCGGCAAACATTTTGAAATGCGTTATGAGGCTGGCATCCTTCTGCCACACAGCGCAGGTCATTTCGCTTCAAAGCGGTCAACCATAATGCACTGCGAATAAATTTCCCTTGGCCCTGCGAGGGGGATTATGATCCCCTCCGATGCGCATTTTCTGCACTTATCACGGCAAACACAAGACATCTGAGGTTTCCGAGCGGGACTTTGCCTTTGGCCGCGCGGAAGACAAGTTCCCCATTGGCCTTGACCTGACGCCCGACGCGAGAGTATCCCGCATGCACGGCCGAATCTGGTTTGAAGACGAAGCCTGGTGGATCGAAGATCGCAACAGCTCGCGCGGCACCCGCCTGAACAATGCCGACATCAAGGGAAAGGGTAAGCAAAAACTTCAACTGCACGATGTTTTAGAAGTTGGGGACACAACGCTGGAGATTCAGTCCCTGGAAGTTGGGTCGGCCGGCGGGCAAACCAGCTTCCTTGAAGAAGGCACCGCGCTGATCCCCAGCGAGGAAAGCGTCACCTCGGGAATTGCCATCGCGCAAGACATCGATGCAACCGATCTTGGGGTCGCACCGCTGGTTGCCAAGGGCGAAATCGCGCGACAGCTCAAGGCGATTTGTGATCTCCCGATTGAGTTTTGTGGCAAAACAAAACTGGAAAGCCTTTTGCCAGCCATTGTCGAGCGGTTGGTTGAAATCATTCCGAAGAGCGCGAGCTGGGCGGTGGTGCTCCGCGACCCAGAAACTGACGCGCTGTTACTTAAGTCGCACAACTCCGTACGCGAACCCAGCTTAAGCGAAACGCTCGCCCGACGTGCCATGACCGAGCGTAAGGCATTCATCTGGAAAAACAACGCGGCAGGCAACGTGAACATGACCATCGTGCAAAGACAGATCGATGTGGGTATGTATGCTCCTCTGCTTTGGCAGGAAAAGGCGCTGGGAGTGATCTGCAGTGGCACGGTAAAAGAGGAAACAAGTTTCACCGAGACCGACCTGCACCTGCTGGTTGTGGTGGCACAGTACGCCGCCATGGCGGTCGCCAACCATCAGTTGCAAACCATGCTCCGCCAGGAATCGACCGCGAAGGCAAATCTGCTGCGGCAGTTCTCCCCCAAAGTGGCCGAACGACTCCTTGCCCATAAAGGTCGTCTTCGGCTGGGTGGCGAACGCGGCGAAGTGACGGTCCTGAACGCCGACATTCGTGGCTTTACTAATTCGGCGCGCGAAATGGATGCCGATGATGTGGTCCGGATGTTGAATGACTATTTCGCCGTGGCAGTGCCGGTGATCTTTGCGCACCGTGGAACCGTTGACAAATACATCGGGGACGCGATTCTCGCCGTGTTTGGAAGTCCGGAGAACGATCCCAATCACTACCAAAATGCGGTCCTCGCCGCTGTTGAGATGCAAGCCGCGGTTGCGAAGCTGAACGAAGTGCGCCGGCAACAACACGAGCCTTGCCGTGAATTCGGCATTGGAATCCACTGCGGGGAAGTCGTGCATGGATTCGTGGGCACGTTGGATCGGATGGAATTTACCATCATCGGGGACGCGGTGAATCGGACCGCACGCTACGGTGCCGCGGCAGCTGGCGGTGAAATCCTGATCAGCGCCGAGGTTTATGAGAGGGTATGGAGACTGGTCGATACTGAACGCATTTCTATCAAAACCAAACACGAAGGCGACTTCTTCGCCTATAGGGTCAAGTCCGTCAAGGAATGCCCACCGATTAAGACGTAGGGAGTCCTAGGGGCCTTTACTTGTCGCCAGCAACTCATCAGGGCGGACAGTCGGCATTCTGTTTGTAGCAGGTGGCTCCGTGCTGGTCAGTTGGATCCCTTTCGCGGTCTGCCACTGCCATGCGTTTTACGTCGGGCTGCCAGCTTGCGGAAGTAGGCACTGCCGCGCTTGGCGGTCACAGAGCCGCCCTTGCGCCCCAAGATGGCGGCTGCGGGCAGCTTGGCTAGAGAGAAGATCGTCGGTAAGGGCTAAGGCGGAGTGGAGCAGTTCGCAGCACCTGGCGGTGTGGTTTTGCGGAAGCTCCGTGGTGGTGGACAGGATCAGGTCGGTTTCTGATAGCAGCTTTTTGAGCGCGGTGAGCTCGGTTCGGTTCGATGCCATTTGCCAACGATAAGGCGGCCATCGTGGAAAAGCAACCGCTCGCTGTTTAGCCTTCAACGCTCTTTTCAGACACTACCGTTGGATCAATAGCCTTGACCTCCAGGAATCCAGCGGCGCATAATTCTTCCCGGCTGCGAGCTGGCTCAGCGAACGGAAGCCAGCAGTTGAAAACGGAGTTTTCACATGAGCGGCGAGACCAACGAGCGAATCGGTGATTACGAGATTCTTGGCGAGTTGGGCTGCGGAGGCATGGGCAGGGTCTGGCGAGTGCGGAACGTCATCTCCGACCGCATCGAAGCCATGAAAGTTCTGCTCCCCGACCTGGCGGGACGGCAGGAGCTGGCTGCCCGTTTCCTACGCGAGATCAAGCTCATGGCCAGCCTCGACCATCCCAATATTGCTGCGCTTCGAACCGCGTTCACAGCAAACAACCAACTGTACATGGTGATGGAGTTCGTCGAAGGCCAGACCATGGCCGAACATCTCGAAAACGGGCCTATCTCCGTGCCCGACGCACTGAATTATACCGGCCAGGTGTTGAAGGCGGTCAGCTACGCCCACCACCAACACATCATTCACCGCGACATCAAGCCCCCCAACATGATGCTGACTCCTCAGGGCACAATCAAGCTGATGGATTTTGGGATTGCTCATGCCGGCGACGAGCCCAGTTTGACCAGGACCGGCACCACCCTGGGCTCGTTGAACTATATGTCGCCCGAACAAGTGAAGGGCGAGGCTACGGACGGGCGCTCCGACTTGTATTCTGTCGGCGTGTGCCTGTACGAATTCGTAACCGGTCAGCGGCCGTTCACGTCCACCAGCGGTTATTCCCTCATGGCCGCACAGATCAAAGAGATACCCAAGCCGCCTCTCGAACTCAATCCCGCACTACCTTTGGCGCTGAACGAAATTATTCTCATGGCCATTGCCAAAGAGCCAACAAAACGCTTTCAGACTGCGGATGCCTTCAACAGTGCCTTGAGCAACTTACGGGTAACCTCCTCGCCCTCACTTACCGCACCGCGGGACGCTCTGGGAACAGCCACCTCGGACAACTCCATACCAACAGTTGATGTTTTGCCGAACGCACCTACCCTTGCCGCGGGCAGCCAGGATTCTGCACCGGTAGCGGCGCAGAAAGATGCAAGGGTCGCCGCTCCGGAAGCTACGCCGGCCGCCTTCCGGCCGCCTCCCCAGCTGAACCGCCATCGTGGCTTATACATAACGATGGGGGCGCTGATCGTCTTTGCCGTTTTGGTCATTGCTGGACTTTACGTTCCCCGTAGCCACAAGACGCAAGCCAACACGCCCGAACTCGCCCGTAGTACGTCGGTCACCCTGAATCCAGAGAAACTCCCCCCAAACAGCGCTCATCCCAACCAACCGGTCCCTTCCGCGGCTGCGGCCGCCAGCACGATGAGTTCAGATTCAACGCAACCGCCCGCGCTCCCGACGGCGACCACGGCCTCCGTGGAGAACTCGAATCCGCCACCGTCGCAGGCTCCCCTTGCGGCTGCTCGTGAGACGAAACAATCGCACCCGGCGCAAGCGGATTCGTCCTCTGTAAAACCAACTCGTCCCAACCCTAAGAAGCTCACCGCCCAGAACGGTAGCGCTGCGGGCGAGGCGGCCGTGCTACCGCGGATTGATGCAGGCCCAACGTCGCCAGCCGCTCCAAGCGATTCAGCCCAGCTGGACGAGTTGGAGCGAGCGGCTGACCAGCTCTCCAACCGCGCGGCGGCGGTGAACAGCAGCCTGGATCATTTGCAGCAGCAGCAGAATTCAGCAGGCTTCGGCCTTCGGGGCGACATGGCCGCCCGCCAGGCCAGCATGAAAGCAAACTTGTTCCGGGCGGAAGAGGCGATCCAGCACGGAGATTTAGCGAGAACTAAGAAATACCTAGATCTGGCCGGAAGCGATGTCGAAGTCCTGGAGCGCTTCCTCGGGAACTAGCCCGCACCGATGACTGCAATGTGAGCGGGTGTAGGGTTAGTGCAGACAGGCAATTTAGTCTCAAAGCGAGCAATAATATTTGTTGAATAAACGTTTTCCTATGGCATTTGCGAGGGGCATGTATGATTCTCCCCCGATGCGTATCGCCGTAGTTATTTCGGTAGACACAAGATTTCTACAGTCTCCGAGCGAGAATTTATCTTTGGACGTGTCGAGGATAAATTCTCCATCGGCCTGGCGTTGACGCCGACGCGAAAGCGACGGCAGCTTAATTCCGGCCAGCCTTCGTTTCTGTCCCCGATGTCCAACCGCTATTCGCTAATGAGGAGTGCAAAATGCAACTAGGAATGATTGGTCTCGGAAGAATGGGAGCGAACATGGTGAGACGCCTGATCAAGGGCGGACACCAGTGCGTAGTGTTTGATAGGAGTCCGGAGGTCGTCCAGGGTCTGGTCAAAGAGAAGGCTACGGGCTCTTCCTCACTGGCTGATTTCGTGTCCAAGCTCAGTCGCCCGAGAGCACTGTGGCTGATGGTTCCAGCGGCGTTTGTCGACGCTACCCTGGCTGATCTCACCCCCCATCTGGAAAAAGACGATGTCGTGATCGATGGCGGAAATTCTTATTACATCGACGACATTCGGCGAGCGAACGAACTGGCAAAATCCGGAATTCACTACCTCGACGTTGGAACAAGCGGAGGAGTCTGGGGATTGGAGCGCGGATACTGCCTGATGATTGGTGGTTCAAAGCCAGCAGTGGAGCGTCTCGACCCAATATTCAGCTCCCTCGCACCGGGACGAGGCAACGCCGAGCTGACGCCGGGTCGCAAACCGGGCCAGGGCACGGCAGAGAATGGTTATCTGCATTGCGGTGAAGCCGGTGGCGGACACTTCGTGAAAATGGTTCACAACGGCATCGAGTATGGCTTGATGGCGGCGTATGCGGAAGGGTTGAACATCCTCTCGCACGCGAACGTCGGCAAGAAGAGCCGTTCCGTGGATGCGGAGACGACTCCACTGCGTGAGCCTGAGCACTATCAATATGATTTCAATCTGGCAGACGTGACGGAAGTGTGGCGCCGCGGCAGTGTGGTGGCATCGTGGCTTCTGGACCTGACTGCCAGCGCCCTCGCAAAGGAACCCGACCTTGCGAGTTTCTCGGGCAGTGTGTCGGATTCCGGAGAAGGGCGGTGGACCATTACCGCCGCCATCGACGAAGGCGCGCCCGTACCCGTACTTAGCGCAGCGCTTTACGATCGCTTCACCTCGCGCGGTGAAGGTAATTTCGCCCACAAGCTGCTTTCGGCCATGCGCTTCGAGTTTGGCGGTCACGCCGAGCGCAAGAAGGGGTAAGAGGCTGGATGAAAGCCAAGCGAAAAATCCTGGTCGTTGATGTGGGTGGTACCCATGTCAAACTCCTCGCGACCGGTCAGAAAGTGAAGCGCGAGTTCGCGTCGGGTCCGAAACTTCGAGCGTCGGACATGGCACGACAAGTCAAGGACACCGTCAAGGATTGGGATTACGATGTGATCTCCATGGGCTATCCCGGCCCTGTCGTACATGGGCATCCACTTCGAGAGCCGCACAATTTGGGTGGCGGTTGGGTGCACTTCGACTTTAAGAAGGCGTTTGGCCGCGAGGTAAAGATCATCAACGATGCAGCCATGCAGGCTTTAGGGAGCTATCGCAAAGGACGTATGCTCTTCCTGGGCCTAGGCACGGGTCTGGGCTCCGCGATGATTGTCGAGGGCCGGCTTGAACCAATGGAATTGGGTCATTTGCCGTATCGGAAAGGCAAGACTTACGAGGACTACCTGGGCATTCGTGGCCTCGGGCGGCTGGGCAAGAAGAAATGGGAACACCATGTCTTCAAGGTCGTAAGCGAACTTCGTGCGGCTTTATGTGCCGATGAGGTTGTACTGGGCGGCGGAAACTCAAAACGACTCACGAACCTGCCGCCACGCACACGGCTGGGCGAGAATGAGAACGCCTTCATCGGCGGTTTCCGGATGTGGCGCCCGAAAGCAGACTTGGGAATCTAGAGCTGGTTCATCGCGCACGGAAGGCAGGCTTTTGATGTCCAAAGCGATCGTATTCCTGTTCGATGTCGACAATACTCTGCTCGATAATGATCGAGTCTCTGCTGATCTCAAGCAGTATCTGGCAAACCGCGTCGGGGAAGATCACCAGCGGCGATATTGGGCCTTGTTTGAGGAATTACGCACCGAACTGGGTTACGCAGACTATCTCGGCGCCTTGCAGCGTTATCGGACAGAGTATCCGCGAGACCCGAATTTGCTGGCCGTATCGGAATTCCTGATCGAATATCATTTCGCCAATCGGT
>Ga0210384_10009188_pt1 | contig 10230 bp, 8 predicted proteins | sample IncBWH2MmetaG_FD_160574 | JGI IMG/M metagenome (GOLD analysis project Ga0210384, IMG submission 160574) | Forest soil microbial communities from Barre Woods Harvard Forest LTER site, Petersham, Massachusetts, United States - Inc-BW-H-2-M | ecosystem: Environmental > Terrestrial > Soil >...
GCTATAATATCCGCGGATACATTTACTGCTCAGATTAACCATCTAAGAGTAAACACTTAATACCAGCGTATACATAAATTAAGAACGGCCACCTTCCGGCAGCCGAACATAAAAACTTTGTCGTACGTCAATCTTTGGTTTTTCAGGATTTTTGGATTCGGGTTTTTCTCAGATTTTGAATTTTCAGTTTCAAAGGATTGGTTCTGTTGTGCGCTTCAACAATGTAAAGATGCAACAGATTCTCCCCTTCACATAACCTATTCGGCGAAGCCGCGAAAAGCTTCGATTTTTGGGCAATAATGTTAGTTTTATGTCCATGAGAACCTTTGTTATGGGAGATATTCATGGGGCGGCGTGGACATTGAACCAGTGTATGGATAGGTCCGGTTGTTTGCCATTTCTTATTCGCCATTGGGCCATGTTTATTGTAACTGCACCCGCGAAAATGAAAGATTCATTCCGGTAACAACAGGTTTTTTCAATACCAGTCGGCAGGCTTTTGAGATTTCGTTCACGGCATGTTCGAACTGAGTTTGATTTTCCAGCATGGAATTCGGAATGATGATCGTTGGAATATTTTTTTCCAGCGAGAAGACAGTCCTGGTGAGGTCGCTCATGATCTGGATCCGGCTGTCATGAGACGGACCGTTAACCTCAATATATAATTTCCCAGGCAGGGCAATATCTACGTGTTTCTGATCATCCCAGTATTGAAGCATAACGGGAAAATTGCGCGCCTTTAGTGCCAGGTATAAATCTATTGCCTGCGCTGTTGCGCCAGATTCGTCGATATTGTACATGTCTTTCATACAAAGGGAATGTCCATAAATTCTTCGCGAAAAAAGATGCACGCCTCTGGATATTGGCTGGCCGCATTCAAGGCAACAGGGATTCTTCATAGGTTGGTTTATTACAACTCAAGTTCTATAAAACTGCCTTTTTGCGGGTATTTTTTCGATGAGTGACCGGATTTTATAGACTGCTGTGGGGCGGGGAGTCGATGAAAATTTCTTTTATAAGTGACCAGCTATCAAAATTTTATGTGGAGATTTTGAGTGGTATGTTCATATCCAGGTTTCACGTCAAAATTGTAAGTTTTGGTTTTGGAGCTACTGATCACACTCGTTGCGACAATCGAATATTTTCCTGGCTTTAAATAAATGTTGCCGTTATCATTTTGAGACAAATCCCAATCGATCACTTCATCCAAATCTATATTCGTGATTTTGAGTTTGCACGACTCATCAGTCGTGAACTTTATCAACAGCTGCGCCACCCGTTTTTTTTGGACTATGGGTGTTTGATTTATTTCCTCCTGTTCTTCTTCAGCCTGAATGGGTGCTGAATTATCGTTCTGCGAAGCTGCCTGAGGATTTTCAGTTTTGTTTTTTACAGAATCAGTCACCGTAAGAATTGGCTTCCGGGGTGCCGACATAACGATTGCACTGGGAACACTATCATGCAGAACATCCACAGGTTGTGTCCGGGGCTTCGACATAACGATTGCGCTGGGAACACTATCATCGCGCAGAGCATCCACAGGTTGAGTCGTTTGATTTTTATATTTCTGTGCGGGGACTGATGTTCGTGCTTTCCGGAAATAAAAAAGCATAATTATAAGTCCAACGATAGTCATCGCAAGTATGGAGAGTGGGGTCCCAATTCCACTTGTTTGTTTCCTGATTGCAATGATTCCGCTGTTTGTGCCCCTTTTCTTTGGACCCGCATTTACTCTTATCAAATACATAGAATAATTGTCCGGTGTCTTTTCAAAATTCAATCGCTTAATAGACCCGGTCAGGTCGATATTTGCTTTATCGTTTTGGCTGACCAATAATTTGATATCATCATCCGTTATTTTTTCTAATATGCTTTTACTACAAAGCAAAAAATAATCACCATTCTGCACGTCCTCAATCCATTTTGTTCCTGCATATATTGGTGTACTATCTGCTTTTATGACGCGTGCAGTAGCTCCATTCTGTATTTGTTCACTGACGAACGAATTATCTTCAGTTCTAAAAAGAATTTCTCCTCCACGCAAATGATAAATCCGGCTATCTCCATACCAGGACATGAGCACCCTCTGATCATATAGAATGAGCATTGAAAAAGTTGTGGTCAGATCGGTGTCCAATCTGTTTACGCGAGTATAAGTAATCAATCGCTCTCTCGCTTCAATTAATAATTTATCGATCAGTTCTCCAGACATTTCCTGTTCGCTAAATTTTAAAACCTTCGCTGCCATAAACTGGCAGATCAATTTACTCGCGGTTTCGCCGTTAAAGCTTCCAGCGCCGTCACAAACAATGAAAACCTGATCATTCACGGAAGCATCTCCGGCAACAGGCCATATATAATCTTCCTGTCTGCCCTTAATACCAGCCCCGAATAAATAATATATGCTTTCAGGATTTATCATCAGGCAAATTAAAATACGTTTGCAAATGAGAACCATAAACGCGTCCTGACTCCATATCAAAGATATTTCTTTTTTAAATCCTTAAACCTCTTATCGTCCTGCAGTGACCCCAACAGAGCATCGTGGTCCACAAAACTTCTTTCTAATGCATTTGTCTTAAAAGATCTTTCAAACCATTTCAGAGACTCTTCAATATTTCCTTTTAAGTAAATACAACTGGCCATGCTATATAGAATATATCCATCAGATGGATCAGTTTGATAGGATCTAAATAAATAGCTATGGGCAGAGTCATATTTATAATAATAGCTCTTGTTCGGACTTACATTAATTGCGAAATCAATAAATATCAGAGCCGAATCGTAATTAACAGTGTTGAGGGCATTCACTCCACGTTCAAATATTAATTGTGCAACACTATCTATCTTCATAATATTTGTTGAGCCAGGACCTTTTTGACGGGCAGAAATAAGATCACTTGCAGCGCTTTGAATCCTGTTCATTTTTATTCTGGCCATACCACGATTAAAATATGAAAAAGCATTATTACTATCTAAAGCAATGGCCCGCGTGAAATAATCTTCGGCGCTGGAATATTCCTTCTTTTGTGCGTACAATACTCCTTTTTCAATATTCAGTTTTGATTTAGAAATCGAATCAATATTCCCCAGAGACAGTGCAGGATCACTGTCTTTTATGGCCTGGTCCAGATTCCCGTTGAGCACGTGAAGATCTGCCATTGCCTCGTAAACAGATACATCGGTTGGATCTTTGGCCAGGTAAGTCCTGTATTCGGTAAGCGCTTCAACATTTCTATTCATCCGCCTGTACAGATCTGCCCGGCACCGGATTGTTACCAAATTATCATTGTCATATTCGTAAGATTTAGCATAGTCTTTCAGCGCATCGTTGTAATCCTTGACTTGCTCGTTATAAGATCTTGTTAACTGTCCCATTTTGTCAAAGCATTTTCCCCTTCCCAAATAATAATCTGAATTGGAAAAGTCAGAATTCAAACCAGGCTTTTTGAGCAGTTCTGAATATCCCCTGATTGCATCCTTATAATATCCTGCTCTGTATTTCTCTTCCAGGTCAGCAAGGATTCGGAAGGAAGTATTGAGTTCTTTTTTCCGGGCTTCATAAATATCTCTTTTCTCTGGGGCTAGGTCTATTGCCCTGGAGTATAAATTAATTGCTATTTGGTAATTTCTTTTTTTCTCCTCCAAACGGGCCTGATCAATATATTGACTGAATTTGTGCGCCGAGTCCAATGTTTCATCCAATCTCTCGGAGGATTCTTCGGATGGATTTTTTGCCGCTGCTACTACAATATTATCTGAATAATCATTCAGGGTATCTGCCGGATTGAAAAAACCAATTCTTGAAATATATAAAAGCCATTTGTTGTTATCGCTTCTTTTTATAAAAATCTCTGCTACACGTTTTGCAGGCTTGTACGGGATAGATGGTCTTGGCAAGCATATATTTTTGAAAAAGGATGTGAAATAGACATTTATGTAAATATTCTTTTTGCCTCTTTTAACAGGAGAAGATCTGACATCAGTGAAGAATACAGAATTTGCATCAGTCTTTCCATAAAAAGTATTAAAAGCATTCAGATATTGGATAACGGGAACTTCAGGAGCATTCGAGGAGCCTGAGTAATCAGGATCGCTTATATCATCAGCAATGGCGACTTGTTTATTAAGAAATATTTGTTTGTCACTATCCTCAAAACTCTGGTTGATTAAATCCCTGATATCGGTACTTTCGGTACCTGTATAAGAAATTGTATTGAGCAGGTTGTTAAAGTATCTTTCTATTGTAATTTCTGATCTTGCTTTGATAACCTTTACATCATTTGTAGTTATAGAATCCTGGGCACAGCTCATATGAACAAGGCAATTGAAACCAACAAAGGAAAAAAAATAAACCTTATTCACCACTTAATAATTTGTTTCTATAGTTTTCCATCCCGAAGGAAGATACTTTCTCCATATGATTAATAAGCCAACCTGAGTTTAGTTCCTCCCGTATGAAATCCTCTACCGTAAATATCCATTTGCCAGCCAGTAAAAAATGATATTTTAATTTGATTACATCCAGAAATTCAATTTCACGATTCAAAATAGCGTTGTAAAATTCTAACATATTGGACCTTTTCATATAAGCGCTTTCAAAATAATCAGATAAATTCTCTTTGTCGTCAAAAGCTCTTTTTAAAGACACGAAATTGGTACCGCTGCTTGTCGGACTGATGATATTCGATTTCACTTTGCTTTGCGCTATTTCTGTTACAACGATCTTCGACTTTAAGTTGCTGGATCCGACTGCGACAATCATCCATTTAGATCCTTTGTTTGGGGTCATTTCAATCTTCATTATAATAGGAATTACAATAGAAGAAGAATTGTATTTGAATTTGCATGTCAGCTCGGCGTACCAGTCGTCTCCGTAAAAATCCAGGTAAATTGGCTTTTTCTTCTTTGTAACGTCTGAAACAAACTTGTTAATCATGACGCTGTCCTTCGACATGTTTTCATAGTTGAACAAACTCCTGATCAATCGTTGCCTGGGAATATTGAATTTGACATGATGGGCTTTGTAAACGCCTCTTATGAATGAGCCCTTTTCGTCATTAAACCGCTCAAAAAATTCATCTATTTGCTTAACCTCGTAAATAAAATGTTTCTCTTTAGCATTATCATTATTCGAAATCACCTGGCCGAAGAGATGATGATGGCAAACAGAAAAGGAAATAAAAATCAAAAATTTTAGAACATGTGTTTTTGCCATATTAACATGCGATTACGCTTTTGGCCTTTTTGTGCCCAGTATCTCAACATCCGATAACAACACATCCCACTGCTGGATGGCATTGCCCCGTAGATTTCTATCGTAAACAATAAGTTGGACCTCGGTCGTTTTTTTTGTTTCATCTTCATATACCAATCGTCCATCATTGTAGCCTCGGAAAGTTTGTTCAAAGCTGACCAGTCCATAATACTTGCCGTCGGATCCCTTACGAATATTGCTAACGTAATCCACGTGGGAGAAAGTGATAACAACACGTTCGTAGTGAAGGTTTCTGAATTTCTCCAGAAAATCCCGGACTCTTAAGTGTTTCTTTTCACTGCTATGCACTGATGAAACTTCTATAATGGCACCTTCAACAAATAAACTGGTGGCCTGATCCACTGCGTTATCCAGTGCAACATCTTCCGACGTTATATTACATAGAATAAACAGACAACCCTGAAACTCTTTAATTTTAGCAAGTGCCTTTTTCTTAAATTCATCTTGTGAAACATTGCCAGGCAATCTCCCGGATGCAGGCCTTGCAGTATCGGTTTTTTCATACCCTTTAACAATATCGCCCCCATAAACCTGTCTGGAATGGGCCTGCACTTTTTCGGCAGAGCTTAAAAGCAGCGAAATAAATAAAAAAATCATGAGATAGTTTTTTTTGTTAATTCCTTCCTGTGTTTTCAATATATTTATTTCGGATTAGATTTACTTTTATTTCTTCCCCATAAGAATCCAAGTACTATTTCATGTGTGCCACTGCTGACTGTATTCAGTTGGGTTGTGGTATAATCATAAGAATAGCCCAGATTAACCGTGCTGCTGATGTTGACTCCCAACATCGCTGCATATCCCTGATTATAACGATATGAAAATCCAAGCCAGAGCAAATCCTGGTACTGGATTTTAGCATTCACATCGAAACCAACGGGCAGCGGTTGCACATACCGGATCATGACGGAAGGCAGCAGGTTGATGTCATTACTTATTAATATCTTATACCCCGCAGTCAAAAACGTATGTGGAATCAGTTTCCCTGTCTGCAATTCAACTCCGCCGGACGTGGTTCCATTACTGGAATTAATTGGAACAGGAATAATTTGCTGAGCAGACAAACCCACAAAAAAGCTATTATTCGATAACCAAAGACCAGCATTGACATCCGGTTCGAGCTTATCCAGATACCCGCTTCCTGCAACAGCCGGATCGACTGGATTAGCCTGTCCAAAATCTACCGCGCTTTGGTCAACGTTTACTTCCTGTACACCAAGGGACAGGCCAAAACTCAAACTTGTTTTGCGGCCCACAGGAACGTGATATGCATAAGAGCCATACACTGCTATCCGGCTTAGGGGGCCCGTTTTATCATTCAGAATCGTAAAGCCGATGCCGGAATGAGCCGGTGGAGCGGTATACTCCATCAGGAATTGTTTTGCACCCAGGTTCTTGGCCTGAAGATCCGGGACCGTGACAGGCGTTTCGTAGTCATATGTTGTTTTTCCAAGTGGCGTGTTTATAGTCAGATACAGCGTCGTAGGCGCACCAGCTAAACCAACCCACTGATTGCGGTAACTGACCTTAAGGTCCCAGTAATTTTCTATCCCTGCCAGTGCGGGATTCAGGATGAAATTGTTCATAATATATTGTGTGTAATAAGGTTGTTGCTGGGCACATGCGCAACCCACCAATAAAAAACACAAGCCACAGATTACAAATTTCTTTCTCAAAATCACCATTGTCAAATTAAAAGTTACTTAAATATGGTAACAGAACCTGCCGTTTTCTTTTCATTGTTTTTCAGATCGATGATATAGTAATATGTTCCCACGGGAAGGGGCTTGCCGTTATAAGTTCCATCCCATGCTTTGTTAGAATTCTCTGAATGAAAAACAGGCTGACCATACCGGTTGAACACATCTACCGTTGCCCCAGGGTAAATTGAAAGATTGGTGATGACCCAGGTATCGTTGATGCCGTCACCATTTGGTGAAAAAGCATTGGGCACTGAAATTTTTGATCGTCCTGACACCGTAACCTTAATGCTGCCGCTGGCTTCACAGTTATTGTCATCTATAACAAGCAGCGTATAAGTTGTAGTGGAAGACGGACTGGCAACAGGATCTTTAATGGCCGCATTGTTAAGTCCGGTGGATGGCTGCCATTGATAAGAAACTATATTACCTGTCACCGAAACATTCAGTGTAGTACTCGCTCCGTCGGCAATGGTTAGATCCGGTCCCATGGTCAATGTGGGAAGGGGGTTAATCACTATGGCGATCTGCGCAGATGTTCCACACTGACCAGCCAATGGAGTAAAAGTATATACAGTTCTGCCGACGGTTCCTGTGTTTATCGAAGAAGGACTCCAGGTTCCTTTAATTCCTTCTTTCGACGTTTGTGGTAGTGCCGGCGCCATGTCGTTCAGGCAAAATGAATCCGCTACGGTTGGAAAAGTTGGTGTGATGGTGGCAGCGATTGTAATGTTTAAAGAAGTCGGAGTTGAGCATGCGGACGATGGTGTAAATATGTAAGTCGCAGTTCCAGGGGCAGATGTATTAATGGTGGCCGGATTCCATGCGCCGGCAATTCCTTCCTTTGATGTTAGTGGCAGTACCGGAGGTATCGAATTTTGACAAAGCGGCCCGATTGGATCAAATGTTGGTGTACCCGTCGCGCTTACATTAATCACAATAATATTTGAAATATCTGAGGCGCCCGCGCAAGGCCCGCTCGTGGAAACGATACAGATTACTGCGTCATTATTGACTAAGTTGCTGCTGCTGTATACCGGACTGTTCGTGCCTACTTTTATACTATTTACAAGCCATTGATAAGTGGGTGAATTTCCGGCGTTGATTGCTGTTGCAGTAAAGGTTACTGTGGTGCCTGCACAAATATTTGTTGCCGAAGAAGTGATCGTTACTGTCGGGGAAAGAGCGGGATTGATAACAACTGTCGTGCTGGACGTATCCGAAGTACATCCATTTGCATCGGTGGCTACGGCAATCCAGGTTCCTGCATATGCAGCAGTAACATTGTTAAAAACAGCCGTACTGGTGTACTGGCCACCTCCCAAACCTGAGTTTGGATTTTCTATAAAATATGTTGTACCAGGTTTGGGTGGTGCGGATAAAATAAGTTGACCCCCTGTACACACAGGACTGTTTGATGTGAGTACCGGCGTAGGTGGTTTAGGGAGCACATTTACATTTATTGATTTTTTTATTGGGTCACTGCCAAAGCCAGGACATGAACTGCTAATTTGGACTGTATATACAGCATTGGCACCAGGATTAACCTGGATTACTGAATCACCATAGTATTGAGGCAGTCCCTGCCACACGAAGTTATAAGGAGGTATGCCATAGTACCCTCTTGCTGTCAATGTCACCGGAGCGCCTGCACAACTATTTTGAGGCGATGCACTCAGAGAAGCAGAGTCAAATGTTCTTCCCACTAAGGTTATCGTTAAATCCCTGGAAGCTGCAATGCATGATCCGTCACAACCTTCAGGACCATGGCACTTTCTATAGAAATAAAAACTAAAAGGAATATATTGGGGAAAAAGACTGCAAACCGGGCTGGGAAAACAACCAGCCATGCTGGCTCCGTTATTCAATAATATGCTTTGGTTTGGAAAATTCTGAGGTCCGGGATCAGGATCAGTCCCTACATATATTTGAGAGGTACACCCGCCATTTATTATAAAAGAGAAAGCTCCGTCCTGTCCGGCACAGGGAGCGTTTGCAGTAAATCCAAACGAAAACATTGCATTAATAATAGTTGCCCCGGGTGGTGCGGGCACCATAAAATCGTATTCGCAGGCGGTATCCAGGCTGCAATCCTGATTCGAATGCGACCCGGTAATCCTGTCCTTCTTCAGCGTGCCCATGGACTGAACCAGGGGATCTATAACTACATCTCCAATCTTAAACTGAGTATTTAGAAAATCGCTATTGATGGCCAGGGTCAATTTATTATGGTCAAGATAATATGGAATGAACTGGTAAGTTGAAGATGGATTTTCTTTCTGGTACATGACCCCTTCCTTAATGTGAAAAACGGTCACGGCACTCACATGAAAATCGGCTGATGAGACTAAACCATTTCCGGGGAGTCCATTGGAGAAAGTGAAATTGCCCGTATGCCCGTTTAAAAAAGAATCTCTGAATAGCAACTTTTTATAGGTGGAAAATTTATTGGCATGTACTATAAAATTGGTTTTAATTGAACCTCTCGACAGTTTCATTTCAGCGTCGATACCAGGAAAAATATTTTTAATAGCAATTCCATCATCACCGGCTGTATAATATGTCCAATCAGCGGTAGCTAATAAAGTTTCAGTGCCCCCATTTTCTCCATACAATTTCCAGTTGTTGAAATATGTTCTGCCATCAGAAGTAATTATATAAGATGATTTTCTTTTTATATCGAACCCGACCGGATCTTCCTGGTTCGATGCTTCGTAAAGTAATGGGCCTTTTGGATTAAGCCGGGTGTCAACTGTAATCCATTGTCCATTTTTTTTGAAATGCATGGGGTTTGATGACCGTTGAGCATAACAAATCGACGGAGTGTCTTTATTTATGTAGAATTTGGAATCAATCGTTCTTTTTTCAAAAAGTTCTACCGCATTTCTATTGGGACTGTATTCATCACCAAAATTAGCGTCGGGATGGCGCAGATAAGCCTTATTTCTTGCCATCCATAATTTTCCCCGGTTTGTATATTTTCTTGTGAAGCTGGTAAAATTATTTTTTACGACTGGCATCAGGTGCCGACCTTCCTGGGCCAGTAAGTCAAAACTATTTAAGAGTGCGATAAACTCCACCAATAGAAATACAATCATGAAAGAACCTTTCATTTGAATCATGATCTTCTTGATAGGTAAACTGTTCAAATGAGACTGGTGTAATGTTTTGTCGCAAAATATAAGTGCTCACTAAGATTTGGATTTCTGATTCGATTTCAGAAAGAATATGGAGAAGAGGGAATTGGATTTT
>Ga0210384_10009190_pt1 | contig 10229 bp, 14 predicted proteins | sample IncBWH2MmetaG_FD_160574 | JGI IMG/M metagenome (GOLD analysis project Ga0210384, IMG submission 160574) | Forest soil microbial communities from Barre Woods Harvard Forest LTER site, Petersham, Massachusetts, United States - Inc-BW-H-2-M | ecosystem: Environmental > Terrestrial > Soil >...
ATGTCGCCTCTCGGTGTTCTTTTAGCAGACTATGGCTACATGGGCGATCCAACAAACAACCACCAGAATGCGCGCGACATATATGCCTATTTGAACGGAAGCAGGAAACCGCGGATGCCGATTGGTGGCCCATTCTGGTCTCAGAGCAGCCTGGATTTATATCTGAATTGGATGAATCAAGGTTACAACCCTTAAGTCGATAAGGAGCTACCGTGACCAAGAAGATAGGGTTGTGTGTAACGTTCGTGACTGTGCTTGCTGTATGCACGTGGAGGATGATGGCCCGCACAAGTTCCAGTGACGGGGCGAAACCAACCTCAGGATTCCAAGTGAGTGCGAATCCCCTGAACGAACCCGATAAGTTTGCTTGGGAGATGTTTGCTGATATTAACCGCAGTGCCGGGGACGGAACAAACAACGTCGTCTGGGAGACATGGGCCACCGATCTAGATTTGTACGGTGATCCGAATGCGACCCCGGATTGGAACAAACGCCACGTCAATGTGCTTCGGTTGAAGCCGATCACGCAATTGGAGTTGTTGCAGGAGCAGATTCAACTTGAACGAAATGAATCGCTCACTCTTCGGCCACAATTCATCCCCGGCCAACAAGGCGGTGAAGAGGTGCGCATTAATAAGGCCACTTTTGATTTTGTGGTTGCGCATAAACTCTGGTACTTGGAAGGACAGGAAGAGGCATTCAAACAGAAGTTAGCCGTAGCGTTTCCGCAGGAATCAAGAGAAATTAAGGCAGTCTGGATGCCCATCGATCCCGCGCAGAAGGCAGGATACCATTGGCAATACGATAAAACGGATGGCAAGACTTACGGCCTCGTTGCGATTCACATCATCTCGAAAGATGCACCCAACTGGACCTGGGCAACCTTCGAGCATGTCGCAAATAAAGAGCGCTGCATGGTGCTGACTTGCAAGGATGCGTTCGGAGCTGCTCCTCGAATTGGCAAGGACACCCAACCCTCTCCGGAGCTTCAAGCGCTCTTTCGCTCTGCTGGGCTAGGCTCAGAATGGCTCAACTACCGGCTCGACGGGACGCAGTCGGATTTCACGGACTCCACGGGTCGCGTGACACTGTTAGGCAATTCGTTGCTGGAAGGCCCCTTCATTGAAACTTCGTCCTGTTTGACTTGTCACGCTCGCTCGACGGTGAACGCAACGGGAAATCGGTTAAGTGTGTTCAATGCGAACCATAAGAGCCATAACGGGACACCCGATGCCCAGTGGTTTTATGACAACCCAGGCGCATCAAATGAAAGTGTTAAATTCCTTCAGCTTGATTTCGTGTGGTCTCTACTTAATGCCCAAAGTCGATCAGGGCAAGTGACTCCGTTTACCAAAGTTTTGAAGGAAGGCGTAACGCACCTGACGCACTGATTGCCCACGGCTTCTCATGGAGGTCCTGGTCTGTTCTCGTATTTCTCCGAGGACTTCGCGCGGAACCCCCGTCCAAACCAGCCGCAAAGCACCCCACACTCAAGACCGCTAACCGCGGTCTTTTTCTCTTTGTTCGGTTTTCAGAACAAGATTTACTTTCCTGTTGACTCCCATTCGCGCCAGGAGGACAATCCGCCCGATTCGCCTCTCCGAAGCGCAGTTCCCACCGAGGGGGAAGGAAGTGCCATTCCCTGCGGCGAATAGGCCCCCGGGTCCCGGGACGAGCGAACCTTAATAATTCAACGCGTTGAACCAAAGCAGACTCACGGTTTCGTGTGGACGGACGAATCCAATCGAAAAGTTGCTAATGAGGCAACGCATATGAAACTGACAGAAAAAGATGGTCCATTCCCGTTTCAAGAGAAGAAGCAGCAGGATTCGACTGAGTTCGTGCTGGATGTAAGTTCGGTCGACCTTCGCGAGATCGCAATGAACAAGGTCGTCGTCCTGATTCATGCGACCGGCCACACGCGGACCGCCGTATGGCATAACGTGCGCCTTGAACCTCGTATGTACGTCCAGCCCCCGCCAGATCGCATCTGGGACTTTGCGTTTGTGGGTGACCCCACCGGGGCCGTGCTCGAAATGATCGCCCCGGTGTCCGCCGATTACATATGGAAAGACTTTCCGCTCGATCTCGTCGGCGTTCGGATCTTCGCGGAAACCGACATGATCGAAAAACGCTTTGAAAAAGTCTTCGCGTTAGCCAGCTAGCTAACGCAGAGCTCGGCCTCAAACTTCAACTCTAAGGAGTGATTGTGCAATACGTGTGTTTCTTTGTCTGCCTCATTGCGATGGCTTCCTCTCTTGCGTGTGGACCACTCTTCCGGGTCAAGCGAGCTGGACAAAGTGTGGACGGAATTCCGTTCTATGTAAAGACAGCAAAGTGCTTGCAGAGTTCCGCCTACTTAGCGCCATATTATCGTTTGATTCTTCAGTCAAATAATCCCACCATTAAGGCTGAGACGATCAACATATCCGAACAGACCTACCTCGCCTCAACCGCTCAGGAATTGGTTAGTCTTATTCGAACCAATCCAAAGATGAATGAAGAGACCTTGGGCAAAGTTCTGAGCGATTGGAACAGCCTCAAGGCTCCTGCGACCAACATACAGCCGTACACATGCATAACCGGGGCCGCTGGGGGTGGCGCTTGCGCCTTGCCATCTTTCTTAGTGGGTAACACGGCTGTTCCAAAGGTGTTCGTTGACTACGGGGCTGTGTACACGTTGAACGCACGAGCTCCCTTTTCAGGCAGTGCGAATGGCGACTACAAGTTGAATGATGACGGCACGTTGACCGAAGCGTCTGCGCAGATGGAGGACAAGACCTTCGAAACTGCCGCCGGTCTATTTCCAGCTGCCGATCTCATAAAGACTGCTGCTGGTATCACTGCGCATGGCTTCGATGCGAGCGGAATAGAAACGGTGGCGCTTCAGCTTTCGATTGAACAACGCGGTATAAAAATCACTCGTTCCAAGCTTACCGACTTCACCCTAGGGTGCCCTGTCGGAGCCGCGCTCACTCAATCGGATGATGTTTCCTTTGAGGATGTTGGCCCCGACACCAAGGAAAAGAAGGACGCTGAAGCCAACACAATATCCGTAAGCGGAACCATCAAACTGCCAACACCACCTCAAGATCAATCGAGCAAAGATAAAGGTAAAGCTGACGGTGCAAGTGGTGGGAAAGGCAGTAGTGGCGCTGCCGACAAGGCGAAGGCGAGCGATGGAAGCGCTCCGAAGAAGAAAGGTAAATAAATGGTTCTAGCGCGGTCCATCGGGGTCCCCGATGTGCATCTGTCGCTCTGCAAAGTTCAGTTGCTGCAAGCCCCGTCGCTCCAAACATCACCGCTCCCGGAGGAATGAACATGAATGCAACAAAGACATGTCTCACGCTCTTGGTTTTCCTTTTCTGCCTCGCCGTAACCGTCTCCACCCAGTCCCAGGAGAAGGCGAGTGGTATGAAAGAGACGGTCACGGGCACGGGTTGCGTCAAAGCAGGTGTGGAAGGCGGATGCCTCGTGCTCACTGACACTAAAACCAAGAAAACCTACAATCTGTTCTTCGCGGACAAGAAGCCCAACATCGACACTGCTATCTCGTTTGAGGGCACCGTGCATGATGGGCCAACCACCTGCATGCAGGGAACCCCGGTGGACGTCACCAAATGGACCCCGATCAGAATGCACTGTCCGAAATCCAAGTAGGCCGACTCGGGAGGACAACGCCACCGCCGAAGCAGCCTAACCACCAGACCCCAAGACAAACAAAGGCGCGCTCCCGCGCGCCTTCCCCCCTCAAACCCACGCAAAATCCGAGACCCACATCTCCTGAAAAATCCGAGACCTAACCACGCAAAATCCATGACCTCTTCGCAAACAAAACGAGCGCGGACATTCATCCCTCTCTTTCTTTTTGCTGGAAGAGAGATGGCAGAATTTAGTCCTTCGGAGTATAGTTCCGCCTAAACCGGCGCCTTCGGCACGAATATGAAGCGGAAGCTAGAGATGCAGCTTGCAAATACGCAGGAAATGCAGTTGATCTGTAATTGCTGTGGGCAGCCGTACTATCCGAACAAAAGCTGGAAAGATAGATTGGCGGCTGTCCTTTTGGGAACTGAAAAGTTCGCCATCTGCCCCATTTGCACGCAAGCTCCTGCCGAACATGTTTTCAAAGATCCGAACTACCGGCGCCGTTGCATTCGAGAGGTACGGCGGCTCCAACTGCTTTACGAACAGGCGCAAAGACAAACGGCACGCGTGAGACGTCGGAAGATTTAGCGGGAGCCGACTCGTTCTCCTCGCCTTCTCTTCAGTGTAGCGAGCACCCCGCCCGCTCAAGGTCTTTATCAAAACCAACACCCACCTTATCGGTGGGTTGTTAAATATCGGGTTCTGCCTTCGGCGCTCCACCTTGACCCGGCGGGGAACCCCGCTCGCTTCACCCGAAGCGTGGCGAGTCGCCAGCCCGACCCCACGGCTAAACACTAAGGCTGGGTTTATTAACTCTATGTCATACAGTCTTCCGAAGTACTACTTCCGGGACATTCCGGCCTACCTGATGGAAGAAATCATTACCGGCATGCTCGACGGCAAGACGGAGCCGACGCCTGAAGAGATGGAGGAGTGGCTCACTTCCGAGCTTGAGCGGGAAGCCGCAGCGCTCCTCGCGCATAACCGTTAGCGCACCAGAGAGCGGGAGTACCCCCGCTCTCTTTCTTTTTGCTCGGATCGGTACCGCCCCTACGCGTTCGGTTTTCTCCGAACTTATTCGGTCTAGTTACTCCGCGCGAAAAATCCTAACCTGAACATAGTTCGTTGACAGTCCCTCCGCCTGCCTTCACCCCGACCATCCCATAACCAAGAAAGGAACACCTATGCAAAACGCCCAACTTGTGTCCCACGTGGACACGGATATCGTCACTCGCGCCGAACTTCAGGCGCTACCCACGCCCGAAGGGACACAAACCTTCAAACCTATTCCCCACATCGAGCTGGTGGACATGCTCGACGTTGTACTCCGGCAGAATCAAATCCGCATCGAGAGAGAACAGTTCGCGCTCCGCCGAGACGGTTCCGTTCTCTTCGGCGTCCTCCAGCTCGCCTACGGCGAATCTCCGGACGGCCAGGCCGCCCTGGGCCTCCGCACCGCCAACAACAAGACCATGTCCATCCAGCTCTGCGCCGGGCTTTCCGTGTTTGTCTGCGACAACCTGGCCTTCCGCGGCGACATGATCGCGCTGAAGCGCAAACATACCTCCGGTCTCAACCTCAAGGTCGAGCTTGCCGGAGCCGTGCTCCGTTTCCGGGAACACTTCGGGCGTCTTGCGCATGAAGTGGAACACCTGAAAGCGCGAGCACTCCCCGACATCGCGGCGAAAGCCCTCATCCACGACGCCTTCGCCACGGGACTTATGCCTCTCCGTTTCCTGCCCGAAGTCTCCCAAGGCGACTTCGCGCCCGCCCTTCTCGATTTTGAGCCGCGCACCGCCTGGAGTCTACATAACGCCTTCACCGGAGCGGCGAAGGCCATGCCCATGACCACGCGCCTTCCCGCGATCCAGGCCCTCGGCAAGTTCTTTGGCATGTCTACCGAGGCGGGCGCACCCGCGCGCCTGCTCCCGGCTGCCGAACTCTAAAACCACAAACCCGAAAGGAGCATCACTGATGTCCGCAAACGTTGTGCCCCCCGCGCCGAACCCACCGCTGCCCAACCTGCCCTGCCCCGGTTGTGGAGCCAATCTTCTCGCCGACGGCTTCTACAACTCCTGCACCGAAACCACCCGTGTGCACGAAGACAACCACACCTACATCGTGAGGGACCATCTGTACATCGACCACGAGGAAGAAACCCTCGAGACCATGGAACACGAGTGCGATCTCAAAGCGTACTGCCAAGGTTGCAACACGCTCCTACCCTGGACGCTTTACCGGATCCGCGAGCTTGATGGCGTCGCGCTCTCCGAAGCCCCCGCTGCGATCGCGAAACTTCTCGCCGAGATCCAAGGCGATTCGCACTCAGCAATCGCATAGTTCTTTCTCTTTCAGAGCCAGTATCATCTGGCTCTTTTTTCAAATCCACCAGACTTCCCGGCGGCTGTACTAATTTGCCTTAAACACGCCTAAGGCTCGGTGAGATACTTGTGTGGTTATGGGTCTAGAGACCAAGACGTTGGCTGAGCTGGAAGAACTGGCTTCGACCCTGCGCTCGCAAATAGCGCGCAACCCGGATCACACCTCCATCGAAAAAGTAGAACTGGAGGATGTCGAAGGGTGGATTAAGTCACGCAGAAAAGAAGCCAAGCCCGGCCCACGTTCGGACGACGACACCGCGTCCTAGGAGCAGCCCTGGGCGCGTCGGTCCAGCGCCAAGAACAAAGGTACCCAAAGTACCTACAGACTCGAGGACCCATTCCGTTCGAGCTCCAAGAGGATGCGTATGCCCCGATAAAAATTCTCCTTGTTATATGCCGTCTCCCAACGATTCAAGACGGCCCTCGTTTCCTGGCTGGCATTCTTTATGGCAACGTGTGCCCGAGGTCGACCTTTTCTCAGGCGCCTTAATGATTTAAGCGACTGAACAATCTCCGGCTCAATGCGCTTCCGCGAAGTCCGCGCATTTACTATCCAGCGAGGCGGAATATTCGACCGATATTTCAGAAAACCGCGGACAACCGAGCCCGAGCCGGACGAAAAGAGCCTGGCTTCTCTCGGCATAAAGACCCCTCTTCAAAAATGCCCCGCAGGTTGCCAGTGGGCTTCCCGCGGGCGCAAGTAATAAAGAACACCCGCCAGCGCCAATCGCACCAGTGCGCGGCCCCAGATTAGGTACGCGGGGTAGAGCCTCCCCACGTCGAGCGTGTAGAGCGAAACGAGCGGCGTGAGCGCAAGGATGCAGAGGCCCACGATGAGCGCGTCAATGATTGCCACGTTGCGCTCTGGCTCGCGGGAGGCGAAAAACAGCATCACGCTGACCATGAGCACCATCCCGCCCATCTCCTTCAGCGCCGCGAGAAGCAAGGTAGAAATTTCAGGCTCGGGAGGGTGCATGAACATGCGCATGATAAGGGGTTTGTTGCTCACGATCATGAGTAGACCCCCGATGGCAAGGAGCAAGGCGAGAAAACCGAGCACGACCCGCAAGGCACGATGGGGTGGTTGTGACATGGCACCATCCCTCCTTTGCCGTGGCACCAAAATACACTCACCGGCTTGTTTCGCGCACATTCTAAGCCGATTCCAGCTCGCGGAGGCTCGCAGAATCCGCGTCCCACACCTCATGAAGAATCCGAGACCTAACCACGCAGAATCTATGACCTAGCGATGCAGAATCCGCGACCGGTCATCGTGTTGAATCTCCCGTGTCCGGGGTCTAGAATTCTCCCACCATTCTTCTAAAACTGTGGGAGGTTCCTATGCCCCACTACGAGTTCTTCTGCCACGCCTGCAAGAAAACATTCTCAAAGGTGCTGACGCTTGCCGAATACGAGGAAGGCGAAGTCATCTGTCCGGATTGCGGCAGCAAGGAAGTGGAGCAGAGTTGGTCCGCCTTCTCCGCCATCACCTCCAAGAAAAGCGCCTAATACATTCTCTAAAGGAGGCGCCTATGCAGTTTGACAACTTCTGCTTCGGCTCCATCCAGATCGATGGCAGAACGTATGAGCATGATGTCGTGATCGATCGCGGAGAAATCTCCAAACGCAACAAAAAGCCGTCCAAGACATTCTCGGAGGAGTTTGGGCACACCCCACTTTCCGTCGAAGAAAACATCCCCTGGAAATGCCGCCAGCTCGTCATCGGCAGCGGCGCATACGGTCGACTGCCGGTGATGCAACAGGTGCAGCGCGAGGCCGAGCGCCTAAAGATCAAGGTGTTGGTTCTGCCGACCATCGAAGCAATCGAGATGTTAAGGCAAAATCCTAAAGACACTAACGCGATTCTTCATGTGACGTGTTAGAGATTTGCCGACGCCGGGGTCAATGCACCACATTTGGGCAATTGACCGGAAGCCCTCCGAGGCATAACGTAGCTTGCAAACGTCGACAAATCATTTCCGCCACCGTTCCGTTCGCGGCGGGTTCCTTTCACCTCTAGCCTACGAAAGGAGCACATGTATGTTCACACGGGTCGTTGAATTCACCAGCAAATCAGGCAAATCGAAAGAACTCTCCGACACCATCAATGAAAAGGCGGTGCCGATCCTGAAGAAACAGCGCGGTTTCGTCGATGAGGCTGTTCTAGTGTCGGACACCGAATCGTCTCGGATTTTGGGAATAAGCTTCTGGAACAGCAAGGAGGATGCTGAACGCTACCGCCAGGAGCAATATCCCAAGATCCATGAAATGCTCAAACACTTGCTTGAGGCCGAACCCGTGATTCGAACGTTTGAGGTCCACACCTCAACCACCCATAGAATCGCTGCCGGCAAAGCCGCCTGAAGCGCCGGGTGGATGCTTCGTAATCACCATGGGCGGGGTTCGCGCCTCGCCCGATCTCAACTTCCATAAGAAAAGGAGACACTATGGCTTCCAAGAACGTGGAAACACTCCGTGCCGCACACGAGAGCTGGAATAAGCGCGACTTCGCCGGTGTGGTTCGCAACGCGGCCGCGGGCCTCGTTTACACCGATACTGCCAGGGGTCTTGACTTGAACGGTCGGGACCAGTTCCGGGAGTGGACCGAAACGTGGGCCAAGGCTTTCTCAGATGGCCGAATCACCAAGCCTGAGTATATTGATGCGGGAGACATTGTCGTCGCCCAGTTTATCGTCGAAGGCACCCATGATGGACCGCTCGGTTCGCTCAAGCCCACCGGACGCAAGATGTCTCTGCCGTTCTGCGAAGTCTGCCACTTCGACAAAGAAGGGCGGCCTGTGTCGGGCACCTGCTATTACGACCAATACACGCTCTTTACTCAGCTGGGGCACATCCAGCCGCTCGCCACCGCAGCCTGAAAAACCACACCATTAATAGAAAAGGCGCGCTCCCGCGCGCCTTTTCTGCTCCAAACCCACGCAAAACCCGAGACTCAAACCTCACGATAAATCCGCGACCTACAAGCGCAGAATCCGCGACCTACTTGCCCTTCCAGGCCCTCCCCGAACTGCCGGATCTCGGGCATCAAAATTGGAGTATCATGCTGATCGAGACCGCTGGCTTCATCCTACGTAGCTAATAAAGGACAGGAACCGGCTAATCCTTCGTACCCGCACCGGCTCCTCGTGCCTCATTGAAAGGGGAAGCCATGCGTCTCGCGAAACAACTAGCCCCGTCTGATACTTCTTGCAGGATTCTTTTCCAAGTGGCATGTCTCACGCTTCTCTGCGTTGCAACGGCAAGTACCCAGAAAAACCAAGCCAACGTAGCGAATCCTCCCAAATACGACCTCCACGCCGAGGCCAAGATGAAGGGAACTGTGGAAGAGTTGAAGTTGCCATCCAAGGGCAGCGAGAAGGAAGCCGCCCACTTGCTGGTGAAGATCGGAACAGACTCATTGGACGTGTATCTCTGCCCCAAGTCCTTCTTCGATGATATGGGGATGGGCTTCAGCAAAGGGGACGAGATCGCCCTCACCGGCTCGAAAGTTAAGCAGGGCGAACTGGACCTTATCCTCGTCCGTGAAGTTGTGAAGGGTAACGACACGTTCGTCCTGCGCGATGCCAAAGGCGACCCGGTCTGGAACTGGCATCGCTAATAGTTATCTCTCAGAAATCGCGCACTACTCAGGCGCGATCAACCTGGCGTTTCTTGGGCGCTAGTACCTCAAGAGTCGTGACCACGTACCAGTAGCGGCCTCGCGGATCGTTGGAGAACTCTCGGATTGCGTAGCCGGGCGGTATGCACTCGACGCGCCGTTGTTTGGGCGCAATGCATTTGTTGCGCGCTACGATGAACGGTTTGGAGTGCACGGCCATTACACACCGGAACGTGCGCTTATGCTGCCACAAAACATGTGCAAAATGGCGAACCTGGGTGCCGCATAAGGAACTCCCCCCTCGAGCTAGAGCCTGGCAAGCCAGGCTTACTGTCCACTTCCTGTCCATGACTGGCAGGAACGAGAGCGAAATTCGGGGACAGGCAAGACTATAAAGAAGGCGGCAGAATATCGCTATATACCGCATTAATACTGGGGATTTTAGCTAAATGGAAGAGTTGGTAGCGCTACCGGGAATCGAACCCGGGTTTGAAGATTGAGAATCTTCCGTCCTAACCCCTAGACGATAGCGCCGCCGGGCCGGGTGTGATTATAACAAAGCGTCCTGATGGGCCGCAGCCAGG
>Ga0210384_10009192_pt1 | contig 10228 bp, 7 predicted proteins | sample IncBWH2MmetaG_FD_160574 | JGI IMG/M metagenome (GOLD analysis project Ga0210384, IMG submission 160574) | Forest soil microbial communities from Barre Woods Harvard Forest LTER site, Petersham, Massachusetts, United States - Inc-BW-H-2-M | ecosystem: Environmental > Terrestrial > Soil >...
TAATCTTGCGGACGCTCACGAACTCAAACCCATCTACGCGCGAGGGAGTGGAGAATCGGATCACGCGATGCATACCCTGAGTTATGAAGTGCAGGCCCCAAACTCCTTCGCCGAGCACTTTGCGGGATTTGTCCGCAAAGCCGATCATGACGTATACCGAATCGATGGTGTAGGGGCATGCATTGGTCCAGTTCGCCCAATAATGCTCGTCGTCCATCCTGGTGAGCGAGTGGACTTTAAAACAGTCCGCCACTTTCGGCCTCTCAGCAGCCAGGGCGGGAATGCCCAACACCAATAACATCAGTAGGAGCTTCATTTTTTGTGCTGTGGGGATAAGCATGCCACGCGCCGGTACCTCTTGTCAAAGGCAATAATCTTCCGTGGGAGGGGTCTCGCACAGGTGCGGGGTATGCCCGACCCCTACGCTGATGAATGACCGGACCGAAGTTCCAGCCCTGCTACGGCAAGTACTGCGCATGTTGCGTTGTGCCGTCTAGGCGGATTCCCTCATCGGCTTTTGTCCGGAATAGAGATAACGTGGGGCAAGCTTACACGCCGGAGGGCTTCTGACCGCCGGGAAGAACACGAACGGGGCCAGAGGGACACTCGACAACGCGGCGTCCTTGAAGCTTCCGGACCGTCCTCCCCGGCGTTCTGATAGTACTTTGGTGCTTACCTCGCGCCAATGGGCCGTTTTGCTTAAGCCGTGGTAGTCCGGCCGGTCAGCCGCGCAGTATGCCGAGCGCCTCGTCTTATCGCGGTGCGGTGTATGCTGGTGGGCGATGAAAATGCTGATTCGCTGGATTATTACAGGGTTTTCGCTATTTGTGGCAGCCTGGATCGTGCCCGGCATTCGCGTCACGGGAGATGGATGGACGGTGTTCGCCGTGATGGCTGTGATCCTGGGGTTGGTGAACGCGATCATTCGCCCAGTGTTGAAGCTGCTGTCGTGTCCGCTCATCGTTCTCACTCTGGGGCTGTTCGTGTTAGTGATCAATGGCATCACTCTGTGGCTCGCCTCGGCCCTGGCGGTAAGCTGGTTCCACGTCGGCTTTTACGTGGATGGGTTTTGGGCCGCTTTCCTGGGCGCGCTGATCGTCAGCATCGTGTCCGTCGTTCTGACCAGTTTGGTGAGGGAGGAGACTGGCACGCCGAGGTAGGAGGTGGAGCGGAACCATTGACACGGTTCCGTGCCGCTGCCAGACTATAGATTCAGGCATTGTTCACGGTCAAGCGGAGGCGGTTGTGTCTTGTCGCTTGCGCATCGGCGCTGGAATCGGGAAACGCATCCTTGTCGTTCTGTGTTCGCTGGCGACCTCGTCAGCGCTGGCCTACGCGCTGAAGTCGCTGCTGAACAACCAAGCCCAGCTTCTTCCCTTCACTCTGGCGGTGATCGCGGCTGCGACCTACGGCGGTCTGTGGCCCGGTGTGATCACGACGCTGCTGAGCTTTCTCATTTCCGACTATTTCTTCACCGAACCGCTGTACGACTTCATGCCTGCCGGCCCGTCCGATTTCGCCCGGCTGGCGGTGTTCCTCACGTTCGGAATCGCGGTGAGCGTGGTGAGCCACCTGCGGTTGCGCGCCAATCTTGCGCTTCAGGAAAGCAACCGGCGAATCGAGCTGGCGAGCCAGGAACTGGCGCGCTCGAACGAGGAACTGCAACGTTTCGCGCACACTGTGGCGCACGATCTTCGAGAGCCTTTGCGCGGGATCGGTGTGTTCGCCGAGTTGTTGCTGGAAGGCAATCACTGCAAGCTCGATCCGGAAGCGACTAGGTTTCTCGATGTGATTGTGGACAGCGCGGACCACATGAACCGGCTGATCGATGGCCTCCTGGACGCCGCGAAGGCCGGTTACCAAGCCCGACAGGCCATGGTCGAGGTGAACACGCGCCTGGTCGCGGAGCGGGTGCTGGAGCTTCTGCGGCGGCCGATCGAAGAAACGGGAGCGAAGATCAGTTTCGGCTGGTTGCCGGTAGTGCACGCCAACGATGGACAACTGCTGCGGCTGTTCCAGAATCTGATCGGCAACGCGATCAAGTATCGCGGCCCGAACACGCCCGAGGTTCATATTTCGGCGCGGAGCGATGTCGACGAATGGGTTTTCGCGGTGCGCGACAACGGCATCGGCATTGATCCGCAATCCCGCCGCCGCGTGTTTGAAATTTTTCAGCGGCTGGAGAACCCGTCGCGGCAGCCGGGCAGCGGAGTGGGGCTGGCGATCTGCAAACAGATCGTCGAAAGCCACGGCGGGCGCATCTGGGTGGATTCGCTGCCGGGCGAGGGCTCGACGTTTTTCTTCACAATTCCCCGCGAGGGCGGCATAGCCGTGGCCCCCGCCCCTGTGCGGCGTCCGCCCAAACCAAGCGAATCCGGCGATTCGCAATCGCGCGCGGCGACGGGGTAGCCCGGTTTGGTGAGGACGAGGCCTCCCTCTTGAGCTCGCGTGCGCTAGTCAGAAGATAAACTTCAGCCCCAACTGGGTCGAGCGCCCCGCGCCACTCCCCACCTGGGGATTGGCATTCGCTACGTCCGGCGTGGTGGTGGAGTTGCCGAAAGCTCCCGTTGTCGTGGGGTTGTCATGTCTTGTCCCAACGCCTTGATTGGCGTACGCGGTCAGGTTCAGAATATTGAAGAACTCGGCCCGGAACTGGGCGCTGATGCGCTCCGTGACTTTCCACCTCTTGGTCACGGACATATCCACCAGGCTCAGGCCATTGTTCCGGAAGATATTCCGGCCCATCGTGCCCAGAGTCCCCAGGCCGGGGGGAAGCATCATGGAATTGCCCACCACATAGCAGCCCCATTTCGAGAGCGAACTCACGGCGTTTGCTCCCATGCCGGTGGCCTTCGACAGACACCCCGCGTTGGATGTGCCGGAGAACCACGGTATCGCCGCGGAACCGCGGTGACTAAAGTCGTTGGGGTTTCCGTAGAAATTCCAACGATCCGTAAACTCGCCGGTTCCACTGACGTCGGTAGTAGCGTCCCCCACGTACCAGGGGAGGCCGGTCGATATATTCACGATGGAATTAAGTTGCCAGCCTTCGAGCATCTGCCCCCACGCCTTCTTCTCCGGCAAGGCATACGTCGCCGTTGCCGTAAAACGATGGCGGATGTCGAACTGTCCGCTGGCATAGTCCGCCTTGGGATTGGGGCTGTACATGGGAACGTTGCTCATCCAGTCCCGGCCCAACATATCGAGCGCGTGCGAATAAGTATAGCCCAGCGTGAAGTTCAAGCCCCGCGCAGGCCGCTCGGTCAACGTGGCCTGAAGGCCGTTGTAGTTGCTCCGGTCAGCGTTCGTGATCTCATTGATGTTCGACAGGTAGGGAAACTTACTGAAGTAGGGGCGGCTCGAATTCTCATTCGCCGCGTTCGCCGACGCGGGATTCCCGACCCAGCCCGAGCCGAGCGCTGCCTCGTTAATGTCGACCATGCTGGTCATCCGCGAGCCGTGGTTGCCGACGTAGGACACGTCCAGGCCCAGCGCATGCGTCAGGGCGTGCTGAATCCCAAAGTTCCACGAAACCACGTAGGGAGTGCGCAGATGGGGATCCACCGCCAGAATGGGGCAGGGGACGCCGGTGGTGCAAGTGATCTGCCCGGTCGGGAAAATGGGACCGGCGAGAGTCCAGTTCAGTGCCGAAGTGAGCGTGACAGCGCCGGCCGTCATGTTGCCGGGGCCCGGCACACCATTCAGAAGAGCTCCGGTGGGCGAGGTGTTCAGGCCGGTAGTGACCGCCGTCGATCCCTGTTGGGAGGTGAGGACGTTAAATCCTTGCAGCGCGTAAATGAGGGAGCCACCGCCGCGGAGTACGGTCCTCCCGTTACCCGTGACATCCCAGGCGAAGCCCAGGCGCGGCCCGAAATTCTTCGTTTGGGGCTGATAGGGTCTGTCAATCTGCTTCCCCACCTGCACCATTCCCAAGTTCGGATCGAAGTTGGCAAGCTGGTTGTTGGCCTCCTTGATGGGCGTCACAAACTCGTACCGCAGTCCCAGATTGAGGGTCAACCTCGACGAGACGCGCCAGTCATCTTGCACGAAGCCGGAATACCCCCAATCGGTGACGGTGACCACCGGGTCTCCCACAAAAAGACTTCCCCGAAAGGGCGTGCCGGAAATGAAGGATTGAAGAGCGGTCGTGCCAGGACTGGAGCGGAAAGCGATATTACCCTTGCCGAAGCGGAACGTGCCTCCGTGGTACTGCATTCTGCGAACTTCCGCGCCGAACTTGAAAGCGTGCTTGCCGCGCGTGAGCGAAACGTCATCCAGAACCTGGAAGGTGTAGTCCGGGCCCTGGAGCTTGGGGAAGTTCTGGTTGCCGCCCAGGGCTTGAAACCCTTGAATCTGGATCTGAGGAAATCCGCAGGATTGCGCCCCCGTGTGGAGATAACTGGTATCCGGGCCAACCCCGGCCGCGCATTCCCCAGAACCGAGATACTGGTAAACGCGGTTCATTCCAAACCTGGCTTCGTTCACCAGGTTGGGATTGGCGATCCAGGTCCAATGAGCTCCCCCAATCTGGGAAGTAATCGCATTGGTGGCCCGCCAGTAATCGTGGGCCTGGGTCTGTGCTCCCAGTCCGCGGTAGTTGCTGTAAAAATACTCGCCGCTAAAGCTGTGCCGGTCATTGATGCGGTAATCCACTTTCGCCAGCGCGTTGTCCTGCTGGGTGTCCAAGGGAATAATCGGGATGATCGTGATGGAAGACCCGGACTGGAATAGATTCTGCTTGGGAGAGATGACCTGGCAGTTCGCATCCATGCCCGCCATGGCCAAGCTCAGCGGATTCCGCTTGGCCGCTGTGACCGAATTGCACGCGTCCGTAAGGCTGTTCGTCACGTCGCCGCCCAGAGAAGCCGTGGTCGGGAGCAGGTAGGTTTGCGGAGCCCCGATGAGCTCGCGCTGACCTTCGTAAGCGCCAAAATAAAATAGCCTGTCTCTTTTGATGGGTCCACCCACCGTGGCTCCGAACTGCTCAAGTTGGGTTACTTGTTTCGGCTGACCCGCGGGGATGAAGGGGTTGGCCGCGTCCAGAGCACTATCTCGGCCAAACGCGTAGGCCGTGCCATGCAGGCTGTTAGTGCCGGACTTGAGCCCAATGTTGACGATGGCGCCGGGCTTCCAACCGTATTCCGCCTTCGGATTCTGCTGGGTGTTGAACTCCTGGATGGCATCGATCGGCAGGGTCGACGAGGTGTCGCCCGAGAAGCTGTTCCCATTCACTACGCTCAGCGCCGAAAAACCCTCGATGCTGTCGATCCCGTCAACGATATAGACGTTGTGATCCACGCGCAGGCCGTTGGTGCTCTGGCTCCATTTCCCGCCGCCGGGCGTGATCGACACCCCTGGCCGCAACTGCAGCAGCCCCATGAAATTGCGTCCATTCAAGGGCATCTCATTGATCTGCTGGTTGGTGAGCGTTCCACCGAGAACTGAGCTCGTGCTGTCCACCAGAGGGACCTCTGCGGTGATGGTCACCGTTTGTTGCGTGTCGCCGGGCTGCAGCACAAAGTCGATGCGGACGTCGCTGGCAACCTGCAACTCGATATTCCGGCGCTCGACGTTCTTAAAACCCTGGGCCGAGGCGCGTACCACGTAGACGCCCGGAAGCAGGTTGGGCACGAGGTACTCTCCGGCGTCATTCGTCGTCAGGTTCCGTGTTTGGCCTCTTTCGGTGTCCGTGATGGTCACGGCGGCGCCCACCACCACAGCCTGACTTTGATCGGAAACGCTTCCGAGGATGCGTCCGGTTTCAGTTTGCGCAAATAGCGGAACACAAACCGAGAAAACTGCTAGCGTAAGAACAACCCGCATCAACCTTCTTGGGGTGATGAAAGTCATGGTTAAATCCCCTTTGGAGGGGGAAGTTATCAATAATTGAACTTGTTGTCAAGCGTGTTGACGGCGGCCTTAGTCGTGCGCGGGAAGGTGACGAATTGACTGGCGGAGAGAGGGATTCGCCCGCTACCATTCCCCCCCAAGGTCCTTTAACGCGGCATCGCTAGCTGCGCCGCTAAGCCGCGTTCCGGCCCTCCTCGAAGAACCCCCCGGGGCAATTGCGCACCGTCTTGGTTTCATCTCGGGGCCAATCCTGAATCTTTGATCGTTGGAGCACGGCGAGGAGCATGAGTCGCGCACGAAACAGCCGCGTTTTCACCGCTGGAACACTGGATTGGAGCCTTTGAGCGGTTTCACGGATGCTGAGCTGCTCGAGATCGCGAAGGATCAGGACCCGGCTGTATATTGCGGGCAGTTCAACCACGGCTTTGCGGACGACGTGTGTCGTTTCAGCGCGAGTGAGAGACTGGAGCGGCGATTCGTTGGGAGAAGCAAGGACGTCGAGGTTCCAGGTTGCCGCACACAGTGGCCTGCACTGCTCCCGGCGGTAGGACTGCAACGCTTCATTCACGGCCACACGAGTCATCCACGTGCGAAAGCTGGATTCAGACCGGAATGTCGACAGATGACGCCAGACCTTCAATAAGACCTCCTGGAGCAGGTCATCCGCATCCGTTGAATTCCGCACCATTGAGCCGATGCACTTCTTTATTGCGGCCAAATGGCGATCCATCAAGACCGTAAAGCATTCGGTTTGGCCTTGGAGTGCCAGTTTGATGAGCGCGCTGTCGTCGAAAGTTGCGAGTGGTGGGGCCATTGCGATCTCTCTCGTCTCTAAACTTGCAGGGGTGTTGTTCCGTGGGATGACGTGCATGTGCGATTCCACAAGCGCTTCGACGTCCAAGGCCTGACAACCGCCCGGGCCTGAAAAAAAAGAGCGGCGGCATGCGCCACCGCTCGGAGGAGAATTCAGCGAGACTACCTGTTAGAACCGGTATCCGAAGCCCACGGAGGGCTCGGCGCGATGGGTCACGCGATCCGTACCCGCCAGACCCGGAATGTCGTAAGTAGGAGAATTGTAGACGAAGCCGCGATACTCGGCGCGCACAAAAACGTGCTGCGAGAGGTTGAAATCGGCCCCGCCGCCGTAGACGAAGGCGGCCCGCGCCTGTGAACTGGCGCCCACGAAATCCTTCGGATCAAAAATCAGACCGCCGGCGCCCGCCAGCACGAACGGCGTGAATTTGCGCATGGGCACACGGAACACATACGCCGCGGAGATTTCGTGGGAATAACTCTTCACGCCCAGCGCTCCGGTAGTCGAGCCGTAGCTCTGGGTGTTGAGCGAATACCCGTAGTTGGCTTCAACGCCGTTATGGGTGTTGAAGAAGTAGCGATAGCTGCCGAGCACACCCCCGCTATTAGTGGCCTTATTCTCGACGCCATTGTCGGTGGTGCTTTTCACGAAGCTACCGAACGCCTGAGCCGAGACTTCATTCTTTCCCGGATTTTCCGATTGCGAAAACGCCGGCAGCGCCGCGGAGGCGATGCCTACGATGCATGTGACGACAAATTTCTTTCCAAACATCTCATTGCTCCTTTGTTCTGTCGCACTGGCTTTTTTGCTCCCACCAGTGTTCGCTCTTATTTAAGGCACGCGGCATTCCAATCGGCCGAATCAATGCACTCTGGTAAATGCGGGGCTTCTTAATTCGAAAGTGCTGCTGAAACGCCGACAGTTGTTCGGCACTTGCCGGACGGGCTGGCAGAACTAGAAGGATGCGGAAAGACATTGCGCATCGCTCCCTATGGTCGCGCTCTGTAAGTTACTGTCCAGAACGCCAAGACTGAACCGCGACTAAAAAGGAGCGGGTGCCGAACTCATTGACGTGGTGGTTCTTGAGTCCGAGGGTGTTTTCGCCTGAACATTCTTTCGAAGTCCGGCCAGAATTCCTTCAAGATGTTACCAGCCATGTCGACGCCGATCTGAATGCCAAGCTTAGATACGCCATCGCCAGCAGTCCTGTTGTCCGCATAGTAGGCGTTCGAAATTGCCACTGCGGTCGAGTTTCCGATTACTTCCGAATAATTGAACTGCGTCCCACCCGCATCTCGATGGGTCCTGAAGATCTGCTCCATGGCGTAGCCGAGCCTGGACCATCCGCTTCCAGTTCCGCGTCGAAAGTAGCGGGGGTCCTGGTGGAGAAGAGTGGGGAAGACTGACTCCGTCATGTAATCGCCGATTACAAAATCGCCAAATGCGGTCCCGAAATACCTGCCAAATCCCGCAGCGCCTTGCCCGAAACTTGGATTTGAGTTGGTCAACTGTCCCTCGCCGGCGAACACAGCCGCCAGCGCGACTGTACCGCGATCGAAGGAATCCTGGGTCGCTAATTTGAACTTCTGGCCGCTGGTCAAGGGCTCGTAATTGTGGAGGCTTGGAGAGGTCCGGTAATTGGGGATGATGCCAAAAATCCGCTTGCTTTCAGGTTGTGGTGAATCGGTTGCTGCTGGAGCTTGGGGTTGCGAAAACGCCGGCTGCACCAGGGAGGCCATGCCAGCGAACCAAGTGATGACAACTTTTTTTCCAGACATTTCATTTCCTCGACAATAAGCTCTAGTAAATCCGGAGGCTCTTATTCGAGGGTACTACTGAAACGCCGCTCACTTGTTCGGCACTTGGCGTGACGCTGGCAGACCTGGCAACTTCGGCGAATCTCCCGCCGACGGCTTCCTGAGTCTGCCGCGGTGATGGTCTCGGAGCTGACGCCGCGGCATGGGCTTCGACGGGAAACATGATCGTGGACAGCCAAACCAGAGTTACGGCGCGCACGAGAAATGAGCCAGGGAACGGGAGCCAGGTACGATCCGAGACGATCGCGCCGCCTACGTTCGCCGGTGATTCTGGAAGAGGCTTGCCAAGGATCGATTCGGCCAACGCGCGCGAGGCTTTCGAGTTGGCGATGAGTTGTGCTCCTCCCCGATGCCAGCGGGTGATCAGCGCCCGTCCCTGTGCGTCGACACCAGTAACAAACGTCATGTCGACAATTAGTCTGCGATGTCCAATAACCGACGAAGCAGTGCGCCAAGCCTGATCGAGCCGGCGGGCATCCTCGTGGTTCAGACTTCCCGCCAATTCAAACCGGAAGGCGGTTGGCCCATCGTGCATGTAGTATTGGAGTGCCTGATTTTTCATACTGGCGGGACGTGGTGCACGTCAACGGCCAAGGTTCATCAAGAGCCCAGAAACGCGGTTTTTTCCGTGGCCGCGGGCTCTGGACTGCTCGGATGCCGAGCAATTGCCGAACATTCGGCGTTTGTCGATCCTTATCGCGAGCCGCTGCGCACCTGGCCTTAGTCGCAGAACAGGTCGCCCACCGGTTTTTTGGCAGCTCGATTGCCTCGCTCATGCAACTAAGAAATCACGTGGGTTAAAAAACGATGACTCCAGGATCAATCACCGCTCTTGCGGCTCTTTTTGGTTCAGTCATAGGTGCATTGGGTTCCAGCTTAGGCACTTGGATAACCCAGAGGCATCAAGGCCGGCGCGACTTGCTGGCAAAAACGATCTACCACCGCGAGGGGTTGTACTCAGACTTCATCCATGAGAGTGCGCGCCTCGTCGTAGATGCCCTGGAACACGATGTAGGTGACCTCAAAAACTTGATACCGGCGTACGCCCTTGTAAGCCGCATTCGTCTCAGTTCCTCACCGGACGTGCTCGCGAGCGCTGAGGGAGTTATAGCAGAGATCATCGGCACTTACTCGAAACCGAACCTGACGCTTGAGCAAATCCGATCCAGGCCTACGAGCGGTGACGATGATCCCTTGAGACGCTTCAGCGATGTTTGCCGCGCTGAACTGGAATCAATGCAAAGACAGATGTGATTGAAATGAAAGCGCCGGACGCCTGTGCGCAAATTCCTCATTACGCTGCATCCCAAATGGGAGGTCAAACATCCATACGGTTATGTAGAGGAGTCTAAGATGGGAAGTATGGTCAGCACGAGGCTCGAAGTGCCGTCGGAGCAATCGGTCGAAGCGCGTTACGAATCGCTGATCCGGCTCGCCGACTCGATCCGGGCTCAGCACGAGACCAAGGCGCTCTTCCACGTCCTGGTAGACGAATTGCGCCCTGTCATTCCCTTTGATGCCATTGCGCAGTTTGACGAATCCTCGAGGAAGGTCAACTGGCATCTGTGTGAGAGCTGCACACCAAACGCTTCTGCTCCTTCCAACATGCAAATCGAGGAGACGCTTCCGTGGTGGGTGTCCGAAAACCAGCAGGCGGCAGTCATTGCGAATGTCTGGCAGGAGACACGTTTTTCCCATACCGTGGAGCAGTTCAAGAAGTTTGGGATTCAATCGGCGTGCGCACTTC
>Ga0210384_10009195_pt1 | contig 10228 bp, 5 predicted proteins | sample IncBWH2MmetaG_FD_160574 | JGI IMG/M metagenome (GOLD analysis project Ga0210384, IMG submission 160574) | Forest soil microbial communities from Barre Woods Harvard Forest LTER site, Petersham, Massachusetts, United States - Inc-BW-H-2-M | ecosystem: Environmental > Terrestrial > Soil >...
CAAGCTTGGCTCCGGATACAGTGGCTATCAGTCAGGCGGGGGGCCCTGGCAAAGCAGGCCATTTCTCACAGGGACGGTGCGGGGTGGGAGGCTGGGCGACTTAGAGGTTTGGGTGCAGCGATTGCAGGAGAACAAAGTGCAGCTTCAACTCCGGTATGCGATAAGCCACACGAGCCACTAGCACTGATTTCGGTCGTGTGACGCGAAAGCTAGAAGGTGAACGCCACTCCGCCGCGGACGCTTCGAGCTGACTGCACCAGATAAACCGTGTGCTTATCCTGCCCCAACAGGGGGACATATCCCTCGGCCAAGAGGTTGCGCAAATCTACAATGGCTTCGACGTGGCCAGGGAAGAAGCCGGTTCCGGGAATTGGTTGGCGGATGAAAAGGTTCAGGTAAGGATCGGACTGTCCGGCGGAGGCGTTGAACATATCCACTGGAGTGAGCCCTTCTCCGTTGATCCAGCGATAAGAGGCCATCCAGCGCGTCTTGGATTTGGGTACCAAGCCGGTGAGTTTTCCCGCTACGCTCTGGCGGTTGTGGACGAGGGTAGAGTCTGACAGGTTTTCCAAGGCCACATTCGGGCCCGCCAAATCCAAAACCCCACCGAACTCATAGTCAAGGGTGCCGGTGACGTCGGGCAACAGTTTGCGCTGCAAAACGGCACGGAGGCCGCGGGCGTGGAAGTTGTTTCCCTGATAGGTGAACGTCCCGGAATACAAGTCGGGAAGCACGTTGCCGTTGTCGGTGCCGAACTCACCCACACCGGTCAGGGCAGGGTCAGACAGGCGATCGTAGTATGCCGCCAGCTGAAGATTCGTCTTGCCCTCGCGATGAGAGATGGAAACTTCATGATGATGCGCGTGCTCCACGGTGGGCGAGTATCCCTCCATGCTGACGCGCGGGCTCGATTCATTCAGGTCCGCGGGGGCCGAATCGAAGCCGCGATCTGTGCGGTCATCCGGTTCAGCGGTTGCGTAGCGATACTCGATGACGGTGTTCGGCGAAAGATGGAAGTCAGCTGTCCCAAACGGGCGGAAAGTGGTCACGCGTCCCATGAACTGAATGGTCTGCAGTTCGCTGCCGAATTTGAGTTCGAGGACGTCGCCGAAGGAAAAACTGTCAGCGGTTGTAAGGGCGAGAGCCTGGAAACTGTGCAGGGTGTTATCGGGCGCGGGAAGATTGCGCATGGTCACGGCAAACAGCGGAGAGGAACCGTTGTCCATTTTGTGCTGGAAGGACGCACGCAAAATCGCTGAAGGCGAACTGGTTCCGTAACCGACATTGCCGCGCAGCCCAATGGTGTCGGCGGAGAAGACCGCCTTCTCCATGGAAAAGCCCGTCATATCGGAAGCACTACCAAATCCATCCGACTGTGAACCGGCCAGAAACGACAACGTGCCTTTCAGTTCGCGGTCGCGCTGAGTGGCTTCCGTCAAGATCGGAGAATGATCGTCCAGCACGCGCAGAATGGGGCGATTTGAAACCGAACGCAGCACCCACTTCCATTCGTCATCGTCTGCCGAGCCACGCCCAGGAGCGATCTGAATGGCTTCAAACAACGTGCTCAAGGTTACGTTCACGATGGTAGTACCGCCGCCATGCAAGCCAATACGCTCGCGAAGAGCGGGAAGAAACGCGGGGGCGGAAACCTTGAGGTTGTAAACTCCGGGCAGCAGTCCAGCGACAGAGTAAAAACCGGTCTCATTCGTGAACACATGCAGGGAATGCGCAGCCGAGCCGAGGATCTCGACCATGGCGCCCATTTGCGGGGTACCAGCGGCGTTGCGCACGTATCCGGAGATCGTTCCCGGGGAAAGTGTTACTGGCTTGTCAGCACTCCATACCGGAAGTGCCAAGCCAAGCGTAAACACCAAGAACCCAAGCTTGCGGAGTTTCGTCACTCCAGCACCTCACGGGAGACCAAGCTTTCCAAGTTACTCCACAGCGAAGGTCGCGGTGGGGTCCACGGATTGCTTGGAAATGTTGTCATTTACCTTGATCTGAATGCGATAAACACCCGGATCAAGATTGGCGGCCGAGAGAGTTTTCTGCAGGGTCACTTGGTCGCCAATGTTGCCCATCTGTTCCGTAGATTCGACGGAATGAATCACAGCTTTATTTGTGGCCGCATTGACCACATTGTACTCAACCGTTGCAGAAGGTTTGTGAGTCTTGTCATCCGTACCGAGGTTGTAAACCTGCATCCAGAAATTGAGCTTCTGGCCGCGTTTAAATACCATCGGCTTGCCGTCCGAGGGTGGCACCCGGGGGCGGACTTTGGTGGCACCGATTACGAAATTCCCCGTGCCCACGTTCTTCGAGGCCACGGGTTCCATCAGGTCAGCCACGATAAGCGAAGATGCCTCAAGTCTGTCATCGGCGAAATCTGGAACCACGATGCCCTTGCTCCAGGTGCCGACGCGATCGCCGTTTACATCCTTAACTACGATGTCCACGCGATACCGGCCGGAACGCAGCGGGACGGACTTCCAATACACCTGAGAACTCTCGGCCGCACGGGCGAGGAGCTCGGCGGGAATATCTGCCTGAACCGTATCCTCAAAGGTCTGCGCTATGTGCCCACTCAGCGTGGTTACGCGGCCGAAGATGTTGACAACGCCACGCTGCACTCCGTCCTTGTTTACGAAGGTGATGTCGCGGTTTTTCAGTTGCACGGTGAAGGGGACGAGCACGGTGTCGCCGGTGATCTTTACAAAGTCAGCGCGCACGTCGAAGGGCATCAGGTTGACGCTAATCTTGTGGCTGACCACTTCTTCCAAGTCTTTGAATTTCACCGGAGGAGGGGCTTGCAGTTTCGAGAACTGCTCCAGCCGCTCGAACTCTTTGCTAGCCAGCATGGAGCTTCCCGGGCCCGCGCCCAGTTTCTCGAGGCCGCCGTTAAATCGCTGCGCTTTCGTGGCCATTCCCATCTGTTCGTAAAGCGTCGAGCCACCGTTCGGAGTGTAAAGCAGTGCGTCCTTCTCCGAGCGGTCAACTGTCATGTGATATTCACCACACATACATTTGTCCACAAACTCAATGATCACTTCCTGCCCGACCCCATCCAGATAGCGATAGCGCCACGTCTCAAAAGGGAAGGTGGAAGTGGTTCCGCCCCCTTCTTCGGTGGGGCGATCATAAGTACCGCCGCTGGGGTGGGACTCGATTTCGTCCGCGGGCCCGAACTTGATGTACATCTGGCCGCGGTCCGTCTTCCACCCGGGAATCCCGGCCGCGAAGTGCTCGTTGGCGTACTCGATGCGGCGGTAGTGTTCTTCCTTGAATTCGTTCTCTTCGGTGTCGGGAGTGGGATCGCGGCGCTGCCAGAAGGCTTCGATAAACTGGTCACGCTCTTCGTCGTTGGAGAGTTGCTTGAATGCCTTCCGCTCTTCGTCCGTAATAATGTAGGCAACATCCTCATCCAGCCACTTCTTGTAGGTCCGGCTCAACTCTTTATTGAGCGCCTTGGCGTTCTCTTTCTTCTGCTTCTCTGTGAGGGGGCGCTTCAAAGGATCCACGGACGGGTTGGCCTTGGCTGAGGCAGTGGGCTGGGCAGTCTGGTCGCCACTGGCGGATGCGCCCTCCTGCTGGGCTGCGGCCGTCAGGCTAAACCCGGCCAGCGCAAGCACGAAAACGATCGAAAAAAGACGATGACGTAACCCTACCTGGAACATAGAAAACAGACTCCTGGCACACGTACTCTTAGTTGGCATTCTATGTCCTCCGCGTACCTAAGGCAAGGCTAACCTGCGCGAGGTAAACAAATTATAGGATGCGGGCAACCCCTAGAGAGGTGCCCACGCGGGAGCGAAGAAGACGGGTAGGGCAAAACCGTTCACCCGGGACGACTTGGCGGTTCGCCATTGAGCGCCAGGCAGGGGAAAACAGCAAGCTAAGGATCCTACGGCTTTACTGAAGCTAGAACGAAATCAGCCAACACCTTCGCCGTCTGCTCGTCCATTGCGGGCGAGCGTTTCCCTGGTCCCCCGTTCGCAACCTGTTTGTTCTTTATGCCAATGTAAACCGCGTTATACGCGGTGTCGCCTAAGTTCTCGACCTTGTGCTTAAAGGCGGGGAACCAGCGGGACTCTCCCGGTTTGGCGAAGACCTCCTGGGTCTTTCCGTTTTGATCTGTGAACTTGAGGTGTCCGGCTGTGAGAACCACGACTACGCCGCCGGGGTGATCGTGCATTCCGGATTTTTCGTGAGGCCCATAGTGCACATTCACCACCTGCACGTATTCATTTTCAAAGGCCAGCCGATAGTGTTTGGACTCGACTTTGGTGGGATCCTGAGCGAAACCAGCACAAACGGCGAGACACAGAAATATTCCGACACCCTGCTTGTAACTCATACTTATTCCTCTCGAACGGATGCTGAATCCAACTACTCGCTGAAGGCGATGGCTCGGCGCAACCCTACATGCGGTCCGAAGTAGAGTCAAGGAGTGGTGGGGTGCGGAACTGGATACTGCCCGCTGCGGTTGATCCGGCGCCAAGGCAAGCTATAATCGGGTGTCGGTCTGGGAACCATCGGCTTATCCGTAACAATAACCGCGGGGAAATGGGGGAACTTTTGTCCGGGGCCGCGCGTATTTGGATACGTGACCCCTGAACGCGAGTCCGAGAGCCGGGGTGGCGCCTAAGCAGCACTGGGCCTGATCGCAAGAAATCCGAGGCCTGCCGTTCCAGCACATGACAGGGGAGCAATGAAGACTTGGAAAAAAATTGCGCTGGCCGCCGGTGGTGTGGTGTTGCTGGCAGCGGTGGTCGGTTTTACCGTCTATCAGAGTCATAAGAACGTCGTGACGGTGCAGACGGGCAAGGCACAACGGGAAGATCTGCTGGCGGTGGTCAGTGCGTCCGGAGAGATCAAGCCGAAGACTTACGTGAATATTGGGGCGAACGCTTTCGGTAAGATTACGCGCCTGTACGTGAAGGAAGGCGACCGGGTAAAGCGGGGACAGATGCTGGCGCAGCTCGAAAACGTGCAACCCGCGGCGGACATGAGTGCAACGCAGGCCTCGCTGGAAGCGGCCCGCACCGATGCCGTTGCCGCGGAGGCCGCGTTGAATACTGCAGTGGCGGACTTGAATCGAGCGAAATCGGACGCAGAACGCTCGGACCTCGACTGGACGCGAGCGCAAGGCTTATATAAGGACGCGCTAATCGCCAAGTCGGATTTCGATATGCAGAAGGCGGCCCATCAGACTGCGGTCGCGGGACTGGCACAAGCTCAGGCGCGTGTGGCGCAAGCCAAAGCGCAGAAAGATTCGGCCGACCGTCACATTGGCCAGGCCGATGCGAACTTGACCCATGCGGCCGATGTTTTGAAAAAGACGACCTATCAGGCCCCGTTTGACGGCATGATCACGAACCTGCCGGTACGCGAAAGCGAGACCGTTGTCATCGGAATCCAGAATTCTCCGGGGAGCACGCTGATGACACTGGCCGACATGTCAGTGATCACGGCTGAGGTGAAAGTGGATGAGACCGACATCGTGAATGTGCAGATGGGCCAGCCAGCGCAAGTGACCATTGATGCCATGCCCAAGAAGATATTCAAGGCGGTGGTTACACAGATTGGCGATAATGCGATGGTGCGCTCGACGGGAGTTTCGACATCGCAACAGACCTCGACGACGCAGGAGGCCAAGGATTTTAAAGTCGTGGTGACGTTGCAGGATCCGCCGCAGGACCTTCGTCCCGGACTTTCTGCGACTGCTAAGATAACGACCGCCACGAAGAGTCAGGCGCTCACGATTCCGCTGCAAGCGTTGACGGTTCGCCGTCAGGCGGACTTGGCTCCCAAGAACGAAAAGGATGAAAAGAATTCGGTCGAAGCGGCCACACCGCAATCGGATCATTCCAAAGACAAGCAGGAGATCCAGGGTGTGTTCGTGATTCGCAACCATAAGGCGGAGTTTATCCCCGTGGATACTGGAATCGCGGGGACCACTGATATCGAGGTTATCAAGGGACTTTCCCAGGGCGATGAAGTCGTAACCGGAAGCTACAAGGTGTTACGCACGCTGCGGCCCGGCAGCAGCGTTAAGATTGACAACGCGGCCCCCAAGAAGGAAGAAGATGAGGGCAGCTAGCCTCTAACCTTTGCCGGACAGACCCGTCCAACGGGAAGCCGACGGAGGCAGCAATCAGGATCGGAGCGCGGTAAGTGTCCGAAGAGGAAACGGAGAAAAAAATGGCGACCGCTGAAGTCATCAATATCTCGCAACCCAAGGTGTCGTCCTCTCCGGATGGCTGCATGATCAGTACCATTGATTTGTGGAAGACCTACGACATGGGGTCGGAGCAGCAAGTGCACGCGCTGCGTGGAATCAACCTGAACATCCGGCGCAATGAGTATGTGGCCATCATGGGGCCGTCGGGGTCAGGGAAGTCCACGCTCATGAACCTGATTGGCTGCCTGGACACACCTAGCAAGGGTCAGTATTGGTTGAACAACCAGCAAGTCAGCGAATTGGATGACGACGAACTGGCCCGCATTCGGAACAAGGAAATCGGTTTCGTTTTTCAAACGTTCAATCTGCTGGCGCGTGCGACCGCGCTGCACAACGTTGAACTGCCGCTGATATACGCCGGGGTGCCAGCGGAGGAAAGAGTCGAACGCGCGAAAGCAGCGCTGGCGTCGGTGGGCATGGCCGAGCGCATGACACACAAACCCAACGAACTTTCGGGTGGCCAGCGGCAACGCGTCGCGATTGCGCGGGCGCTGGTGAACCGTCCATCGATTATTCTGGCGGACGAACCCACGGGCAATCTGGATTCGCAGACAGGCAACGAAATTATGGCGGTGCTCGATCGCCTGCAGGCGCAGGGCAACACGATTGTGCTGGTCACCCACGAGCATGACATCGCGGAGTATGCGCACCGGGTTATCTACATCAAGGACGGTGTCGTAGAGAAGGACGAAGTTAAGAGATAGTGTGGACAGTTTTTCTAACGCTCAGCCTTCGGGCTGGGCGTTCTTGTTTTGCCGGACGTCCCCCGACTGGACGGTCCAGAGGCCAGTCCTCCCAAAATAAAACCTTCGTCACTTGTTACGAATTGAGCGCGCTGGCTAGAATGCAATTTCTTGGCGGAAGTCGCGATCTCAGGGCCGCTATTTTTTGCTGGTACCTTTCTGGTTATCTGGGGCCTGCTTATCTTTTTCTGTTGAGAAGCAGGGAATCGCAATAGACTAGTGATAATTTTGCGTTGATCAATTCGGGTGTAGGTCAGGCCTCGAAGTTCAAGGAGAAGAGTCATGAGATCAAGGATGCTGCTGGTTGCTTTGGTCCTGGCGTCAGCCACGGCACTGTTTGCCCAAACCTTTCGCGGTACCGTTCTCGGGACCGTCACCGATAGCTCGGGTGCTGTAGTCAGCGGCGCCACCGTGAAGGTGAAAAACACGGCAACCGGTGTGGAGCGCACTACGCAGACCAGCGCGGAAGGCACCTACGCTGTGCCTGAGCTGCAGATTGGGAGCTACACCATCACCGTGACGCAGACCGGGTTTCAAACTGCGATCACCAGCGACGTGGCTGTGGACGTGGCCGCCGAGCGGCGCGTGGATGTGATGCTCAAGCCCGGTCAGGTTTCGGAGCAAGTAGAAGTCTCGGGCGCGACCCTGCCCCAGGTTGAGACGACGGGCGATACTCTCGGCGGACAATTTGAGGAAAAAGAGATCTCGAACCTACCGGTCAATGGGCGAGATTACACTAAGCTACTCATCATGGTACCGGGCACGGCGGGCGAGCCCCACGGCGCCGGCGATTCTCCGGGTTCCTACGGACTGTTCAGCGCCAACGGCAGCCGAGGCCGCGCCAATAACTTCCTGCTGGACGGCACCGATATGAACGACGGATACCGCAACCTGCCTGCGATCAATCAGGGCGGAGTTTTCGGCACGCCGGGAACCGTGCTGCCACTTGATGCTGTTGCCGAACTGAAAATACTCTCTAACTTCGAAGCGGAATATGGCCGGAACTCTGGGGCAGTCGTCAACATCGTGACCAATAGTGGAACCAATAAAGTCCACGGCACGGTTTATGAAGATTTCCGTAACAGCGTGCTCAATGCCCGCAACTATTTCAACTCAGTCGGGCCCAAGGACGGATTCCGAAACAATCAATTCGGTGGCGCCATCGGTGGGCCGATCGTGAAGGACAAAACTTTTTTCTACGGTTCCTACGAAGGTCAGCGGGAGGGTTTGGCGATCACGTCGCTGAATGTGGTGCCCACGTTGAACGACCCCAGTGCCACCAACGCAACCGACTTTGCGCAAGCGATCGCGGCGATTCCGGGCGGAAATCCTGCAATCTGCAACACGACGATCATAGGTTGCGTTCAAGGACAGGCGCCGGGTGTCATCAACCCGGTCATTTTGAATTTCTTCAATTTCTGCAATACCAACGGCAACTGCTCAGGGGGGAAGAATATCTGGCCGTTAGCCAATTTCACGAGCGGACAGGCCGGAGGCTCAAACTCTTCGGATGCGGTTTCAATTTTCAATAACATCAACAGCTTCATCGCAAAGATTGACCAGAGCATCGGCACCAAGAACCAGTTGAGCGGTCGCTACTTCCTGGGTAACAGCAAACAGAGTTTTCCCCTAGGACTTGCGGGTGGCAACAACTTGCCGGGAACCAACACGGTGTCGCCGATCCGGACGCAGCTTGTCTCCATTAGCTTGGTGACAGTAGTGAAGTCGAACCAGACCAACGAATTCCGCTTCGGATGGAACCGGTATCGCAATGGATTTTTCCCTGCCGATGGCAGTGTGTTTGGAAATCCGGAACAGTCGCTTCATCTGAATAACGGGGTCTCCAACGCGAACGACTTTGGTTTGCCGACGATTCGTTTCGGACAACTGTCCGCACTCGGCTCATCGCCTTATTCGAACCCGCGCAATCGCGTGGACACGAACTGGCAGTTTTTTGATAACTACAGTTGGATCGTCGGTAAACACAACATCAAGATGGGTTACGAATTCCGCCGTACCGCGGTGACCTCATTTAATGATTTCAGCACGCGCGGAATCCTGGTATTCAATGCGTTGTCGGATTTCCTTCAAGGACAATTGGCTAACACGGTGCTCTTCTCCAGCCGCCAGCAGGTGGGCAATACCAACCGGGATGCGCGCCAGAATGGTGATGGAGTCTATATTCAGGATTCGATTCGCCTCAGCAACCGGCTGACGGCCAATCTTGGAGTGCGCTGGGATTACTTCGGAGTGATTCATGAAGCCCACGGTTTGTTGACGGCTTATGATCCCACCGTCGGAATCGTGGCGAGAAGTCCACTCTATAACAAGGATTTCAACAATTTTGCTCCGCGCCTCAGCCTGGCCTGGGACGTGACCGGCAAGGGTAAGACCGTAGTTCGGACCGGCTTCGGCGTCTTCTACGATAACTTTTCGCAGGATGCTTTCACCGGTCAGATTTATTTGAACTCGTTTAACATCGGGACTGCTTACAATCCGGTTGCGAATGCGCCAGTTCTTCTGCTTAAGCCGGCGGCCAACTTGCCGCCGCTTGCCCCGGACGCCCCGATTTTCGTGCGAGACGTTACCAGCGACGTGTCCACGGTTCCCAAGGACATGCGCACTCCGTATGTGTACAACTTCAATCTGAACCTGCAGCAGGAATTGTTCCACGACACTGTCCTGCAGGTTGGCTACGTCGGATCCATGGGTCGAAAGCTGCTTCGCCTGCGCGATCTGAACCAGCCTACGCAAGCGCAGATTACAGCGGCGGATTTGGCTTGCACACCGGCGCCTTGTATCATCGATGGCGGGATCCGACGATTCTCTAATTTGGCGCCAATGAGCTCTCTCGAGCCCTTTGCGCCTTTTTACGTCAACGAACTTGAAGCTTCGGCGACCTCCAGCTACCACTCGTTGCAGGCCTCGCTGTCGCAGCGCAACTTCCACGGTTTGCAAAATCAGATCGCCTACACCTGGTCGCACTCGATTGATACCGCCAGCGATTCGCAGGACTACGTTCCTAATGCGGCTTTTCCGCAGGACAGTAACAACGTTCAGGCGGACAAAGCAGCTTCAAACTATGACGCGCGGAACCGCTTAGTGTGGTCGAGTACCTACAACCTACCCAAGTGGGACTCGCTGGGCAAGGCGGGGAATGGCTGGTCAGTCAGTGGGATTTTGACGCTGATGAGCGGCCATCCGTTTTCGATGAACTACAACTTCATTGACGACTATAGTG
>Ga0210384_10009197_pt1 | contig 10226 bp, 10 predicted proteins | sample IncBWH2MmetaG_FD_160574 | JGI IMG/M metagenome (GOLD analysis project Ga0210384, IMG submission 160574) | Forest soil microbial communities from Barre Woods Harvard Forest LTER site, Petersham, Massachusetts, United States - Inc-BW-H-2-M | ecosystem: Environmental > Terrestrial > Soil >...
ACACTTGCCGACAGATCATTTGGAAGAAAGACCTGGAAGAGAATTTCAACGTTTGCCCCAAGTGCGACCGGCATTTCCGCATTGATGCGCGCACCCGCCTGGCCCAGCTTCTGGATGACAATGAATACGAGGTTTCCGACTCCAATCTGACCTCCACCGACCCCCTGAAATTCGTGGACCTTAAGGCTTACTCGTCACGGCTGAAGCAGGCGCAGGCCGACACCGGACTGAAGGACGCAGTAATCAACGCTCGAGGCAAATTGAATGGGCGCACCGTAATCGTCAGTTCGATGGAATATGCGTTTATCGGCGGGAGCATGGGAGCGGTGGTGGGAGAGGCCATCACGCGGGCCATTGAGCAGGCGACTGAGAGCAGGGTGCCCATCGTGATTGTTTCCGCTTCGGGCGGGGCGCGCATGATGGAAGGCGTCATCAGCCTGATGCAGCTGGCCAAGATCTCAGCCGCCCTGGCGCGTTTGGACGAGGCCCGGGTCCCGTTTATCTCGGTTTTGACCGACCCCACGACTGGAGGCGTGACCGCTTCTTTTGCCATGCTTGGCGATCTGAACATCGCGGAACCTGGAGCTCTGATCGGATTCGCAGGTCCCCGAGTGATTGAGCAGACGATTCGCCAGAAACTTCCCCAGGGTTTCCAGCGCAGCGAATTTCTGCTTGAGCACGGCATGCTCGACGCGGTCGTCCACCGGCGTCAGCTGAAGGCTTACATTTCGCGGGCGCTCGAGTTTATGGATCAGTCCTCAGTCGTCGGTCGTCAGGCTTCGGCCTAAAACCCTGATCTCAGTTGTCCGTTCTCAGTTGTCAGTTGTTCCGTCGAGGTGCACCCTTCCCCTGTTCGGCCTTCCAGTTCGACGTTTCGACAGCATGCTCTCGAAGGCCCGGAGTTGAAGCTGCTAACCTAGGAATTAGCTGAAGACCGACGACTGAAGACTGACGACCAATGTCTTCCTACGAAACTGCCATCGCCCGCATGTATGCACTGGGCCATGAACTGGCCCAGACGCCTTCGCACAAGTTCGATCTGGCGCACATGCGGGTGTTGCTGGCGGCACTGGACAATCCGGAGCGGCATTTCCCAAGCGTGCTGATCGCAGGGACGAACGGCAAGGGATCGACCGCGTCCACTCTGGCTTCGATCCTGCGCGTATCGGGGCTGCACACCGGGCTCTACACCTCTCCCCACCTGGTACGGATCAACGAGCGTATACAGATCGGCGGGGAACAGATCAGCGACAGCGATTTTGCCCTGGTGCACGACCTGATCGATCGCACCGCGGAGCGCCTGGTCGGTGAAGGCGAGCTGCCGTGGCATCCCAGCTTTTTCGAGATGCTGACCGCGATTGCCTTTGAGTACTTTTCGCGCCGGAAAGTGGATATCGCGGTGCTCGAGGTCGGCATGGGCGGACGGCTGGATGCGACCAACGTGGTGGAGCCGCGAGTCAGTGTCATCACCGATATCTCGCTCGACCATCAGAAATTTCTGGGCGACACAGTGGCTCAGATTGCGGCGGAAAAGGCGGGGATTATACGTCCCGGAGGAGTGGTGGTGACGCTGCCCCAGCAGCCGCAGGCCAACGATGTGATCGGAAACACGATTCTGGACCTGGGCGCGCAGGCGGTCAATGCGGTGCCATATGTGCCGCCGGTGAGTCCAGCCAGCAGCGAATATCTGGCAGCCAGTTCGGACACGACAGCGGTGTCCCGTTATCCCCTGCAGGTGATGGGCGAGCAGATTATGGTGGAAACTCGGCTGCTCGGGCGCCACCAGTTGAGAAATGTTGCTCTCGCGATCGGGGCGGCGGAAGAGCTCGGCCGGCAGGGTTTTCCGGTGACCGCAGCTTCGATTGAGCAAGGGATAGGGCAGACCCATTGGCCGGGGCGATTCCAGGCTCTGCCCGCCACCGGAGGCGCGCCCGAATATGTGTTCGACGTGGCCCATAACCCGGCCGGAGCATGGGCGCTACGCTCCACGCTTTCGGCTAGCTATCCCGATCGCCCACTGACATTCATTTTTGGCGCGATGAGGGACAAAGCAATCGGAGAAATGGCGGAAATTCTGTTTCCGCTGGCGGAGAGGGTGATTGCGACTCGCGCCGACAATCCCCGCTCAGCCAGTCCCGAGGAGATTCGCGCAGCGGCATCGCGCGTTTCGACTCCGATAGAAGAGGCCGCGGATGTGGCTGCCGCCATTAAGGTAGCGCAAACTTCGACACTACCCGGCGCGGTGGTGGTTATTACCGGATCGATATACATTGTAGGAGAGGCGATGCGAATGCTCGGCGCGCGCATCTAAAAAGCAGTGCCATCCGCGAAAACACCGATCGAGATGGACGGGGCGACGGAGCTGCCGGAAGCGGCCACCCCGGCCCAACCTGCGACGGCAGCCGTCTCCCGGCGCTATGGATGGCCGAGCCGCCTGCGCTCGTACTTCATCTTCGATCCACTCATCTGGGCCTATACGATTGTCCTTGGAATTATTTCCATCCCAGTGTCCCTTTTCGGAGACAAGGGCCGCATCCTGCACGGGTTCGCGCGCTTCTGGTCATGGCTGATCATGAAGACGATTTCGTCGCCCACGAAGGTGACTGGACTCGAGTCAATCGATACTTCGAAGCCTTATGTTTACGCGGTGAATCACGCCTCCGCGCTCGATATTCCCGTGTTGTATGTGTATCTGCCTTTCGAGTTCCGCATCGCGTTCAAGAAAGAATTGCTGGCGTATCCGATTGTGGGGTGGCACCTCAAACGCTCGGGACAGATTTGCGTGGACCAGCAGAACCCGTCGCGGTCGATCGGCAGCATCCGTGCCGCGCTGAAGAGTCTGAAGAGCGGCTTGCCGCTGGTCATCTTTCCGGAAGGAGGACGCACGCCGGATGGGGAGATCAAACCGTTTTTGGCGGGAGCGTTATTTCTGGCGATCAAGGCGCAGGTGGATATTGTGCCGGTAGCCTTGGTTGGGACCTTCGAGTTGCTACCGATGAACACCTACCACATCAAGTGCCGGCCTCTTGAGATGCGCGTAGGGCAGCCTATTTCGACCTCCGGATATACCTTGCGAAACATGGACGTACTTTCGGATCGGGTGCACAAGGCAGTTGTGGATTTACACGAGAGACGGGTTCAATAAGAGCAGATCTCAGTTGCCAGTTGTCAGATCTCAGTTAGCCGGTGCTTCGGTGGGCTGCAGGCGAAGCTCTTCTACTTTTTCAGCGATAGCGTATTTCAGGTCATCAATCCCTTTGCCGGTCACAGCTGAGACAGGGAACAACTCCAAATCATTCTTTTTGCAATAGCGCTTGAGCTGGGTCAGCTTCTCTTTGTTGGCAACGTCGATCTTAGACGCCACCATGATCACGGGCTTGTCTTCCAGATGGGCTCCGAAGCTGGTCAGTTCTTCGGAAATGACTTCGACATCTTTGACCGGATCGGGCCGTCCGCTGGCGTCGGAGACATCTACCATGTGCACCAGGAGGCGATTGCGCTCGATGTGCCGCAGGAACTGGGTGCCGAGGCCCGCTCCTGTGTGCGCGCCTTCGATCAATCCGGGGATATCGGCCACCACGAAGCTTTTCTCGTCCGGCGGTTGGCCAACCACCACCACACCCAGGTTGGGCTGCAACGTAGTGAAGGGATAGTCCGCAATCTTCGGCCTAGCCGCCGAGATTCTTGAGATCAGCGTGGACTTGCCTACGTTGGGATACCCGACCAGGCCGACATCGGCCAGCAGCTTCAATTCCAAGCGGAAGACCCGCTCTTCACCGGGACGGCCCGGTTCGTGTTCTCGCGGCGCCTGGTGAGTTGACGTGGCGAAACGAGCGTTCCCGCGACCGCCGCGACCGCCGCAGGCAATGACGATACGGTCATCCGGGTGAGAGAAGTCGTGCACTTTTTCCCCGGTTTCGTCGTCGTAGACGATCGTGCCAACCGGGACTTTCAGCAGGACATCCACCCCCTCGCGGCCGGTTCGGTTGGAGCCTTCGCCGTGGCGTCCGCGCTGCGCTTTGTATTCCGGATTGAAGCGGAAGTGTACCAGCGTGTTGTGGCGTTCGCTAGACTCCATGATGACGTCTCCGCCCTTGCCGCCGTCGCCGCCCGATGGGCCACCTCGCGGGACGAACTTCTCCCTGCGAAAAGCCATGCAGCCGTTGCCGCCGTCGCCGGCTTTGACCCGGATTTTTGCCTCGTCGATGAACATAGACAACCAGCGGTCAGCCTTCAGCTATCAGCCCTCAGCAAACCGTCCACTTGTGGAGAATTAGAAGTCTGGCTGAAAGCTGATGGCTGAGAGCTGACAGCTTAGACAAAAATGCCCCGGCCCGCGCCGAGGCTTCGGGCCGCTGGCTGCTTGCGACCCTGCTTTTGATCTTCGGACCCCTACTTCGCTTCCAGCGGTTCGATCATGACGAACTTGCCCATGGAGCCTTTGTCCATGAACTTGATGCGTCCGCTGATTTTGGCGAAGAGGGTGTCGTCTTTGCCGCGACCGACGTTAAGGCCGGGTTTGACCCGGGTGCCGCGTTGGCGCACGATGATGGTGCCACCGGGGACCACTTGTCCACCAAAAGCCTTGAAGCCTAACCGTTGCGCGTTGGAGTCGCGTCCGTTTCGTGAACTGCCTAAACCTTTTTTATGTGCCATTGATTTTCAGTTTCCAGTTTCTGGTTTCTAGTTTCAAGTTCTGGTGGCCGTCGGTCCTGCCCGGCGGGACGCCGGCGCTACTTCTTCTTTTTTGGCGCGGTTTTCTTGGCCGCTGGCTTCTTGGTTACTGTCTTTTTGGCTGAGGACTTTGCCTTTGCCTCGACCTTCGGAGCGTCTTCTTCCTCCACCGGCTTAACCTTCTTGGGCTTTGCTTCTTTCTTCGGAAGCTCGGGGGCGGTAAATTTCTGTCCACCGAACGCGATTTCGGTGATACGCACCGCGGTGTATCCCTGGCGATGTCCGCGCAGCTTTTTGTATTGCTTCTTGCGCTTGTAATGGAAGACCAGAATTTTCGCAGCGCGGCCCTGCTCCACAATCTCACCAGTGACCAGTGCGGCGGACTCGGGCCGGCCGATCCGACCGGGTTCGCCGGAGACGGCCAGGACGTCGTTGAACTCGATTTTTCCGTCGGTGCCGTCGCCCTGGTTCTCAAGCCGAATCACATCGCCGGGCGCCACCCGGTACTGTTTACCGCCGGCGCGGATGACCGCGTACATACTTATGCCTCCGTCCAATCTTGTGCCCGTCGCGGCCTGGCGCGATTGCGGGGAGCCTGCTAAATTTCCTGTGCTTGCTTTCCGCGTCGGCGCTTTGCGGCAACGAATGCGGGGCGGCTCCAGAACGGAACCGTGAGTACAGGCAAACCCAAGTATTCTAGCGTGTGCTGTAGAAAAGCGTCAAACCCGCTCGGCAGGGTTGGGTAGCGAAAAGCCATATGAGGATTGATCTCTCCGACGAGCAGGCCTTCAGGCCTGCATACACCTGTAAAGCGCTCGGCTTAGCCCTAAGTACCTCAGCGGCTGAAGTGGCGCCGAAGCGCTATCTTTAACGCAGCGCCAAGCGCTGGTCCATCCAGGATCGCCAAGATCCATCTGCAGATTTACTGCCAAGCTAGGCCTCCGATCGCGGTTCGGCATGCATCTAGTCAATTGAATGGGTAATCCAGTCAAGTCTGGGGGCATTCCTGGGTCTTATCTTGCGTATTCCCGTCAGGTCACAAAAACCGTTCTTGTCTTGAAGGTCAGCCCTGGAAGCGGTTATAACTGCGCTAGTCGCGTTTCCTGACGGGCGGGGGCGTTATGAGTCTTCGTAGGAATGTTGAGGTCCCAGCGCAAATTGCCATTGTTATCTCGCTTTTGGCTTTGACCGCCGCGGCGCAGGAAAAGAAGGAATTCACTTATAACGTCGGGCCCAGGGCAGTCGTCTCGATCACCAACAACTATGGTCCGATTACGGTCAAGCCTTCGCGAAACCGGCAGGTTGTAGTCGAGACGATCTCGCATTCCGACGCGGTGGGCTTGATGAACGAGCAGCACGGCGATCGCATTGAGCTACGGTCGATTTCCACCCGTCCCGGTAACGATCTGGTGGACTATACGGTACTGGTGCCGGTGGACGCGTTCGTGAGCCTGCGTTCTTCCGACGGGACGTTGCGGGCGCAAGGACTGCGTGGCGATGTGATTCTGGAAGCTGCGGCAGCCTCGGTCGAAGTCACGGACATCAGCGATGCCCACCTGCATGTGAAAACTCTCAGCGGGCCGATCACCCTGACTGACATTCGCAACAGCCATCTGGACATCCACTCGGTAAGCGGCAACGTAACCATCCGCAACGTGACGGGACCATCGGTCGAGGTGAATTCCGGAAGCGGGAGAATTTCCTATCAAGGCGATCCCGGATCCGCAGGAGAGTATTTGTTCACCAGTCATTCCGGAGACCTTGACATCTCGATTCCCGCCAGCGCTTTGGTCGACATCAAGGCACGCTCGATCAAGGGGCAGCCAGATCCGGACTTCCCGATTGCCAGCGGCTTTTCCGCGGCCGGCACCGGGAATCTGTTGCTGAAACCAGGGACGGTTATCGGATCCCGTTTTGACTTGCGTTCGTTCCGAGGCAAGATCCGCCTGAAACGTCCATAGGTCACTACGGACCACGTGGGGACAGCCGCCCTCGGCTGTCCGGGCGAGCATGGTGAGAAATACAAATGGAGTCTGCAGCTCACCGCAATCAATCTGACCAACAAGGTTGCGCTGTACAACTTCCTGTCAACGTTCAGCGGGACGCACTACGTAACACCCCGCGCGCTGACAGTTGAGATTGGATTTCACTTCTAACCCACAACGAACCACGTGGGGACAGCCGCCCTCGGCTGTCCGGTTGAGCGCAGCTCGACGGTCTTTTTTTGACTGCCGCGAAACCTCAGCGGAGCGTTGCTCCGCCGGACAGCCGAGGGCGGCTGTCCCCACGTGGTTCGTGGCGGGTTAACATAGCAGCATGAAACGAGCCGCGCTTGGCCTGTTGGTCGTGTTGATCCTGGCGGTGGTTGCAGTTCGTGGCGCGGGCCAGTGGCTTGAACGCGAAGATCCTCTTTCCCATGCGGACGTGATTTTCGTCTTGAGTGGAGGCCTGCCGCAACGGGCCCTGGAAGGCGGCAGGGTCTATGCCATGGGCTACGCCCCCAAGGTCTGGCTCAGCCGGCCCGACGGTCCGGCAGACGAATTGGCCAAACTCGGAATCCACTTTTTCAATGAAGAAGACTATAACCGCCAAGTCCTGATTCACGCGGGGGTCCCGGAAAGCGCAATTCATGTTCTTCCCGTGCCGGTGGTGAACACCGAGGAAGAGCTGCTGGAAGTGGGAAGCGAGATGCGGCGCAACGGAAAGACATCGATCATTCTGGTCACTTCACCGCAACATACCCGGCGGGTCTGGACTTTGTGGCGGAGACTTGTGGGAAATGACCCCAAGGCGATGGTTCGCGCCGCTCACGATGATCCGTTCGATGCGAACCACTGGTGGCGCAACACGCGCGACATTTTTTCGGTGGTGCGCGAAACCCTCGGCTTGGTGAACGCCTGGATAGGTCTCCCGGTGCCGCCCCATGTGAAGCGAAGTGTCGAGCCATGACCGGCGAGCAGAATCCAGCCCTCCTCTCCACCATGGGCCGATACTGGAAGCAGAGTTTGGCATGCTGCGGACTTTTGCCGGCCGCCCGGAGTTTTGCCAACCTCATCCGTGATTTCCTGTGGGAGTCCACGCCTGCACAGCGGCGGCGTCGCTATGGGGACGCCGAATATGACTGGGACTACCGGGTCGACACCACCAGCGCAACCGTGGGATGGCGCGAGCGCCTGATTGGGCAGTTTCATTCTGCCTACCAACCCACCGAGCCCGCGCTCTTCAAGGAGATGATGGCGAGCCTGAAGATTGATTTTCAGGAGTTCACTTTTATTGACATAGGCTCGGGCAAAGGGCGAGTTCTGCTGATGGCTGCGGATTACCCTTTCCGCCGCATTCTTGGAATCGAACTGCTTCCCGCGCTAAATCGTGTGGCGCAAGAAAACTTGAGCGCTTACAAGAGCGATTCGCAGCAATGCTTTGCGCTGGAGACCGTGTGTGGCGATGCCCGGCAATTTATTTTTCCGGCGGAGCCAATCCTGCTTTATCTGTTCAACCCTCTGCCGGAGGCGGCATTAATCGAAGTAATGGCCAATCTCGATCATTCCCTGAGGCAATTTCCGCGGGTGGTGTATTTGCTCTATCACAATCCGTTGCTGGAACACGTGCTGGCGAAGCATCCGGCGTTCAACAAGATTGGAGGCACTCCCTTGCACTCACTGTTTCGAGCGGGCGTGTAGATTGTTCAGCTGCCCAGTCCTGGCTCGGCCTTTGCGAGTCTTTCCGTTCCACTTCCGATTGCGCCGGGCACGTCACAAATGGGTCAGCGTGCCGGTGATCTTGGTGCGGCGCAGGGCCCAGGCGAATATCAGACTTGAAAGCGGCAGGAGAATTACGGCGAAAAGAAGCAGCGCCCGCACCGCCGGCCAGAGTTGGGCGAAACTGGCGCCCGCCAGCAACGCCTGCCGCATTCCCTCGAGTGAGTAGGTGACCGGAAGCAGCCGCGCCATCCATTGCAGGGACGCCGGAAGCACCGACACCGGATACATCATGCCGCCAAGCAAACTGGATGCTCCCACGATCAGCCACTTTGCCGGGTTGCCGCGCTTGAACAGCAGAAGATAGCTGGTCGAAATAACTCCCAGCCCGGCAAAGGCCAGAATCGAAACGATCAGAATCGTTGCCGCCCCCAGCCAGTTGGCTTCGTGAATGGGAAAGTGAAACAACAGAACTCCCCAAGCCAGGTAGATCACCGTCCGCAGGGCCAGCAAGACAAACGGGTATGCGGCTGAAGCGATGAGAATCATGGTCAACGGCGTTTCCGTGACCAGCATGGCTTCGAGGGTGCCATTCCGCTGCGCCTCCGCAATGCTGCTGTCAAAGGCGCTCAGCGAGACCGTCAGATAGTCGAAGAAGGCAAAGCCGACGAGAGCGAAGGCGAAGTAGTCGCTTCCGGCAGGAAGAGCGTGGGTAAGCTCGCCGTTCGAAACAAATCGGGACAGGTAGTAGAAAGTCGCGACGCCGAAGAACGCTTCCAGAATCTCGAGTCCAAAGGCCATGCGGTAACTGCGGGCGATGGCGACGTCGCGCCGGAAGAATGCGAGGGCTTTTCGCCACATGCGTGGCGAGCTCACGAGGACACCTCGGCCAGAGAGCTGGGAGGAGTCAGCCGCTCCAGCGCCTCTTCGAGCGTGGGCGCGCCGGTTGCCGCGCGCAGGCCGCGCGGCGAATCGAAAGCCAGTATGCGTCCCTTGTCCAGCAGCACTACGCGGTCCGCCAACTGCTCGACTTCCGCCAGCGTGTGCGAAGCGAAGAGGATGGTCGCACCATGGCGTTCGACCAGTTGAGTTTTCAGAAACTTTCTGAAATCGGCGGCGGCCATCGGGTCCAGGCTGCGCGTTGGCTCGTCGAGCAGAAGCACGCTGGGACGGTGGATCATCGCCCGCGCCAGTCCCAGACGATGCACCTGGCCGGTGGAAAGGGTGCGCACCTGGCTGTCGATGAATGTCCCCATCCCCATCAGGTCGGCCAATTCTTCAAGACGCCCGGCAGCCTCGGCGTTGAACAGATTGTTCATCGCGGCGAAGAATTGAAGGTTCTCGCGCGCGGTGAGGCGATCGTAGAAGCCGCCGTCGGTGGCGGAGTGAAATCCAAGCTGGGCGCGGACCTGCGAACCCTGGCGTTCCACGTCGTATCCGGACACGCGGGCGGTGCCGCCCGTCGGCACCAGCAGGGTGGCCAGAATGCGTAACAGAGTCGACTTCCCCGAGCCGTTGGCCCCGATCAGGGCCGCAACTTCGCCGGGTTCCACATGGAAGGAAACGCCCAACAAAGCGGGATGGGTAAGCGGCGAAAAAGGATTGAGAAACGCCCGCACTCCGGTTTGCGGTACCGGGAAATACTTCACAACGGCTTCAATCGCAATGGCGCTGGCTGCCATGTTTATCGTATACCCGAGTGTACGATGGCCGGGACAGAGCGGCACACAGCCCTTCCGAGAAAATCAGGCGGGAGATCGTGATCCGGCCATGACTCCCGTCTTGCCGGGCTGCGCGGCATGCTAAAGGCTCGTTCGCTCCTGGATGTGCGCGTAGGCTCTCTTAAAATCGGTT
>Ga0210384_10009204_pt1 | contig 10222 bp, 16 predicted proteins | sample IncBWH2MmetaG_FD_160574 | JGI IMG/M metagenome (GOLD analysis project Ga0210384, IMG submission 160574) | Forest soil microbial communities from Barre Woods Harvard Forest LTER site, Petersham, Massachusetts, United States - Inc-BW-H-2-M | ecosystem: Environmental > Terrestrial > Soil >...
CCGGGAAAATTCCGAGTGCTACGTAGTCAAGCACGCCAACGGCGTGACCTTGGCATGGCTCTATTGCCGTGATGACGCCCAGCGCTACAGTTTCGGTGTCAGTAAGCTTTCATCGGATGAGGCCCGTCGGATCGGCAAGGCGATCGCGCGCATTCCCGAATTCCTGATGCAGCGCCAAGGCTTTTATCCGCGTGGCGGCGGACCGCGTTGGCGAGCCGACAGGCCGTATCACGTCGCGCTGGAGGACCGTTATATCCGAGAACACTAGGACGAAATCGACGCGCTTTGCAAACTCAACAGCCTGCCGTTCAACGCAACCGGGGAGGTCATAGAGAGCGACGGCGTCTGGAGAGTTTATGAGTTTACCTGGCAGAGGATGCGATCTTGTTCTGGGAGCGCTTCGAGGGGCGCTGGCTACGTGGCACGGAGTTTCACTATCCCGAGCGGCCTGAAAACCTGCCGTCGCTTAAACCGCTCGAGAATTGGCCGAAATTCAATCCGCGCAATTTGCGATAACCGCTGGAATCCAACGTCATGATCAAGCGCCGAACATTGGTATTGATGCTTCTGCTGGTTTCGGGCTCGGCGTTGGCGGATAATTTTGTTGGTCAAGCCAGCGTCGTTGATGGCGATACGCTGGAAATTCATGGAATGCGCATCCGGCTCTGGGGCATCGACGCGCCGGAGAGCAGCCAACTGTGCCGCGGCGAGGACAGTTTGCAATATCGCTGCGGCGCGCAAGCTGCAAACGACCTCGACACCTTCATCGATCGTCGTCCGGTTAATTGCTTGCCGCTGAGCCTCGACCCATATGGACGGACGGTCGCGACCTGTTCGGTTGGCGGCACCGATCTCGGCGAATGGCTGGTTCGCAATGGCCTTGCGCTGGATTGGCCTCAATACTCGAAAGGCGGATATGACGGCGCTCAGCGCGACGCCGAACGTTCGGGCCGGGGAATCTGGAAAGGAAGCTACGTCGAGCCGTGGCTCTATCGCGGTTGCATCCGCGCGAATGGAAGGCCGCCCGCCTGTTCGGATGACGCCAACGCGCATCCCTAATGCCTCCACGCATGCAGCCTTTGCTCAGGATTCCACGGGGTGAATCAAGATATCTAACTCTATACGGGCGTCTCCCCTCCGGGGACCGGGCTGTCGGCTTCGCTGAAATCCCGGCTGATGCCTGGCGAAAGCCGGGACCCATAGCCACCGGGGCCGATTATCCATGGAAGCCGTTTGCCCCAGACATCATCGAGGGTCTCGGACAAGATCGATCGAGACGTGAGACCCAAGCCCCCCAGAATCCATGACGAAGGTTTGATGATTGCCTTTGGCGTTAACCGTCAGCAAGGCCGTGATCGTGTCGCCGTCGACTTTCGCTTCGATCACACCGTTGACGTTTTGGTCCGAGACCTTGCCGTCCTGACGATATTGGCTTTCAAACCAGTTGCCGGAAAGCGCGGTCGCGTTTTGATCGATATTGGCATTCAAATTCATTTTGTAGGCATCGCTGGCGCAACGCACATCCATTTTCACGGACTGGCCCGCGTTCTTGACAATATAGTCAACTTTGCACCGGGCGCGTTTCGCGAGACCCATCCGAGGGCTTCATCATGCCGCCACCCGACCATGAACCAGCCACATTATCGAAGCCCTGCTCGGCGCGAGCCGGAGCCGTGGCAAGAATTGTCATCAAGAGAGAGCATTGCAGTATGGAATGCAGGGTGGTCCGATTGCGATACATTGATCTTTTCCTTACCAGCGCGACTATCGTCGTCGCCGGCTGCATTGCATCAAAGAATCCGATCATTTTGTGGCGTCTTTGGTCTCCGACACAGGTTGAAACGGTGTCGGCCAGTGCGGTGTCAAGGAACTCTCTTCCAATTCGCCGACTTGCAGATCAGCCCACCGACGATGCAGCCCGAAGTACTAAGGGTCGCGCCTTCGATCGACATTTTGCCTGAATAGATCGACCCGTCGTCGGGGGCAGCGGCTTTGCCGATCCAGGAATTGGTCCCGTCGGGGTGCATGTCGAAGAACAGACGCTGCCCGATTTTGGCTTTCGATTCCGACCCGGGCTTTAGCCACACGACGTTTCCGCAGACGGCATCGCCACACGGTTCAAACTTGACTTTCAGCGCACCATTGTCGCGTAGCCAGGTACCAAGGACCTCGTCCGCGAGGCTGGGGGCCGTGGTCAGCAGCAATGCCGTCGAAATCAGGCAGAGACGCACGAGGCTCATCATATTCTCCTTTGGTGATTGCTTCCGGTTAACGGACGTCTGCGAGGTGCATGTCACTCAGGGTTGACGGCACGCTGCGCGCGATCAGCTCGGTGATCGCCCCGTGCAGGTTCTCGTTTCGGGCGGCATCGCCGGCGCTCGGCGAAAAACTCTCGTCGACCAGCCGGCCGGGGCCCGCGAGCCCGACCGTCCCCGCATTGTCCAAAGGCGGGGCAGCCATCTTTTCAACGACGTCGAACGTCTGGCCGTCGAACACCCTTATTTCGTAGAGCACGTGGATCTCGTTGTAGGACGCGAGCAGTGTGCCGTAACTGACAAAACCGATGCCTTCGACCTTTCGCGCGCCGCTGCCGAAATTCGATTTCGCCTTGGTGATGACGATGTAGGCGTCCAGCCCTTGCGGCGATACCTCAGTCTGAACGAGTTTCTTGAAGGGATCGCCACGAATGAAATTGGCCGGCGCAAGCGGCGAATCCTTGATCGCGGCAAAGGCTGCGCGCTGATAAGTGACCGGTTGCACTTGAAAACGTCCGCTCAGTGCCGCGGTTGCTTGCTGGACGATCAGGTCGTCCAGGCCCCAGGATCCGATTGGGAAATTCCGAGTGGCGTTATTCAGCCCGGTCAGTCCCATCCGCGCAAAACTCATCTCGTCGCCGACCGCCGAGATGATGCCGACGGTCTTGATCGCTTGCAGTTTGGTCTCGCGGGTTTCAAACGTCGCGCAGGCACCGAGGCTGGCGGCAACAAGGACAACCGTCGCGAAGCTCTCGCATCGACTGCTGCGACGCATGGCGTTGTGATCCTGTTGGCCTATCGTATTTTGACGTCGAATGAATAGGAGGCCCCGATGCCAACGGTGGTTTGGTTCGGCGAACCTCGAACCGTCACCAGAGGGCTTTTCGCGGCGTCGCCCAGCAGTCGCTCATATTCGACGTAGGCATGAACTTCCCATCTCGGATCGATCCGATACGACACCTGAGCGCCAGCGCCTGCCGAATGCGCCCCGCCCTTGGCGTCGAATACCGGCAGTCCGGTCGCCATTGCCTGAACGGCGTCGATGCCGAAATACGGCGAGGTTGCCTTGGTACTTTCCGCCGTGAAGCGGGGGCCGGCAGAGATCGTGAAGTGCTGAATCACCGGCACGATGAAGTCTGCCGACAAGTCGGCAACGACGCCGTGGTGGCCTCCAATGCCCTGGCGGAGCTCGCCGCGCGTGCGAAACCAGTCTACCGGATAATATTCGACGAATCCGCCGAGCTCGACCGTGGCGTTGACGTCGCCGAGGCCATTGAGTTCGGAATAGCTGCTGGCTTTCCGTGACGACACGAATTTGCCGGCGGGGCCGGCGCGAAGGTCGCCGAAATCGATCAGCGCGATGCTGGCGCTGTCGCGGGGCCCGCGAAACTGGTCCGTGGAGCCGGCCCGGCGGATGGAAAAAATCGGGACCGGACTGAGCATGCTCCGTTTGGCGCCCTCGAAATCCGGTGTGTAGGCGCCGCCCGCGCCGACCATGACCGTCCAGGTGCCGGACACCGGCGGCAAGATCGGCAATTCGAAAGGCGGCGCCGGCAAGGTGACCAACGGGTCGGCCGCGGCAACGGACGGCACGAGCGTGAGCGCCAAAAAGGCGGAGAAAAGAAGATGGTGTTGCCGCTGTCGAGAAGCGCTACTGCTTGGAAGGACTGTCGTGCGCATCTCGGGTACCGGCAACAGAGCTAAACGGAACTCGTTGTTGCCGGTCGTTTGCGACCGAACCTTGTTCCCGACTTCGCGCTTTATTTCCCAATGTTTCGGGATGCGCCTAACGCGATGATTTGGCGCGTGGCGGACGCCTCGCGCGACCCGCAGCTCGCTTCGCCTTATCGAAGTTGCGTACCGAACGCCCGATCCCAGAACTTCGTCGTGACACCGTAGTTTCGGTTCGCGAACCGGTGGTGGTCCAGATGATGCCTTACGAGCGAAGCCGGAAGAATTGCGGGACTGTGATGGGCGCAATAATGGACCGTGAGATACCAGGCGTAGGCGACGAGAACGCCGGCCAGCACGGCGCCTCCCAGCGCCAGATAGGCGACGGTGAATGCGAGCCATATTTGCCAGAAAACCTTGTCGATAGCTTCTTGCGGGCGGGCATGATGGCGTCCGTGCTGCTTCGGGGCGAGGGCATGCAGCACAAAGCGATGGGTTAAGTATTCGGCCAAGGTCCAGGCAGCAAGACCGCAACAGAAGAGAGCAATAGCGATCGAAAGCCTGAGCGTTGACGCGGCCAGCAACATGATGGCAAGCGCCATCGCGAACAAAAGCTCGCCGAAGTAAATGGCGGCCGTCATCCCAGGCACCAAACATGCGACCTGGTTCCGGCACCTCCTGCCATTTAGCTCAGCGCAAATGGTCGTTCACCGCGTCGCGGGCCATCCGCGTCACGGATAACGTGAGCGGTTGGTCCAGTGAAATCGCCGCGGACGCGTCGCTTTGGTGATCGCAGGCGGTCAGAAGGAATTTGACGAGAGCCCAGACGAGAACGCGCTTTCGGCTTCCGGCAATACCAGGCATTACTGCTCACCTTCGCGCTGCCAACGGAATATCCGAAGCGCTGATGTCAGCCGTCTAACGGCCGGCAACCTCCAAAATAGGGCCAGCCGTGTCCGAACGTTGCCCGAGCGCCGCTGCAATATGTCTCAATGTTGCTGGGGAGGGCGATTTGACCGTTACCGCATTGAAAGCCATAGGCAATTGCTCTATTCGGTCCAACACAGTTTCGATGAGGACGTAACGCGTGCACGTCGAGCCGCACATTTTGATCGTCGATGATGACTTGCAAATCCGAAAACTGCTCGGGCGCTATCTGGCGGAGCAGGGATTTCGGGTGACGCTGGCCTCCGACAAGCGCACCCTTAACGCCGCGCTGGAGTCGAACGACATCAAGTTGATCGTGCTCGATGTCATGCTGCCGGACGGCTCAGGCCTGGAAATCTGTCGCGACATGCGCGCCGAGAATTCTCATATTCCGATCATTCTCCTCACTGCGTTGAAGGAAGACGTCGACCGCATCATCGGTCTCGAAATCGGCGCCGATGATTATCTCGGCAAGCCGTTCAATCCGCGCGAGCTGGCAGCGCGGATTCGCGCGGTGCTTCGTCGTCAAAACGAGGCGGCGCAGGTCGTGCATTCGCCCCAGGAATACCGTTTCGAGGGTTTTAAGCTGCAGCCGGGATTGCGCCGCGTTCTCAACGCGAGCGGTGGGCTGTTGGACCTGACCTCGGCCGAATTCGATCTCTTGCACGCATTGGTGGCGAGGTCGGGACGGATGCTGTCGCGCGAATATCTGCTGGATGCGACCAAACGCGGCGACGGCGATGCCTTCGATCGCTCTGTCGACGTGCTGCTAAGCCGGGTTCGCCGCAAGCTCGGCGACATCGAATTCCAGTTGATCAAGACGGTGCGAAACGGAGGCTACGTGTTTACCGCCAATGTTGAGAAGATTGGAGCGGGCGAATGAATTCTCTGAGGGCTCGCATTGTCGTGACGCTCGTGCTGTCGATCACATGCGTTGTCGTGATGGCAACCGCAACCCTATATTTGGCGCGGCAGGGGCATATACGAAAGGAAAAAGGCGAATACGCCCAACTGGTTTCCGAGGCGATCCTGGCGATCGCACCCGTGCTCGGTGGCGACGAAAAGGACAGGCTCTCGCATTTGGGATCGGGCCCCGCACCAGGCGAGCCGCGTCCGGAATTGACGAACCTGCTGCAGTCTGAATTGCGCAGTCTTGGATCTGATCTCGAGGTTGTGGTAACGCGGCCGGCCGCCTCCGCTCATCCATTTGTGTCAATCAAATTGCTATCGGGTTGGCTTGCGCTTCCGCTGCCGGAGCGCCGCCCCGCGGATTTTCTGTTCGCTCTCGCCGGCTGGTTTTTGCTGGTCGCTCTCGGAACAGTCTGTGTGGCGATGTGGTTTGCCCATCGCATCACGCGCCATCTTGCGGTGCTGGAACGCGTCGCGGCAACGATCGACGCCGACGGCGTTGTACCGCGACTACCCGAAAGCGGGCCGGCCGAACTGAGGGCAACCGCGCGCGCGCTCAATACCATGACGTCGAGATTGAAGAACGCCGCCGAAAGCCGGATGCGCCTGGTCGCGGCTGCTGGCCATGATCTGCGTACGCCGATGACCAGGATGAGGCTTCGTGCCGAGTTTCTCGAAGAGGAGGATCGCTCGATGTGGCTGAGCGACCTCGAGGAACTTGATCGCATCGCCGATAGCGCGATCCAGCTAGTGCGCGAGGAAACCCGGCGGGAAACCAGCCAGCTGGTCCGGGTCGATGAAATCATCGGCGAGATCTGCAGCGATCTCGCGTCAATGAAGGCGTCGGTAACGATCATGAAAATGGAGGCGGTGACAATTTCGTCGGCGCCACTGGCGCTGACGCGGGCTGTGCGAAATCTCGTGATCAATGCGGCCACGCATGGCGGTGGCGCTTTTGTCACCGTAGGTTTGGAAGATAACAAAACCGCGTCGATCACCATCGATGATGAAGGGCCGGGCATTCCCGACCAAAGCATCTCGCGCGTATTCGAGCCGTTCTTCCGGGTTGATCCGGCGCGGCGCAAGTTTGGAGCTGGTGCCGGCCTTGGACTCGCGATCGCCAAGGAGATCGTCGAACGTCACGGCGGCAAACTAACCCTGCAGAACCGGTCGCCCAGGGGGTTGCGGCAAAGAATAATTTTTCCGGCTTGTTTTGCGTGACACTCTCTCGTCGTCCCGGCCTTCGCCAGGCTGATGCCGGGCTTTTCACCCTGCCGGGCTTCCATCCCTGACGCGGAGCAAGCACCGCTGCCAGTGATTTCCGTCGGCACCGCAATGCTGGGCAGCTCTATATATAAAGCGTGAGAGTGTCGGCCGGGTTTGCCGTGACGGGTTGATGGTCGCGAGAAAGGCTCGCGGCGCCCGTCGCGGAGATCCGCGATGTCAAAGAACTCTGTTCAGGCGCGCACCGGCCAGGACCGGGCGAGCCTTTATGACGAAATCACCGACAAGATCATCGCCGAACTGGAGGCGGGCCGCGTGCCCTGGGTCCAGCCTTGGGGCACGGCTGCGGCAAAGGCGCCGCCGGCCTTGCCGAAAAATGCTTCGACCGATCGTACCTACAGCGGCCCCAGGGCTCGCGCCTGATCGGTACCTATGACAGCCAGGTCGCATTTGGCCAATCACGTGTGCTGGTGGTATGGACGCGGCTGATCATGCCGAATGGGCGATCGATCGCTCTGGAGAGGCAACAGGGTGCAGACGTCGGAGGCTATTCGGGTCTCGAGGACGAGGTCGATAACCACTGGGGTGAGCTCGCCAAGGCAGCACTGCTGTCGACTGTGCTATCCGTCGGATCGGAAGTCGGGTCCGGCGCAGATAATGGAAACAACACGGCCATTCTCCAGGCGCTTCGTTTGGGGGCTGCGAATTCGCTCAATCAGACGGGACAGCAGGTGGTTCGGCGAAATCTCAATATCCAGCCGACCCTGACCATCCGGCCGGGATTTCCGGTCCGAGTGATCGTCAACCGCGACCTCGTGCTGGAACCTTATCGAGGCTGAGATGGCGAAGCTTAAGATAGGAGCGTTGGCGGACGATAAGCCGGTGAAGGTCGCGGTGGAGTTACCAGCGGCCCTACATCGCGATCTCCTAGCCTATGCCGAAATTCTGGCGCACCAGAACGGACAACCGATTAGCGAACCCACAAAGCTGATCGCGCCGATGCTTGCCCGCTTCATGGCGACGGACCGGGCATTCGCGAGATCCCGAAAATTGCGCCAGCAGGGTAACGATTGAAGTCGCGAGTTGATCGACAATGAGCGAGTTTTCGCGCAATCACAGGCCAATATTCCTGATACTCGGTTTGCCGCCGCGATCAGAGAGGCCGGTTAGCGTTTCGCGCAATGAGCGGTTATGGAATGGCATCTTGTGGCGGATACTGTTGAAAAAGTCGAAAACCGAACGACTCTGAAAATCTTGCGAAAGTCGATGTTTAGTCGTTTGTACCGCTGCAATCCTCGCTGGGGGCGATACGAAGGTCCGTGGTCGTTTTTATTAAAAAGTGTTGTGGCCCCTCACGTCGCGGCGCGCGAAACGCATCAGCGGTCCTGAAAAATTTCGCTCGTCAGCCGGAAGAGACTTTTTCAACAGTATCAAGCAGGAATTGGAAGCAGCGATTGACTTCAGGAGCGCTCCCCATGTCGGAACACCATAGTTGCGGTTGTCCGGTTTCAGGCGAAGCCCATTGACTTCAGCCGCGGCTTCGGGCCGCACCCGCACCTTTTCTCCCAAGGTGCCAGGCAGACGCGGCTGCTTGGCTTCGATCTCGATCTGGTCGATCAGTGCACCAAGAGTGTCGTTTTGCGACCAATTGCGCAGTTTGAAGTTCTCAACGCGCTGCAGGGCTTCGATGATCGCTCCACGCAACCATTGACGGCGGTTGTCTTCAATGTCCGGCGAGGGATTCCGGCCCTGGCTGTCGAAATGGGCGCGCCATCTGGCATCCGCGCCGGCGGTGCGGAAGTTGCGCCTGCATCTGCCGGAACCGTACGACAACGCGCACCCGTCGCCGGCGATCATCAGGTCAGCGACGAACGCAAGGACATAGGCGTGATCGAGATCGGTTTCGCAAGCGCGCTCACGGCACGAGAATTCTGCGAAAGCGAAACCTATCGTGCAACCATTGAGGATCAGCGCAGGTATCTCCGCTCAGTCGGCGCATTCCTGGTGACCGGTGTCTATACGTATGTCCGCGATGGCGTGATCACCACAGCCGGTTTGAGAGGCAGCCGGACCGCGGAGCTCATCGAGCGAATGGGTGCCGTCAACCAGACGCGGGATGAGGTGACACGGCGCTTCGTGCAGGAGCCGCATCGGTGACGCCGCCCGAACCGAGGTTTCTATGACCAAAGACAGGGGCATTCGCCAACAATACAAATAGACGCGGAGAGATAATGAACCATGGGTAGACTGCAAGGGAAAGTGGCTGTCATTACTGGCGGTACTCAAGGCATCGGCGTCGCCACGGCAAGGCTCTTCGCCAGTGAAGGTGCTCACGTCTTCATTACCGGCCGTCGCCAGAAGGAGCTTGAAGAAGCCGTAGCGTTAATCGTCAGCAACGTCACGGGCGTTCAAGGCGACGTCGCGAACCTCGCCGACCTCGATCGTCTGTACGACAGCGTCAAAGCGAAGGGCCGAATTGATGTCCTGTTCGCCAACGTCGGACTGGGCGGATTTGTCCCGTTGGGAAGCATCACCGAGGAATACTACGACACGACCTTCGACACGAACGTCAAGGGGCTGCTCTTCACGGTCCAAAAGGCGCTGCCGTTTCTGAACGATGGCGCCTCCATCATTCTGACCGGTTCAGCCGCGGCCGCCAAAGGCACCCCGAGCGTCGGCGTCTACGCCGCGAGCAAAGCGGCTATTCGCTCATTCGTGCGCACCTGGACCGCGGAACTGAAGGACCGGCGCATCCGCGCAAACGTTCTCAGCCCCGGACCTGTCGTGACCCCGCAGGTGGCGCTGCAGCCGCCCGAAGCCATCGCGCGCATTGTGTCCACCGTCCCAATGGGCCGCATGGCGGAGCCCGAAGAGATCGCCAAGGTCGCGCTCTTTCTGGGCTCGGATGACTCCAGCTTCGTCACGGGGATCGAACTGTTCGCCGATGGCGGCAGAGCGCAGGTCTGACCCAAGAACGAGAGACGTTCACGAAGCTCACGGTGGACCATCTTAGTCGAACACAAGGAGTCGTGCCATGCCAGACAAGTTGAAGCTTTACCACGCCACCAACTCGCCCAATTCGCGGCGCGTCCGAATTTTCCTGGCCGAGAAGGAGCTCAAGCCGACGCTGATTTCTGTCGATCTCGGCGCGGGCGAGCAACACTCGGAAGCCTACAAGGCAATCAATCCCCGCCGCGTGGTGCCGGCCCTGGTGCTCGAAGATGGCATCACCCTCG
>Ga0210384_10009205_pt1 | contig 10222 bp, 10 predicted proteins | sample IncBWH2MmetaG_FD_160574 | JGI IMG/M metagenome (GOLD analysis project Ga0210384, IMG submission 160574) | Forest soil microbial communities from Barre Woods Harvard Forest LTER site, Petersham, Massachusetts, United States - Inc-BW-H-2-M | ecosystem: Environmental > Terrestrial > Soil >...
GATTTTCGGAAACGACTTCATGGGCATCACAACGATGGGCTCATCCCTGGGAAGTTCATCCATGCGCGTTTTGCAGGTGAGTCGCGGCCGGCCGTTTACCTCCGCGGAACACGAACCGCACTTCCCTGCTTTGCAATTCCAACGCACCGCGAAATCCGGTGCGAGGTGTCCCTGAATATAGTGCAGCGCGTCGAGCACCACCATGCCGGGCGCAACCGGAACGGTGTAGTCCACCGTCGCTCCGCCGCTGGCATCACCGCGGAACACTCGCAAGACTGCTTCAGCCATCGTTGCTTTCTCCGTTCCGACGCTCATTGCCGCGAGCTATAGTCGTAAACTTTTGATGCCGTGTTACTCCTGCGCCAAAACTTCTTTTAATTCATCCGGCAGGGGCGGAATGGGCATTTCGCGCCGAGCCATCTCGCCTTTTTCCGCCACGATGATGTTGTGTTTCTGTCCCCACGACTTATCGAGATCCGGATAGTCTATGCGGCTATGCGCGCCGCGGCTTTCAATGCGCGCGATAGCGCTTTTTGTGACGGCTTCGGAAATGATGAGCATGAACTTCAGCTCGCCCGTAAGGTGCCAGCCGGGATTGAACAACCGCGAACCTTCCACGCTGGCCGCCGCTGCCCGCGCTTTGAGCATTTGCAACTCGCTGAGAGCGCGCGCCAAATCCTCCGCGTTGCGATAAATGCCCACCAGGCTTTGCATCACGGTCTGCAAATCGCGATGCACGGCGTATGGGCTTTCGCCGGTATTTGAAAATGGCGCGAGTAATTCCTTTTCGGCGTCTTGCATTTGCGTGTTGTCCAGCGACGCATAGGCGTTTTGCTTGGCATGCGCCGCCGCGGCCATTCCGGCGCGCCGCCCGAACACGAGCAAATCGGAAAGCGAATTGCCGCCCAAGCGATTTGCTCCATGCAAACCTGCTGCAGCTTCACCTGCGGCAAAAATTCCCGGCATGGAGGACTGGCCAGTTTCTGCTTCGACACGAATGCCGCCCATCATGTAATGGCACGTCGGACCAACTTCCATCGGCTGTTTAGTTATGTCTACATCCGCCAATTCCTTGAACTGGTGATACATGCTGGGAAGTTTTTTCTTTACGTACTCGGCGGGCTTGTGGGAGATGTCCAGGTACGCGCCGCCGTGCTCGGTGCCCCGGCCTTCGCGCACTTCGGTATAAATTGCGCGCGCCACCACATCCCGGGTGGAAAGCTCCATGCGCTTAGGGTCATATTTCTCCATGAAGCGCTGGCCCAATTTATTGCGCAGGATGCCGCCCTCGCCGCGCACCGCTTCGGTGACGAGAATTCCCTGCACTCCGGGAGGCCACACCATTCCAGTGGGATGAAACTGCACAAACTCCATGTCCATCAACTCCGCGCCCGCTTCGTAAGCCAGCGCCATGCCGTCTCCGGTGTACTCCCAGGAGTTGGATGTCACGGTCCAGGCCTTGCCAATGCCACCGGTGGCAATTACCACCGCTTTGGCTTTAAACACGATGAAGTGGCCATTCTCGCGCCAATACGCCAAGGCGCCCGCAAAGCGGCCCTTTTCCATCAGCAGGCGTGTGACCGTGCACTCCATATAGCAGTCCACGCCCTGCTGCACGCCGCGGTCTTGGAGTGTACGAATTAATTCGAGACCAGTGCGATCGCCGACGTGACACAAGCGCTTGAAGGTGTGGCCGCCAAAGGCGCGCTGCAAAATCTCGCCTTTTTCTGTGCGATCAAAAAGCGCTCCCCATTGCTCCAGTTCACGGACACGATCCGGAGCTTCCTGCGCGTGCAACTGCGCCATGCGCCAGTTGTTCAGAAATTTCCCGCCGCGCATGGTATCGCGGAAATGCACTTTCCAATTGTCCGCGGGATCTACGTTGGCCATGGCCGCGGCAATGCCGCCTTCGGCCATGACCGTGTGGGCTTTGCCAAGCAGCGATTTGCAAACCACGCCAACCGATGCACCTTGCTCCAAAGCTTCGATAGCCGCGCGCAGTCCCGCGCCGCCAGCGCCGATGATCAATACATCGTGTTCACGAACCTCGTAATTTGTGGTCACAGAATCCTCAGGTCGCGAATCAGGCCGCTGGCCAGCAACCGGATGTAGAAATCCGCCGAGCCCACGGAGATCAAGCTGGCCCAGGCGAATTGCATGTGGCGCTCATTCAGGAAGGAGAAGCCACGCCAGGCCGCCGCTCGCGTCGTTCCGAAGGACACGCAGGAAAAGCAATCCATCTTGCCTCCCGCCAAATGACGGAGCGAGTGGCACGACAGGGTGTAAATGGATAGCAAAATAATGTTGACCAAAAGAATCAGGCTGCCGACGCCGATGCCAAATTGTCCGTCGAAAAAGAAACCCTTGATCGCGTCATGCCACAGGAAAGCCAGAAAAATAATCGCGAGATACAGAAAATAGCGATGCACATTTTGCAGAATAAATGGAAAGGCCGTTTCGCCGCGATATTTGCGGTTGGCCGGCTCGCCCACGGCGCACGCGGGCGGATCGAGAAAAAATGCGCGATAGTAAGCTTTGCGGTAGTAGTAACACGTGGCACGAAATCCCAGGGGACCGGCCAGCACCAAAAGCGCGGGAGAGAGCGGCCACCAATGATGTTGCGGATCGATGAGTGGGGAATAAAAAGGCGAAAGATAAGGTCCCCAAGAATAGTAAGCGTTTTCAAAAGCGCGCAATGTGGCATAAATGCCAAAACCACCGAGCAGAATGAATACGGGGACCAGTTCGGTCCACCACGAATCGCGACGCAACGTAGCGCCGAAACGCGCTTCCGGCAAATGAGTTGGCGTGCCAGCCATGCAGGTACCTCCGCGTGAAGTAGCCTATGCAAAAAAAACATTTTTTCAAATGAAATTATCTTAAGGCGCAGAAATAGCAGCAATAAAACCTCAAGCGATAGATAGCATCAGACGCGTTACAAAATGCTTTCGATTTCGGCGTCCAGTGCGACGTGCGTTACGGGCTCGGCGTTGATGGTAAAGGTCATTCCCTCGAGATCGGCAAAATGAAAAAAACGGCTGATGTGGTAGTCCTCGTCATAACTGGAAAAAAGCTGCTCGGTTTCGGTGCGGCTTAGATTAAATGCCGCGAGCGGCACGGGAGTGCCGAAATCACCAGCAAGCGCGCGGTAGCGGTCAACCAGTTGTCGCAGTGGCAGCATGGGGGCCAGTCTCGTAGCTTCGGAGGTCATAAGCGCTCTCCTTGGGCCCGAGTGTACCGCTACGGTTACGATTAATAAATAGTCCTAAATGCCGTTATAATGCGCCGTGTAAACACAATTGATGGCAGCCGGGAACCAAAGCTGTGCGAGAGAGAAAAGACCGACATGAGTATGTCTCTTACTGTTTTCGGCAAACGATGCCCGGTGTACTCATGCCTGTTGCTTTTCTCGCTCTTCGGGCTCTCCTCATTGCAGTCCGCGCAAACGCGCGAGGGTTCTCGTTCGGCAGACGTATTGCATCAATTAAATGAATCCATCGAGGACCTCGTCCAGCGGGTGTCGCCGACGGTAGTGCAAATCCTGGTCACCGGGTATGGGGCCGCGGAAGAAACCGAGCGCGGGCAAACCGAGTTGCTGGTGGGCCGCCGCCGGGCCATCGGCTCCGGAGTGATTGTCGACCCGGAAGGCTACATTGTTACCAATGCGCACGTGGTGAACGGCGCGCAAAGCATTGAAGTGCTCGTTCCGCCACCGCCTGCTCCCACTGGGTCCGGGGCTGCCACCGAGGGGCCGCAATCAAGAAGCTACCACGCGCGCATCGTGGGAACTGCGCGAGAGATTGACCTGGCGGTAATTAAAATTGATGGGCACGGCTTGCCCGCATTGTCGATACGCAATGCCATGCGCCCGGCCAGGCAAGGCGAAATGGTTTTTGCCTTTGGAAGTCCTGAGGGCTTACGGAACACTGTAACCATGGGTGTGGTGAGCGCTGTGGCGCGCCAGCCGGATCCGGATAGCCCTCTGGTTTACGTACAAACGGATACGCCTATTAATCCCGGTAACAGCGGCGGCGCGCTGGTAAATGCCAATGGCGACCTCGTGGGCATCAATACTTTTATCTTGTCGTCGTCGGGCGGAAATCAAGGGTTGGGCTTCGCCATTCCGGAGGGCGTGGTGGCTTCTGCTTATCCGCAGCTGGTGAAGTTTGGCCACATTCATCAACCGGCCATCGGCGCGCTGGTGCAAACCATCACGCCGGAATTAGCTGCGGCATTGCGCTTGAAAAGAGATTATGGGGTCATTATTTCTGATATTTCGCCGGGCGGTCCCGCAGACTCGGCGGGCATTAAGATTCAGGACGTGGTTCTGAGTGTCGACGGCGTGGCCATCGGCAGCCTGCCGCAATTTGCTCAGAGCCTGTATCTGCATAAAACCGGCGATCATGCCGCACTTGAAATTTTGCGTGGGTCCGATCGACTGAAAATAGAGGTTGGACTTGCCGAGCGGCCGCATAAAGAAGACAGCCTTGTCGACCTGGCCGACCCGGTAAAAAATCTGGTTAGGCCCTTGGATATCTTGGGAATTGAATTGACACTCGAGCTTGCGCAGGCTTTACCTGACCTGCGCATTCCGACCGGCGTGATTGTGGCCGCGCGAACTCTCGGCGCGCGTACTGGGGAAATTCCATTGCAAACCGGAGATGTAATTCACGGATTGAACTCCGCGCCGATCACCTCGTTGGAAGGCTTGCGCACCGCATTGGCGGCTATGAAGTCTGGTGATCCAGTGGCGCTGCAAATAGAGCGGCATGAGCAGATTTTCTATGTGTCATTCACACGGTGACGCTATCGAAAATATCTTTAACGCGAGTAGCAGATAAACGAGGCCCCCAGATGCCTGGTACGTGGTGCGAGCGTTTACTAGGCGAGTGGAATACTGTCGTTCGCCGCAACCTTCTGACCCAAGCCATGGCGCGAGCACGCCCAAGTCACAACTAACACACTGAGTTGTTATACCAACGCAGGACACGGAGAGCGCGCAGTGTGTTCCAGCGGCTTGCCCGGCCCACGTCGGTCTCCATCGCTAAGGGAATCTGTTCGGGATGAAGAAGGTTCAGCGGCCAGCGCCCGTTCTGGTGGCGGCGCTCCATCACGATTTTGATAGCGTCACCGACGCGGCTGTCGGGCTTAATTCCTGCGTTTCGCAGATAATCGAGTCCGCGCAAGACGTCGTAGTGCCAAAACGTCGGGAACGAGAAGCGCAGCCAGCGTTTGTCGATGACTGTGCCAGTTCGAAGCGTGCGGAACATGCGGCGCTCGAGCAGATAGTTTTCGGCCTTCTTGCGGGCCTTAGTGACGGCCGCCGATTTGCGCCCTGCTCGCTCGTATTCGAGCAGTCCTTCGAGCACGCAGATGGTGGTATGGAATGAAGAGCGCTGGCTGGGGGGGCGTTTCGGCGACAAGAAGGGCCATGCTTCGCAGTTCCAGCCGCCATCTTCGAGCTGCTCGCCCAGGAGCTGATTTGCCAGTGCGTCGTTCGGCTCTTTGAAATATGCACCGATGCCGAGGATTCTGCCGTTGATGCAAGGCTCCGTTTCGCCGTGAAGGTAAGGCCGGTTGTTGAGCGGCGTAAACTTGAGCCGCTTGTCGACGCGGTTGCTCATGCGGCGAGCCTCCTTGCCGGTGGGCTCAAGACCGAGGTCCTTCAAGACGACGAGACTGTCGAGGGTAATAAGGTCCCACTTCGGCCCGCCCCAGTGCCCGGCAGGAGATTGGTGGGCGAGAAGTTGAGCTCCCCAGCCTTCGGTTGCGACGCGCGACCGCTCGGCTGCAATCGCCTCGGGGGCTTCACCGATAAGGTCCCTCATGACCTGCCAACGGATGCCCGGGTCCGAATCGAGGAGCCATGTAATGTGCGCGGGCCGCGGTGCGTAATCGTGTACGCGCATTGGTTCGTTTATAGCACGTGATGTGTGAGTTTTGATCCGTGCGCCAAGCGGTGATCACCTTGGCTCTGCATTAAGTCGCATAATTGGAAACCGACCCACCACTCGAAGCGCGGCGCATTTGTGCCGGTTACCGCCGATTCGGTAAGATGCTTTCAGCACTTGAAAACCAGGAGGAACAGCATGGGCGTATCTGTAGGTCAAACGGCACCCGATTTCACACTGAAAGATCAGAGTCAGAAAGACGTAAAACTTTCTGATTTCGCGGGAAAGAAAAATGTCGTGCTGGTTTTTTATCCGCTCGACTGGAGCCCCACCTGCACCAATGAGCATGTCTGCTTCGTCAACGATATGAAATCATTTGAACAACTCGATGCGGAAGTGCTGGGTGTGAGCGTGGATAGTCATTGGTCGCACAAAGCGTACGCCGACAAAATGGGGATTCGCTATTCGTTGTTGGCCGATTTTAATCCTCGCGGAGCTATGGCGGAGAAATACGGCGCCTACCTTGCGGACAAAGGCATTACCAACCGTTCCATCGTGATTATCAACAAGCAGGGCAAAATCGCCTGGATTAAAAACTACGATATCCCGGTAGTGCCAGATCTGAAGGAAGTGTCCGCCGCGCTGCAACAGGTAAAATCCGCAGCGGCTTGATCTCAGTCGACTTTGCGATCTCAGCCTTCGGCAATCTGACTTTTATTAGAACCTACCGCGAGAGGCATCTTTCCGGGCTTTTACGGATCCTTTTTGTCAGTGTTGGCGAGCGAGCGCATCAGCAGGACCAATTGCCAGCGTTGCTGTTCAGTCAATTTAGTTTTGAATTCCGGCATCGGCCGCCGGCCTTCGCTAATCTTGTAGAAAAGCTCACCGTCCGACTGCGTACTCATGCGAGTGCGGTCCGTGAGGTCCTTCGGAGCCGTGTAGTATTTTGTCGCGTCGGGGCCGTCGCCTTTGCCGGTCTTTCCATGGCAGCGTTCGCAATTGTCGCTGTAAAGGTTTCGCGCCTCAGCAAGAGTTCGTGGTGATGGCTGAATGGGATTTTGGCGACGCTTGGCCTCTTCGGGAATGTTCCATTGGCCTCTGTGCGTCACGCCCAGCACGATCGATAAGGCGATCAGCCCCAGCAATGCGGCGAACAGAATTTTGCGCAGCCTCAATTTTTGTCGCGCATCCATAGTTTGCTGATGGTTTCAGTTGTCGTCAGGCAGGATACTACGAGCGAAGAATTAGCCAGACCAATTCGGCGTTGAAAAACAGAATCGCGGCCGCCACCACCCAGGCAATGACGGTAGTAGCGCGTGAGTTCACCAGCTCGCCCATCTTGTTACGGTTGCTGGTGAGTTGAATGAGCGGAATCACCGCGAAGGGCAATTGAAAGCTCAGCACGACCTGGCTGAACACCAGGAGCGCGGTGACCTTGGATTCTCCCGCGATGCCGATGACCAGCGCGGCGGGAACAATGGCCATCGCTCGCGTAATCAGGCGCCGCAGCCAGGGCTTCAGCCGTATCTCCAGGAAGCCTTCCATGACGATCTGGCCTGCCAACGTTCCGGTCAGCGTCGAATTTTGCCCCGAAGCGAGCAGTGCGCAGGCAAACAGCGTGCTGGCCAGGCTTGCGCCCAGTAGCGGGCTCAATAATTTGTAGGCATCCGCGATTTCCGCCACGTTGTGCAGCCCGCGAGTGTGAAACGCCGCGGCACCCAGCACCAGGATGGCGGCGTTCACAAACAGCGCGAAGCCCAGCGCGAACGTCGAATCGAAAACTGCGTAGCGCAGCGCTTGTTTGCGTTCCGGCGTGGATGATCCAAAGGCACGCGTCTGCACGATGCTGGAGTGCAGGTACAAATTGTGCGGCATCACCGTGGCGCCCAATATGCCGATGGCGATGTACAGCATTTCACGGTTGCGCAGAATTTCCAGGTGCGGGATGAATCCCAGCGCCGCGTGGCGCCACAATGGCTGCGCGAAAAATATTTCATAAGCAAAGCATGCCGCGATGGAGGCGATGAGCGTCACTACAAAAGTTTCGATCAGGCGGAAGCCGCGGCCCTGCAGCGCCAGTACGATCAACACATCGAGGGCAGTGATCAGCACGCCGGCCAGCAGCGGCAAGCCAAATAACAGCTTCAACGCTACCGCGGAGCCCAGCACCTCCGCCAGGTCGCAAGCAGCGATGGCAATCTCGCAGATGACCCACAGAAACATAGCCGTCGGCCGGGAATAATTCTCGCGGCAGGCTTGCGCCAGGTCGCGGCCTGTGGCGATACCCAGCTTGGCGGACAGCGCTTGCAGAAACATCGCCATCAGATTGCTAAGTAAAATTACGCTCAACAGCGAATACCCGAATTTTGAGCCGCCAGCGAGGTCTGTGGCCCAGTTGCCGGGATCCATGTAGCCGACTGCGACCAGGTAACCTGGCCCCGCGAAGGCTAATAATTTTTTCAAGCGCGAGGCACCCGCCAGAAATGGAATGGTGCGATGCGATTCCGGCAGTGATGGCAGGGTTACGCTGCTGCGCAGCGCGCGCGTGGACCACGGCCTCGAAGAGGCGGAGGTGTTGGTTTCAACCGCGCTAGTTTCGGTACTTGAGGAGGGTTCAGTTTCGAATTGATGAGGAACGATGCGCGACATAGACCATATTAACTACGTTAAAGTTACCTCCTAAACTACACTTAATAGGATAGCGCTGTCAATGCATCTGAGCCTTGGAATTTCCAAATTGACAACCTTTTTACAATAATTCTTGTTATCGCGGCGGTGGACACACCGAATATTTCCCTCCGCTAGGTGCGCCATTACGGCGCGCATGTGTTAACTTCGAGAAGCATTCAGGGAGAGCAACGAATGGACGAGCAGCGGCCACCACAGCAAGGTCAGGTTCAGATCAAGGCGGACGAAAAGGAATTACAGGGGCAGTACAGCAACCTGGTGATGATTCACCACAACCTGGAGGAGTTCACCATGAATTTTATCTACATTTTTCCGAACGGCACGCAAGGCAAGCTGACGGGCAGCATGATCGTCAGCCCCGGCCACGCCAAACGCATCTGGCGCGCGCTGGGAGAAAACATCGCGCGTTACGAATCGCAGTTCGGGTCCATCAAGGAATCCCCCGCTGGCAGCGAGCCCACACCTACGGTCGGCTTCGTTCAGTAGCGCAAGCAGCAGTTTCGTCCGGTAATTCGAGGTTAGCTCGACGACCCGCGCACCATCCTGCGCACCGTTTCCGTCGTCGCGCCATACACAGCGTGCGAGACTAATCCATAAAGGTGGGTCGAGAGCGGGTAGGCCGCAGGCTTATCGCTTAAGCCCAACGCCGGCAGGGCCACTTCGTCGGCGGCGGCAAACAAAATCGCGCCAAAGGGAATGCCCGCCAGCGCGTTCGCAGCAGGATTTACCTCCACAGACGCACCGTAGACCGCTCCCATGAGCGCGCCGAACGCATAATGCACCACCGGGCCGGCCTTTTTCTTCTCCTCTTTCGTTAAATGGCGGCCTCGCAGCAACTCGGAGATGCGGTCGGCGGTCTTCATGGTGGCGTCCTCCGCGTCCCCGCCACCCTTCTGGTCCCCTTGTTGGCCCTGCCCGCCCGTGATTTGTTTCTCGGCAGCCGCCCACGCCTTCTGAAACTCGTTCATGGTCCAGGACGCCACCAGCCCGCCCACCGCGCCCGCCAGGATCCCCTTTAAGATATTTGCTTCGCCCGTTTCGCTCATGGTGTGAACCTCGTTAAGCAACAAAAATCTCGCTCGCTAACCTATGCAGCATCGCGAGCATTTCCACTATCGGGTGAATACATCAGAACCGCGACGCAATTGCGGATTTAGCGCTGCCGTCGTAAACTGCTCAGATTGTTTCCAATCGCCACTCCAGTTCTAAGGGCCTGTGGCTCAAGAGTCTGTTGTGGATTCTCCGTTACTTAGGTCCAGATTCCGCACAATTGCGAAATACGCTAAACCACCGTACAATGAGATAGTTGTGAACGTTCCCCCTGCGATGTTGGGGCCTGTAGCTCAGGTGGCTAGAGCGCGCCCCTGATAAGGGCGAGGTCGGTGGTTCAAGTCCACCCAGGCCCACCATTCAACCAGTAAATACGCGGCTATTCTCACTTTTCCCCTTTTCGGGGCTCTCCCTCAAAAACCCGTTTTGTCAACCGTTTGTCAACTTCACGATTGGCCGGATGGCACTACACTCACGGCGTTAAGGCCCTTCGGGTGAAGCCCGAACGGCTATTTAATTGGAAAACGAATGGAAAATGAAAAACCCGGAACGGACCGCGTGAACCCAAGAGGATAGAGCGTCTGCCTTGGGCG
>Ga0210384_10009206_pt1 | contig 10221 bp, 6 predicted proteins | sample IncBWH2MmetaG_FD_160574 | JGI IMG/M metagenome (GOLD analysis project Ga0210384, IMG submission 160574) | Forest soil microbial communities from Barre Woods Harvard Forest LTER site, Petersham, Massachusetts, United States - Inc-BW-H-2-M | ecosystem: Environmental > Terrestrial > Soil >...
CGTTATCGGCGATTACGAAATCCATCAGCGTGTCTTCCGGTGATTTTTTCCAGACTTTTGCTACGTCGTCGACCGTTTTGCCTTCCCACTGCTTGAGCGCTGGATTTAGCACCGACGCGATCAGAACACCCGAGGCGCCGCCACAATCGTGAAAGAGATTTTCCCAATCGATATGATCGACGGCGAGCTCTTTCTTAATGCGCGCGCGAGTTTCTGGTTGCTTGATGCGTTCGAGGAGTTTTTGAACGCCGCCGTCGGCGACCCACGGGGGTAGGGCGGAAGCGAGCGCGGTGGAACCGGCGATGTAAGGGTACATGTCCGCGGCGATGTCCAAGCCGGAATCGCGGGCGACTTGGATGGTGGCGACGACTTGCTTCATGTTGCCCCAGCGAGGCTTGCCGCTGACTTTTAGGTGGAAAACTTCGACGGGAAGATTGGCTTCGCGGCCGATGCGGATGGCTTCGGCGAGCGCGGCGGACTCGGACGCGCCTTCGCTGCGCATGTGCGTGGCGTAGAGGCCGCCGTACTTTGAGGCGACTTTAGCGAGCGCGATCAGCTCGTCGGTCTTGGCGTAGATATTGGGCGGATAGATCAGGGCGCTGGAAATGCCGAGGGCGCCGTCCTTCATGGCTTGCTCGACGAGGGCTTGCATCTGAAGAAGCTCGGCGGGAGTTGGTGCGCGATCGTCGTCGCCGATCACGGCTTCGCGAACTTGCGCGGAGCCGACGTAGGTGCCGATATTGAGGGGCGTGCCTTGTTTTTCGAGGCGACGGGCGTATTGGTCGAGCGTCGTCCAATCGACGCTGAGCTTGTAATGATCCAGCTCGGGTTTTAGGGGCGCGATGGTTTTGTCGTTTTGCGGCGCGACGGAGCCGCCTTCGCCGCTGATTTCGGTGGTGATGCCTTGCGCGAGTTTGCTGAGGGAGCGGTTGTCGATCAGGAGAGACAGCTCGGATTGGCCGAGCATGTCGATGAAACCGGGGGCGACGATCTGGCCGGTGGCGTCGATCTCTTGTTTGGCGTGCGCGGTTTGCAGGTCGCCTATGGCGGCGATGCGATCGCCGCGAATTGCGATGTCAGCGGCGTACCAGGGATTGCCGGAGCCGTCGATGATGTGGCCGTGGCGGATGATGAGGTCGTATTCAGCGGGATCGGAGGAGGTTTCGAGAGGCGCGTCGTAGGCTGCTGCGGCGATTTCGCCCAAGGCTTGACCTGCGACGGCTTGCGCGGCTTCAGGATCAGGCACCAGCGAGACGTGATTGACGTAAGCGGCGAAAACAAGTTTCTGGCCGCTCGCGGTGATTACGTATCCTGCCAAGCCTTTGCCATTCAGCATGACGTTTTCGTTGAGGCGATCTTCCGAGCCGAAGGTGCCGGTTTTTGCGAAAACGTGTCCGGCGGCTGGACTGGCGGTTTGAATTTTGGCGAGAGTGCCGTCTTTACCGAGGACCGGCAGAGCTTTGAGCAAGACGGGGTAATCGGGGCGGGTGGTCCAGTAAGTGAGGTATTGGCACATGAAATCGGGGCTGAAGAGATCGGCCCAGTCGCCGCCCGCTCCATCGCCTTGGGAAATGCCGGAAACGTCGAGCTTGGCATCCTGGAAGAAATCGTGTTCGGTTGTGAAGCCGGCTTGAAGAGGATCCTTGTGGTTTTTTGCGACGAGAAGGCCGAGCAGGTAGGGTCCCATGCCGGCGTGAAGATTCTGGCTGACTTTTAGCGTGACCTTGATTTCTTCCGCGAGGGGGAGAGAGACGTGTTCGGCGACTTGATTTTCGGGGGTGTAGAGGCGCGCGAAGGCGGGGAAATCCGGAAGGGTGGGATGCTTCGGCGGCTTGACGGAGACGCCGGCTTCGGAGAGGGCTTCGGTCAGCACTGTTTGCGCGAATGACGTGGGGGAGGGAACGGCGAAGGCCGCGGTGGTTGGCTGGGAGCCCACAGGGACGGTGCCGCTGATATTTGCAGTGATCGTGCCATCAGGATTGGTTATGGGATCGGAAGGATCGAGGTCGGGTTTAGAGGTGGCGGCGCCGGTGGTCACGTGGCCTGCGAATTTGATGTAGGAGGTTTGGGGGGTGGAGACGAGAGTCGCGGCGTCTCCGGATTTGGCGGCGGGTGTGATGATGACATCGATCACGTTGTCGTTGACCATGATGGAGGACATCACGACGTTGGTGCCGCCCTCGCGAGGGCCGTCTGGAAAAAGACTGGAATCGACGAGGATGCGGCCCTCGATTTTGCGAATGCCATTGGCGGCGACGGCTCTGGCCAGCTCTTTGATGACGGCTAGGGAGTCGCCGTCGACGGCCGGACCGTTGTAGGAATGATCTTCGTCGACGAAGGCTAGCGTGCCATCGGGGCGAATGCGATTGGAGAGATTGGGATCGCCGCTGGCAACGAGGATGAGATCGCCTTTGAGCTTGCCTTTTTTGTCGATCGGAGCGGTGCGATAGATTCGGGTATGGAAGCGGTAATCCGCGCCGAGCTTGGCGAGCACAGTGCCCTCGGTGAGGAGTTTGGTGGTGGAAGCGGGGACGAATAGTTTGTTGGAGTTGAGGGAATAGAGAACTTTTCCGGTGTCGAGCGAGACAAACTTGATTCCGAAATTTGCGTGAGCGAATTCTGGGCGGTTCATCACATTCTGAATGCGCTCGGCGAGTGTCGCTGAGGATTGAGCGCGTGCGTGCGGCACTCGCGCTACGACGAGCAGCAAGGATATCGCAGCACAGCACACAAAAAGCTTTCGAGCGTAATTTCGCAAAACGACTCCTTCAAGACCGTGACGGGCGGCCTACGGAACCTGCTTGTCAGTGAATTGTAACTGCGAATTGTAACTTCTCGAACGGCACATTCAAGATGGGATATTCGGACCAGTCTTTGAAATCGAAATGCCACCACTCATGCTCATAAACGGTGAAGCCTTCGGACTCCATGGCCCAGCGGAGGAGGTCACGATGCCAGCGCTGCAGCGAGGTGCCGCCGGGATAATCGGGGAAGGAGCGCGGGGACATTTCGTCGTAGGTGCCGGGCATCTCGATGGGCTTGCCGGTTTCGAGGTCGTAGAGGGTGAGATCGACAGCGCACCCGCGATTGTGGCGGGAACCCTCGGCGGGATCGGCGACGAAGATTTTGCCTTCGGGAGGAGTGGCATCCCAGAAGATTTTGGTTACGTACCAGGGGCGATAGGCGTCGTGAATGAGCAAGGCGTAGCCGTAAGGCTTAAGACGACGTAGCGCGCGCAGAAGGGAATCGGCCGCGGGTCGTTGGAGAAAGGCGCGAGCCTGGGTGTAGACGGGAGTGCCGAGAAAATCGTTGGGGGTTGCGTAACGAATATCCAGATGAATGGAGGGATCGAGGGTTGCGATTTCAACAAGATCGGGACTTCGGAATCGGCCGCTCTCCTGAGGGGGAGAGGCACTCAGCGCCTCCTGGCGAAGCTGGTCGATTGAGCGCGCAGGTTGAATGCGAAATGGTTGGCCTTCGTCGGGGGCCAGCTTGCGACGGGGAAAGGTGAGGCCATCGAGGGAGATGCCGGAGGCCCTTTCTGAACCAACCCTTGAAAAATGAACTGGAAGAGGGTGCTCTGGGCGTGGAAAGAGGAAATCGACGTCGGAGCCATCCTCAGGTGCCGGCACGACACCCGTGCGCATGTACGTCGATGCGCGCTGCAGAATACCCGATGTGCCGTCCGGTTTGCGAAGAATCAGGCGGCCATAATTTTCCAGAACGATGTAGGTGGCATCATCCGGCCCGTAGTCCCCAATGTATTGTTTCAGCGCAGGCGATGCGTCAGGAGGTTTATGGGCGAGGACGTAAGGGGACAGACCCTGCGCCGAAATGCCCTCCGCGAAGCCGAGGAAAGCAAGGCCACCGAAAAGGGCTGCCAAGAACGAGCCAGGTTTATGCAACGTATGTTTCATCGTGCGGAAAATATCATAACTGATGCGCGTCTCGTTAGGCAGCGTCTTCAACTGATTCGACAGCGGATTTAGCTGCTGTACCAGCGAAAACCTTTGCGTTGTTCTTCGGCGATTTCCTTCAGGAGACCGAGCGTTTGTGGGCGACGATACTGCGCGCAGGCGGCAAGAATCGCATTCAGCAAAGAAACGGGAGCGACGTAGGAGGCGCCGAACGAGGTGGACTCAATCGAGGCGAGGAAAAGTTCATCGCATTCACGCGCAAGGGGAGAAAGGTAGGTGTCCGCTATACCGATGCAGTAAGCGCCGTGCACGCGCGCTTGCTGAACGCCTTCGACGGTTTGACGCAGGCCGCGGCGAAAAGTAATGGCCAGGACCAAGTCCTGTTTTGTGACCGCGCGGGTCAGGTGCGCGATGCGGCCAGCGGACGTGGCGGAGAAAATCGGCAGACCAAGCAGGCTGATTTGATATTCCAGGTATTCCGCCAGCATTATGGCTAAATCGCTGGCAAGAACGAGGATGCGGCGAGCTTCGTAGAAACGTTTGGCGAGGGCGGCGAGGCGCTGTGCATCCAAGCTATTTTTCAGGCCTTGCAGGTTCTTCAAATCTTGCCCGAGCGCGTCACGCACGTAGGCGGGCATGTCGGAATCACGACCGGCCACTTGCATGGTGTCAAGGGAAGTAGCGAACGCCAACGAGAGTTCGTGAAGATGGTGCTGAAATTCGCGGTAGCTGGAAAAGCCGAGTCCGCGAACGATGCGTACAATGGTGGCCGGGTCGGTGCGAAGCCGCTTGGCTATGGCGCGGACGCTGAGCAAAACATATTCGCGCGGATGCTCGAGGATAGGGCGAATGACTTCCTGGCGCTTGGCGCTGAGCTGCTCGATGCGCTCGGGAAGATTGATCGAAGATGTTTGGTTATGAGCCGATGTTTTTTTCATGCGGCGAGAGAATTGCCTAAAAGGATTTGCATGTCAACGACGCGAACGTCGAGTTACGCAAAATTGACAACAACTGTTCTGTAGTTCACGCCGTTACGCCGCCTGAGTACTTCGGCTATTTCTCTGAGGTTGCCACTTTGGTCGCCAGCCCGGGAGCGACCACCGGCTGGAGAAAGGGCATCATGGCGCGGAGCTTGGGGCCCAACTGCTCGATGGGATGGGTCTGCTCGCGATGGCGCGTGGCCAGGAAATTGGGGCAGCCCTTTTCGTTTTCGTCGATCCATTTCTTGGCGAAGCTGCCGTCGCGGATTTCGGAGAGGATCTTGCGCATTTCCTCGCGAGTTTTGGGCGTAATGATTCTTGGTCCGGCGGAGTAGTCGCCTTGCTCGGCGGTATCGCTGACGGAATAGCGCATGTAGCTGAGGCCGCCACGATAGATGAGATCGACGATTAACTTCAATTCGTGCATGCATTCAAAATAGGCGACTTCGGGTTGGTAGCCGGCGTCGACGAGAGTCTCGAAGCCAGCTTTTATCAGTTCGCTGACACCGCCGCAGAGAACGGCTTGCTCGCCGAAGAGATCGGTTTCGGTTTCTTCGGTGAAAGTGGTTTCGAGGACTCCTGCGCGTGTGCAGCCAAGCCCCTTTGCGTAGGAAAGAGCGAGCGCCTTCGCTTTGCCGGAAGCGTCCTGCTCGACAGCGAGAAGCGCGGGAGTGCCGCCGCCTTCCGTAAACACTTCGCGAACGCGATGGCCGGGAGCCTTGGGCGCGATCATGGAGACGTCCACGTTTGCGGGCGGTTTAATGGCGCCGAAGCGAATATTGAAGCCGTGCGCGAACATCAGCGTCTTGCCCGCGGTGAGATTTGGGGCGATGGAATCGCGATAGATTTTCGGCTGCTTGGTGTCTGGCGCAAGGATCATGATCACGTCGGCCCAGGCTGCGGTTTCGGCGGGCGTGTTAACGGTCAAGCCTTCCTTTTGCGCTTTGGAAGCGGAAGCACTGCCCGGCTGCAATCCGACACGGACGGAGACGCCACTGTCGCGAAGGTTCAGGGCGTGCGCATGACCCTGCGAGCCGTAACCGATGATCGCGACCTTCTTGCCTTGAATCAGGCTGAGGTCCGCGGAATTGTCGTAATAGAGGTTTGCCATTCTTTTTCCCTTTCGAGTTTTGAATAAATCCGTTATTTAGATTGCGAAGTTACGGCGGCTTCTCTGTCTGTCGGTTTCGACAACACTCCCGGCGGGCGCAGCAAATCGCTGCCGCGAGTCATGGCGATGCGGCCGGAGCGTGCCATTTCCAGAACGCCGAAGGGGCGAAGGACTTCGAGCAGGCCATCGATCTTGTCCACCGTGCCGGAAACTTCCAGGATGAGCGATTCCGGCGCGACGTCGATAACACGCGCGCGGAAAACCTTGATCAGCTCCATCAGGTGCGGACGCGATTGCTGGTCGGCCGAGACTTTGATTAGGGCGAGATCGCGTTCGAGCAAAGAACGCTCGGAGATATTTTCAGCGAGCCGCACATCGACGAGTTTTTCGAGGCTGGATTCGAGGCGATGCGCGCCCTTCTCGTCCGTGTGGGCGACGATGGTCATGCGCGCGATCTCTTCGTTTTCCGTCGGCCCGACGGTCAAGGAATCGATGTTGATGGCCAGGCGGCGTGCCAGAGAGGCCACGCGATTCAGGACGCCGGGTTTGTTCTCTACATAAGCGACGAGTGTTTGCATAGAATCCTCTGCAGGCTTACGGCTCCGTTGCTGTTTCCACGAGCGGGCTATCCGGCCGGCGAATCATTTCGTGCAGTGCGCCGCCCGCGGGCACCATGGGGTAAACCGAATCTTCCTGCTCTACGCGGAAATCGATCAGCACGCTTTCGGAGGACTCGCGAGCAGAACGAATGGTGGGAATCACCTCGGTTCGGGACGTGATGCGCTCTCCGCGAATGCCGAAGGCGTTTGCCAGGGCCGCAAAGTCCGGGGCCACCAAGGGCGTGGCGACGTAACGCTTGTCGTAGAAAAATTCCTGCCACTGGCGAACCATTCCGAGGAAGCCATTGTTGATGATGGCGATGTTGATTTTGATTTTCTCTTGCACGATGGTGGCTAGCTCGCACATGGTCATCTGAAAGCCGCCGTCGCCGACAACGACCCAGACATCGGATTCAGGCTTGGCGAACTTCGCGCCGATGGCGGCGGGCAAAGCGAAACCCATGGTGCCAAGACCGCCGGAAGTCACCAGCGTCCGCGGCAAGTTGTGATGGTAATACTGCGCTTCCCACATCTGATGCTGGCCGACGTCGCTGACCACGATGGCTTCGCCGTTCGTTTCCTTCCAGAGATCGTTGATGACGTGAGCGGCATAGAGATGGCCATTGTCCGGCAGGCCCTGGATATCGCGCACAGCGGCATCGCCCTTCAGTTCACGAATGTGGCGCAGCCAGTCGCCGCGTTCGCGATGTTCGAGGCGGGGAAGAAGCTGTTCGAGGACTTCCCGCGCATCGCCGATCAAAGCGGCGTCAACCTTTACGTTTTTGTTGATCTCGGAGCGATCGATCTCGATATGAATCTTGCGGGCCTCTTTGGCGTAGGTGCGCAGATCGCCGGTGACGCGATCATCAAAACGCATACCGACGGCGATCAGCAGGTCCGCTTCCTGGATGGCGTGATTAACCCAGGCTTCGCCGTGCATGCCCATCATGCCGAGGTTCAGAGGATCATTGGCAGGGAAGCAGCCGATGCCGAGAAGGGTCATGGCGACTGGAAGATTGCCGGCATGGACGAAAGTGTCGAATACGCGCATGGCGCCGGAAACCATGATGCCGTGGCCGGCCAGGATTAGCGGGCGCTTGGCATTGTTGAGCAGCTCGACAGCACGCTCGAATTCGGCTTGATCGTAATTGGTGCGCTGGCGCTTGGGCGGAAGCTGAGGAGTGGAAGCGTCCCAGTTGAAATCGCAGGAGGCTTGCTGCGCGTCTTTAGTAATGTCGACGAGCACGGGGCCAGGCCGACCCGAATTCGCGATTACGAAGGCTTCGCGAACGGTGCGCGCGATATCTTCCACGCGGGAGACCACGACATTGTGCTTGGTAATCGGCATGGTGATGCCGGTAATGTCGATTTCCTGAAAGGCGTCGGAGCCGAGCAGCTTGCTGCTCACCTGGCCGGTGATGCAAACGACGGGTGAAGAGTCCAGCATAGCAGTGGCAATGCCGGTGACCATGTTTGTCGCGCCAGGGCCGGAAGTGGCCATGGCTACACCGATGCCGCCGCTGGCGCGCGCGTAGCCATCGGCCATGTGCGTTGCGCCTTGTTCATGACGCACGAGGACATGATGCAACTTGGATTTGCCGAGCGCGTCGTACACGGGAAGAATCGCGCCGCCCGGATAGCCAAAAATATGGCGAACGCCGAGTTTCGTCAGCGACTCGCAGAGAATTTCCGCGCCGGTGAGCTTCATGATGTCCTCGAGACGGTTTGAGCTGCGGTTGAGAATGTTTTGGGGACGGCGGTTATCGCGCCTTGGGATGCCGACGACACCAGCAGGGCGTATTTCGCCATCACGCCACTTGTGAAGCGCGGTTGAGGAGCTTTCCAGGTGGAGAGGCGGCGCTGGATTTCGGCGTCCGTAAGTTGAACGTTCAGCGCGCGCTTGGGGATATCGAAGGCGATGATATCGCCGTCATTGATCGCGGCGACGGGGCCGCCATTCGCGGCTTCGGGAGCGACATGGCCGGCCATGAGGCCGTGTGTGGCGCCGGAAAAGCGGCCGTCGGTAAGCAATGCGACAGAATCTCCTAGCCCGGCGCCGATGAGCGCGGCAGTTACCTGGAGCATCTCGCGCATGCCCGGGCCGCCCTTTGGCCCTTCGTAGCGGATGACGATTACGTCGCCGGCCTTGATGCTTCTATTTTCTACGGCGGCAAATGCGTCTTCTTCGTTGTCAAAAACGCGCGCGGGCCCGCTGAAAGTGCTGTAGTTGTGGCCGGCGACCTTCAGGACGCAGCCTTCCGGGGCGATATTTCCTTTCAAGATGACGAGGCCGCCTGTGGGCTTTAGCGGAGCATCGAGCTTGCGCACGACTTCTTGTTTCTCGGATTCTTTCGCTGCTGCTGCTTCCTGCGCGAGCGTGCGTCCGGTGACTGTGAGACTGTCGCCATGAAGCAGTTTCGCTTCGAGCATGCGCTTGGCTACGAGAGCAGTTCCGCCTGCGGCGTAGAGATCGGTGGCGACGAAGCGGCCGCCCGGTTTCAGATCCGCGAGGATCGGGGTGCGCGAGCTGATGCGGTCGAAATCATCGATGGAGAGCGGAATATTCGCTTCGCTGGCGATGGCGAGGAGATGCAAAACGGAATTCGTGGAACCGCCGGTAGCGGCAACTCCAGCTATCGCATTTTCGATGGACGATCTTGTGATGATTTTCGACGGCGTTATGTTGCCGCGAAGAAGCTCCATGACCATTTCGCCGGCGCGATGACCTGCGTTGCCTTTTGCGGAATTGGTGGCTGGAACGCTGGACAGGCCCATGGGCGCGATGCCGAGAAATTCGCAGACCAGCGCCATGGTGTTGGCTGTGAACTGGCCGCCGCAGGCACCAGCTCCAGGGCACGCTGCGGTTTCAAGAGACTTGAGTTGAGCGTCGGTGATTCCTCCGCGCGCATGTTTCCCGATCGCTTCGTAAACGTCTTGAATGGTGACGGCATGGCCCTCGAAATTTCCGGGAGCAATCGAGCCGCCGTACAGAATCAAACCAGGAATATTGAGCCGAGCAAGCGACATTACGCCGCCGGGAATGGTTTTGTCGCAGCCGACCAGAACGATGAGCGCGTCGAAGAGATTTCCGCGCGTGACGAGCTCGATGGAGTCGGCAATCACTTCGCGGCTTACCAGGGAGGTGCGCATGCCTTCTGTGCCCATGGTGATGCCGTCGGAGATCGAAACGGTATTGAACTCGAGCGGAGTTCCGCCGGCAGCGCGGACACCGGCTTTGACGTGCTGGGCGAGTTCGCGGAGGTGGTAGTTGCAGGGACCAATCTCGATCCAGGTATTGGCAATCCCGACCAGCGGCTTCGCGAAGTCTTCGTCGCGAAGGCCGGAGGCGCGCAACATGGCACGCGCGCCGGCGCGACTGGCACCATCAATCAAAGTGTGGCTTCGTGGTTTTGGCGCGGGCTGCGTCACAGCAGATTTCCTCCCGTTGGTAGCGCGTTGAGGCTGAAAAAGTTTGAGGCCATCATCTCTTTGGACGATGGCCTTGAATTCTACTCTGTTTGGCTAGGCCGCCATCCGTTCGGTGCCGCGTACAGCTACAAAATCGATTCGGGCGAGGTGGGGCTTGTTGATCGCCACGGAGAAGCAGGATGAAG
>Ga0210384_10009208_pt1 | contig 10218 bp, 9 predicted proteins | sample IncBWH2MmetaG_FD_160574 | JGI IMG/M metagenome (GOLD analysis project Ga0210384, IMG submission 160574) | Forest soil microbial communities from Barre Woods Harvard Forest LTER site, Petersham, Massachusetts, United States - Inc-BW-H-2-M | ecosystem: Environmental > Terrestrial > Soil >...
AACCTCGTTGCGATCGGCGCGCAGCGCGCTCTCCGTCGCCTATCGCGGGGTACCAAACCAGACCGCCCGGACGGTGTCAAGCAAACTCGACGGTTGTACGCCACGAAGCCAACTCCTACGCGTACGCGTGGGGCAGGAGTTTTGGAACTAATAGCCTCGACCGAGCACGCAAGCGCAACACCAGCACTGCCGGCCCGGGAAGCTCCTACGCCACGACCTCAACGCCAACCAGGTCGGCGGCGTCCATGCTCCCGGGCGTCTCCAGCGCCAGCACCGCGTCCAGCGCGGCGATCGCCACCGCGAGCTGGTCCAGGTCGGGCTCGCGCGTCGTCAGCAATTGCAGCTTCAGGCCGGGCCACATGATCGCTTTGACCCAGCGCCGGTTGCGATTGCGACCGGCGAACTTGATGATCTCAAAGGAGATCCCCGCGATGATCGGCACGCCCAGCACACGCGAGGCGACGAGCAGGTACCAGGCGGGCAGGCCCACGGCGCCGAACACGAAGATCGACACCACCATCACGATCAGGAGGAAGCTCGTGCCACAGCGCGGGTGCAGGCGCGAGAAGCGCTGGGCGTTCTGTGGCGTGAGCGGCAACCCCGCCTCAAAGCACGAGATCGTCTTGTGCTCCGCGCCGTGATACTCGAATACGCGCCTCAGGTCTTTGATCCGCGAGAGCAAGACCATATACCCCAAGAAGATCGCCGTTCTTACGCAACCCTCGACGATCCAGAACAGCGCGGAGGAGTGCAGCTGTCCCTTGACGAGGCTGGTCAGGCCGAGCGGCAGCAGGAAGAACAACCCGATCGCGAAGATGAGCGCGATAACGACCGTCCCGGCCCAGATGCCGGCGCCGATTTCCTGCGCGTCCTCGTCGGCCTCCCCCTCGGGGAGCTGCGCGTTGGCCGAGATGCCAAGCGCCTTGAAGCCGATCGCAAGCGACCCGCCGAGCGCGACGATCCCGCGCAGGATCGGGATGCGCAGCGAACGGTGACGCGCCAAGGCCGAGGCGAGCGGGAAGGTGGTGACTTCGATCTCGCCGAGGGCCTCCTTGGTCGGAGACACACCGTCGGGAACCGCCACGTCGGAGGCGGGGGAGCCGCCGTTCGACGAGGCGTCGCCGGACACGGCGTTTCGCTTTCCGAGCCCCGTGGTGGCGGTCGGCTTGCGCACCGCAACCGCCCAGTGGCGCACCCCACGCATCATCACGCCCTCGAGCACCGCCTGCCCGCCAAGGGGAGCGTCGCGCTTGGCGGTCAGCTCGCCGTCGGGGAGTTGAGCGACGGCGCCGGTCTCCGCTGAGCGCATCGCGTGAGCGGTTGAGGCCGCCTGAAGGTTGCTTGCCTGCACCCCCCCACCGACACCCGGTCGAGAGGCCATCCTGCTACTGGGGGCGGGCCTGCGCCTGAGTGCCGGCCTGTGCTGTGCGCTGGCGTCCCTTGGCGACCCGGCGTTGGAAGCGCTCGACGCGTCCACCTGTGTCGATGAGCTTCTGGCGTCCCGTGTAGAACGGGTGACAGTTGGAGCACACCTCGACGTGGATCTCCTCCTGCGTGGCATGCGTCGTGAACTCGTTGCCGCACATGCAGCGCACGTGCGCCTCGACGTAGTTGGGGTGGATCTCCGCCTTCATCGTCCAGGCATTCTAGCGGCCTCAGGCGCCAGGGGGGACCGGCGCCTGCTTGACCTGCGCGGAGAGGGTCGGCTGCAGGCAGCGAGAGGTGTGCAATTCGGCTCGCTTTAGCACGTGCCCCCTTTCGCCCAGCCAGCGGAAGCGCACGACGGCACGGTAGGCGGCGGGGGCGCTCAGGTTGGTGACCTGCTTGACGTACTTGTAGATCTTGACGCCCGGTTCGGAGGGGTGCCACACCCCGAAGCCCGGGGCCACAACGGTGTGGAATTCCCCTTCGCCGCGCAGGCGCTGCTGCAGTTCGATCCGCATTCCCATGCGCTGTGTGGCGTTGGTGGCCGTCATCTGCGCGACGAACGTGACCGAGCGTTCGGCTTGAACCGTCGAGGTGGCGCACCGTTCGAGCGCCACCTGCGGCGTCCCGTCGACGGGAGCGACGGCCGGCGCCCGGCGCATCCCCACATGCGCACGCGCGGCCTGCCCGGCTACCGCCCCCAAGGCGAGCAGCAACAGCGCGCACGCAAGCACGAGCGCCGCGGACCTCGCCAGCCGGTTGGTATTGAACGCCATCCTTGCCATCCACAACCCCTAACACCTACAAATAGCAGGGGTTTCGGAAGCCTTTAGGTTATTTGGTAAAGCGGGCCGTCCCCACCCTCTGGGGTGGTCAGCCGGCCGCCCTTGGCCGTGATGGCCCCGCACTGCACGCAGTTGGTGTAGTTGACGATCACGTCGACGTCACCGGATTGCACCCCACCCTCCCCGTCCTCGGGGATCTCGTAGACCCCGGCGGGGCACATCCACCGCCACGTCTCAGCGATCTCGCGCGGGACGTGCTTTTGCACACGTATGTGGTTGGGCGCGTCGTCGCGCGTGGCGTTGCCGGTGATGAACACCGAGGAGAGCTTGTCGAATGTGTACTTGCCGTCGGGCTTGGGGTAGGAGTCCTTGGTCTTGCCTATGAACATCGGCTGGGCGTCGTTGCGGTGTAGCGTCCAGCGCCCGCCGGGGAAGCGGCCTTTGGTGGCGATCATCGCGTTGATGATCGGGCCGCCCTTGATCAGGCCCTTCTGGAACGGTTGGCGCGTGTTGCGCTGTTCCCACAGGTCTTTGCCGATGATCGACTCCTCGACCGCCTGCTCATAGGACTCAAAGCTCGTCTCGCCGCGCTTGAGCGCCGCGTAGATCGCCTCGGCGGCGAGCATTCCGGACTTGATCGAGTAGTGCACACCCTTGAGCGAGGCGAGGTTGACCATGCCGCCGGCGTCGCCGACGAGCACCGCGCCGGGCATCGAGAGCTTGGGCATCGCCCAGTAGCCGCCCGCGGGGAGCGCCTTGGCGCCCCAGGCGACGCGTTCGCCGCCCTCGAGGATGCCGCGCACCAGCGGATGCGTCTTGAACTCCTGCAGGAGGTCGTGGGCTGAGGTGGTGGCGTCGGCGTAGTCGAGGTCGAGCACGAAGCCGATCGAGACGAGATCCTCGCCGGTCTTCTCATCCTTCATCGGGTACATCCAGGAGCCGCCGATCTGGTGGTACTTGGCGGAGATCTTCAGCGGCCAGCCGGCCAATGTGTGGATCACGCGGTCGAGCGGCTTGGGGACCTTCCATACCTCCTTGACGCCGAGCTCCCACACCTGAGGCTCGCGTCCCTCGGCGAGGTCGAACTCGCGGATGGCGGCGCCGGTTATGTGGCCCCAACAGCCCTCGGCGAGCACGGTGGCCTGCGCCTTGATGTCGGTGCCCGGCTCGAAGTTGCCGAGCGGCTCGCCGTCCTTGCCGCGGCCCTTGTCGCCCGAGCGCACGCCGAGGACACGAACCCCCCCCGGGCCATCATCCACGACGAGCTGGGTCGCGGAGGTCTCGGTGAGGATGTACGCGCCGGCCTCCTCGGCGATGCGCTGCTGGAAGCGCGCGAGAGCGGAGACGGAGATGACCTCGTTGCCGTGGTTGCGTTGCGGCGGCGGCGGCGGGATGCGCAGCTTCGTTTTGCCATTGGGGAGGACGTAGATGGCCTCCTTCTTGACCTCTCCGAAGGCAAAGCCCTCCTGGCGCCACTGCTCGCGTGTCATGTCTGGAAACAGCTCTTCGAGCGGCCCGGGGCGCATGACCGCGCCGGAGAGGTTGTGCCCGCCGCAGGTCTTTGCCTTCTCGACAACCGCCACCGGCACTTCGCCGAGGCGCTCCATCGTCTCAGGATCGTTCGCAAGCAGTTGGAGCAGGCGGTTGGCGCAGGCAAGGCCGGCGGTGCCCCCGCCGACGATCGCCACGCCGACCTCGATCAGCTCGTCCTCGGCGTCGAGGCCGCGCTTGACGAACTCCTTCTGAGGGTCCACAGGTGGCGGGAAGGCCGCGGGCACGACCTTCCCATTTGAGGAACCGTTGTTAGAGGACATTGCTCGACGCTCCTTTTCGCTCACGCATCCGCATCCGCCGCCCGCAAACCGTCGCCTAGCTGGCCTTCTTTGCCTTCACTGCCTCGGTGAGCTTGGGCAGGATCTTGTTCAGATCGCCCACGATCCCGAGGTCTGAGAATTCGAAGATCGGCGCGTTGGAGTCCTTGTTGATCGCGACGATGTTCTCCGAGGACTGCATCCCCACCTTGTGCTGGATCGCCCCGGAGATACCGGCGGCGAGGTAGAGCTTCGGCGAGACAGTCTTGCCGGTCTGGCCGATCTGCGCCGCGTAGGGGTACCAGCCGGCGTCCACGACCGCGCGGGTGGCAGCCACAGCCGCGTTGTTGCCAAATGCCGCCGCCAGGTCCTCGGCGAGCTGGAAGCCCTCGGCCTTGCCGAGGCCGCGCCCGCCGGCGACGAGGATAGAGGCGCCCTCGATGTCGACATCGGCGCCGCGCTGTTCGCCGCGCGTGACCATCGTGGCCTGCTTGGCGTGCTCTGACAGCTCGAAGCTGACCGACTCTACGGGGGCCGCTCCAGCGCCTGACTCTTTGATCTCGAACGCGTTGAGGCGCCCGATCACGATGCCGACGTCGGAGCGGTACTTGATCTCCGAGATGGCGGAGTCGCCGAGGATCGGGCGCTCGGCGATCAGCTCGCCGCCCTCTGCGCGCACGGCGGTGACCTCCATCGCCACCCCGGCGCCGAGGCGCGCGGCGAGGCCGGCGCCGATCTCGAAGCCGAGCAGGCCGCCACCGAACAGCGCATACTTGTAGTCACCGGAGGAGATCGCCGCGCCCATCGCGTCGACGACCGGTTGGGCGAGCCCTTCGGGTCCCTCCGCGACGAGCACCTTCTTGGCGCCGTAGTTGCCGAGCGACGCCGCGAGGTCCTGCGGGACGCCTTCGCCCACGAGGATCGCGTGCGCCTCGCCACCCAGCTCAGCGGCGAGCTTGGCGCCCTCTGAGACGGCACCCAATGAGTTCTTGTTGATCGCGCCTTCGTAGTGGAGCGCGTAGACAAGGATGTTTGCCATATCTAGATCACGTTCCTTATATGAGCTTGCGCTCGTCGAGCCAGGACACGATCTTTTCGACCGTCTCGGCGGTGTCTTCGTCCTCGATGATCTCGCCCGCGGCCTTCGCCGGGGGAGCCTTCGCGGCGACCCACTGGGCGGCGGAGTTCTCGCCACCGACCTTCGATGCGTCGACGCCGACGTCGGCCGCGGTGACCGTATCGAGCGGCTTCTTCTTGGCGCCCATGATCGCCTTCAAGGACGGGTAGCGCGGCTCGTTGATGGCATCGCCGACGGAGATCACGGCGGGCAGAGTGATCTGCACCGTGTCATAGCCGTACTCGGCCTGACGCTCACAGCGCAGGGAGGCGGTTTCCGGGGTGGGTGGTGGGGAATTCGAATCTACCGAGACGTCCATCTTGATGACCTGGGTGAGCGAGGGCATGCCAAGGTGCTCGGCGACGACGGCGCCGATCGTGTAGCACTCGCCGTCGTCTGACTGCTGGCCGAGCAGCACGAGGTCGGGTTTCTCGCGCTGGAGGGTCTGTGCCAGGGCGTAGCCGGTGGCGGCGACGTCGGAGCCGGCGACCGCGGGGTCTGAGAGATGCACGGAGCGATCCGCACCGAGCGAGACGGCCTTGTGCAGGGCGCGCACGGCGCTCTCCGGCCCCATGGTCACCGCCACGATCTCCTCCACGGGGGCGACGCCGCCCTCGCGAACCTGCATCGCAGCCTCGATGGCGTGCGTGTCATACGGGTTGAGGTTCTTCTCTCCGCCTCGGTCCATGCGCCCCGTCGAGCTGTTGATGCGCTTCTCGACGGCGGCGTCCGGGACCTCCTTCACCAGGACGCAAATCTTCATTCAGCTAACTCCTTCAGGGATGTCGTGGGCGAATCCTACCTGAGTTGACTGACGAGTCAATCAGGTGTGCGTGCAGTCGTTGCAGAGCGGATGAAATCAACGATCGCCTGGGTGGGGGCACCGGGCGTGAACACCTCGGCGACACCGAGGCTCTTCAGCTCGGGGATGTCTTCGGCGGGGATCGTGCCGCCGACCGTGACGACGACGTCGTCGATCGACTGCTCGTGCAGAAGCTCGACGATGCGCGGCACAAGCGTCATGTGGGCGCCCGAGAGAATCGACAGACCGACGGCGTCAGCGTCCTCCTGGATCACGGTCTCCACGATCTGCTCGGGCGTTTGGTGCAGGCCCGTGTAGATGACCTCCATGCCGGCGTCGCGCAGGGCGCGCGCGATGATCTTCGCGCCGCGGTCGTGGCCGTCGAGTCCGGGCTTGGCGACGACGACGCGGATCTTGGGGTGGGTGGGACTCGATTTGTCTGTCTCGGCGGACATCGCCTCAGACCCGCAGGATGACGGCGTCGCCCTGCCCGCCGCCGGAGCAGATCGCGGCGCAGCCAAGGCCGCCGCCGCGGCGGCGCAGCTCGTAGACGAGGCTGCCGAGCAGGCGTGCGCCCGAGGCGCCGATCGGGTGGCCTAGCGCGACGGCGCCGCCGTTGACGTTGACCCTGTCCTCGTCGATGCCGAGCACGCGGATCGAGTTGAGCGTGACCGAGGCGAACGCCTCGTTGATCTCCCACACGTCGATGTCCTCGGCCTTCAGGCCGGCCTTCTCGAGCGCCTTCCTGGCGGCCGAGGCGGGCGTGCGGGCGAGGTAGGCGAACTCGTCGGCGGACTGTGCGTGCGCGACGATCTCGGCAAGGACCTCCTTGCCGTTGGCGGAGGCCCACTCGTCCGAGCAGACTACGAGCGCGCCGCCGCCGTCGTTGACGCCGGGAGAGTTGCCCGCGGTGTGCGTGCCGTCCTTGCCGACGAGGCCGGGGAGCGCTGCAAGCTTCTCGAGCGAGGTGTCGCGACGGGGACCCTCGTCGACCTCGACCAAGGTGTCGCTCTTACGTCCTTTGATCGTGACGGAGACGATCTCCTCGGGCAGCCGGCCCTCGTCGGTGGCCTTCAAGGCCAGCTCATGCGAGCGAAGCGCCCAGCGATCGAGGTCGGCTCGCGTTATCTCGAGCTCGTCGCCGACCTCGGTCGCCTCGACGAACATCTGCTTGCCGGAGAAGGGGTTGGTGAGGCCGTCGTGGACCATCGCGTCGAGCGCCTTGACATCACCCATGCGAAAACCGAAGCGGGCTCCCGGCAACAGGTAGGGAGCCTGGGACATCGACTCCATGCCGCCGGCGACGCCGATGTTGACATCGCCCGCGCGGATCGCCTGGTCGAGGATCACGGTGGCGCGGATGCCCGAAGCGCACACCTTGTTGATCGTCTCCGAGGAGACCTCCTTGGGGATGCCGGCCTTGATCTGCGCCTGGCGCGAGGGGATCTGGCCCTGGCCGGCCTGCAGAACCTGGCCCATGACGACGTGCTCGACCTGCTCGGGCTCGACGGCCGAGCGCTCCAAGGCCGCCTCGATCGCGACGGCTCCGAGCTCGGTGGCTTCGAGCGTGGACAGGCCTCCTCCCATCTTGCCGATGGGCGTGCGCGCGGCGCCGAGGATCACGGTCTTGGGCATCGAGGCGATTCTCCTAAAGGTCGGGGTGCGGCCAGCATGCGGCCTGAGGACTGCAATCCTACCGAGCCGCCCCCGACGGGCACGGTGACGATGAGCACACCGCGTGGGAGGAACCACATGCCGACCGCGATCGGCGACGGCCCGATATCGTGCTCGGATCGTGAACGTGTCATGGACAAGCGAGGCACCCGCACAGACCGGCGCCGACACGGTGGCGATCGGGGTCTTCGAGGGCGAGGACGCGCCCGCCGGCGTGCCCACGCAGGTAGGTGAGCTGCTCGAGAGCGGCGAGGCACGCCGTTCGCGCAAGGCGCTCGCGCTGACGCACGCGCAGGGCAAGCGTTGGCTGATCGTGGGCCTGGGCGAGCGCGAGTCGTTCACTCCCGAGCGTGCGCGCGTGGCGGCCGCGGTGGCGCGCGATCGCGCGAAAGAGATCTCTACGAAGGTGCTGTGCTGGCAGGCGCCGAGCGCCGACAGAGGCGTCGTGGCTGCGCTCGTTGAGGGGACGATGCTGGCCGACTACAGCTTTGAGAGCCATAAGTCTCAGCCCAAGGGAAAGCCAGACGCGGACTCCAAGCCGAAACGGCTCGAGGGTTTGGTTATGAGCGGGGATGGCGTTCTCGAGGGAGTTGTCGGCGATGCGGAGATCGTGTCCGCGGCCGTGAACGAAGCGCGCGACCTGCAGAACCGGCCGGCCAACGACCTGACCCCGACGGCGCTGGCCGAGCATGCACGCATGCTCGGCGAGGAGATCGAGCACCTGTCCGTCGAGACGGAGGGCCGCGCGGGCATCGTGGCGCGCTCGATGGGAGCGTTTGCCGCCGTCGCGCAGGGCACCGACGAGGAGCCCGCGCTGATCACGCTGCGCTACGAGGGGGTGGGCGGGACATCCAATCGAATCGGACCCGCCCACCCGCTGCTCGGCTTCGTGGGTAAGGCCGTGACGTTCGACAGCGGCGGTATCTCGCTGAAGCCAGGGGCGAAAATGGCGGAGATGAAGTTCGACATGTCGGGTGGCGCGGCCGTGATCTCGGCGATGGCGGCGATCGCGCGGATCGGGCTGCCGGTGAGGATCGTCGCGGTGGTGGGGGCGACGGAGAACCTGCCGAGCGGCCGGTCGGTGAAGCCGGGAGACATCGTGACGGCTTCCAACGGGAAGACCATCGAGGTCAACAACACCGACGCCGAGGGAAGGCTCGTGCTGGCCGACTGCCTGTGCCACGCGATCGCGCTCGGGGCCGAGCAGGTGGTGGACCTGGCGACGCTGACGGGTGCCGTGATCATCGCGCTCGGCTCGACGTACGCGGGGCTGATCGCAAACGACGACGCGTGGGCGGCGAAGGTGACGGAGGCCGGCGAGCGCACCGGGGAGATCGTGTGGCGGTTGCCGCTGCACGAGGAGTACGACGAGCTGGTCAAGGGCAAGTACGGCGACCTGGACAACGCCCCCGAAGGCCGCAAGGCGGGCACGATCACGGGGGCGACGTTCCTGTCGAACTTCGTCGGGGAGACGCCGTGGGCGCACCTGGACATCGCGGGCTCCGCTTGGGATCTGGGGCGAGCATATGTCGGCAAGGGCGCCTCGGGCTACGGCGTGCGCCTGCTGGTCGATCTCGCGCGCTCCCACGCGGCGGGCTAGAGCGTTTCGTGCTCGCGCCTGAGACCGCGACGACCGACCGACGACGACACGACCCGAGCGCATCATGGACTTCGACCTCTCCCCCGAGCACGAGCTGATCAGGCGCACCGTCAGGGAATTCGCCGAGGGCGAGGTGGCGCCCGTCGCCGAGGAGCTCGACCGGACGAAGGCCTTTCCGTATGAGATCGTGAGACAGCTCGGCAAGCTGGGGATGATGGGGATTCCCTTCCCGCTCCAGTACGGCGGGGGCGGGGGCGACACGCTCGCGTATGCGCTCGCGGTGGAGGAGCTGACGCGCGTGGACTCCTCGGTTGCGATCACGCTGTGCGCACACACCTCCCTTGGGACGCAGCCGATCTACCTGTTCGGCTCAGACGAGCAGAAGCGCGAGTGGCTGCCAAGGCTGTGCTCGGGGGAGAAGCTCGGCGCGTTCGGGTTGACAGAGCCGGAGGCCGGCAGCGACGCCGGCAACACCCGCACGCGCGCTCGCCAAGAGGGCGGGGAATGGGTGATCGACGGCGCCAAGCAGTTCATAACGAACGCTGGGACCGACATCTCGGGCGTGGTGTGCATAACGGCGGTGACCGGAGAGTCGAGCGACGACGCCGCCCAGGCGGGCGCACCCCACCGGGCGCAGGCAGGCAAGGAGATATCGAACATCGTCGTGGCGAATGGGACGCCCGGCTACGAGCAGGGGGAGCCGTACAGGAAGATGGGTTGGAACGCCTCGGATACGCGCCCGCTCACGTTCACCGAATGCAGGGTCCCCCAGGAGAACCTGCTCGGACCGAGGGGGCAGGGCTTCAAGCAGTTCCTGCACATCCTCGACATCGGCAGGATCGGCGTGGCGGCGATGGGCGTCGGGCTGGCCCAGGGCGCGCTCGACCAGGCGCTCGCCTACGCCAAGGAGCGTAGGGCGTTCGGCAAGCCGATCTCCAAGTTCCAGGCGATCCAGTCGAAGCTGGCAGACATGTCCACCGAGATCGAGGCAGCGCGGCTGCTCG
>Ga0210384_10009209_pt1 | contig 10217 bp, 6 predicted proteins | sample IncBWH2MmetaG_FD_160574 | JGI IMG/M metagenome (GOLD analysis project Ga0210384, IMG submission 160574) | Forest soil microbial communities from Barre Woods Harvard Forest LTER site, Petersham, Massachusetts, United States - Inc-BW-H-2-M | ecosystem: Environmental > Terrestrial > Soil >...
GAGAACCGCGTACTTTGACGCTAAGCTGGCAGTGCGCAGCCAGTACAGCATCCGCACCACCGCCACGGCCGTCTATTTCTTTGGAAGACGGTCGCGGACGCCGCGGTGACCGCCCGCCGTCCCTGGTCGCGCCATCATCCTGCCGGCCCACCATGTCTTTACTTCAGGGTCCCGCTCCTTGCTGTGACGACCGGCCTGCCCATACCGTTACCCACCCGGCGCCGTACCCACTTTTGCTAAGTGTTGTTGTAGCGATAAGAGGGCGAGCGGTCTATCCTGAGTCCTTCCAGGGGGCAAAAACGGATGGGATACGTGCGAACTCTCTTGCAAAGATGGCGTTATTTCACAAACGGCGCTGCGGGCATCGTCGCGATCCTTCTCGCTGCCTCGACTTGCGACGCTCAGGTCGCCCCGGTAAGCCAACAGTCCGAAATGCCTTGGGCGCAAGAACTGAACAAGTATCCCGGATTGTTGCCTGAGTTCGGCGTGCTGGTCGCCAAGCTCCAACGCAACATTCAGTTTCCGGCGGCGCGCGCCGAAAGCCGTCTGTTGCCCTTGTTGCCCGAATCGACGATGTCCTATGCCGCGTTTGCCAATTATGGCGACGTCGCGCAGCACACGCTGCAGGTTTTCCGCCAGGAGCTGCAGGAGAGCGCGGTACTCCGCGATTGGTGGGAACACGGCGCGCCGGCCGCCACCGGGCCGAAGCTGGAGGATGCTCTTGAGAAGTTCGCCCAGCTCTCCCAATACCTGGGAGAGGAAGTTGTGGTGTCGGGCGCGGTGGAAGGCCGCGAGCCCAGCCTGCTGATTGTCGCGGAAGTCCGCAAGCCGGGCCTGAAAAAACTCCTGCAGCAAATGGTGCTGGAACTTGCGGGCAAATCGCAGCCTACGGTGCGCGTATTGGACCCGCAGGAACTCGCCGCCGCACAAGACAAAAGCCCTTCGCAGGACCTGGTGGTGTTGGTACGCCCCGATTTCCTGGTCGCAGCGCTCGATCTCGCTACGCTGCGCCGGCTTAACGCCAGGCTGAACCGGAGTAGCTCGGAGTTTGTCTCCACTCCCTTTGGGCAGCGGATCGCAAAGGAGTACCACGGCGGCGTAACCGCCTTAGCCGCCGCTGATCTGGGCCAGATCCTGAAGCAAGTTCCACGCGGCAATCAACAGGACCAAGCGAATTTTCAACGCTCTGGATTTGCGGATATGAAGTATTTGGTTTGGGAGCACCGGAGCTTGAGCGACGAGGCCGTCAGTCAAGCGGAATTGAGCTTTAACGGTCCGCGGCACGGAGCCGCATCGTGGCTGGCTAAGCCCGAGCCGCTCGGCAGCCTGGATTTTGTTTCGCCAAAGGCTATGCTAGCGGCCACGGTGGTACTAGCGAGCCCGGCGCGGATATTTGACGACGCAAAAGAGATGGCTGGGTCTTCGCCGACGAGTCCGTTCGCAACGTTGGCGGCATTGGAACAGATGTTGCAACTCAGCCTGAAGGACGATCTGTTGAGCCATCTGGGCGGCGAGATCACGGCTGAACTGGATAGCGTCGCTGCACCGGCGCCAGTGTGGAAAGCGATACTTGGGGTCAACGATGCTGCGCGTGTGCAGCAAACGCTCAGTAAGTTGCTGGCTGCGGGGCATATGGAGGAGCAGATCTCTGAAGAAAGAGGACTGACTTCCTACACGGTGCGCATTCCTTCCGGGAAGACGCCGCTCGAAATTGCCTACGCGTTTGCGGACGGATATCTGATTGTCGGATCGGGCCGCGACGTGGTTGCCGAGGGAATTGGGCTGCATGGGTCTGGTGGATCGTTGGCGAAGTCCGAGCGGTTCCTTGCGGCGCTGCCGCCGGGTCATTCTTTGGAGTCTTCGGGATTGTTGTACCAGGATCCCGTCGCCATGGCCGCGCTGAGACTACGGCAGACGGCGCCAGAGATGGCGGCATCGCTGGCGCAATTGACGGGAAAGAACACCCCCACGGTGATTGGAGCTTACGGGGAGGAAACGGCCATTCGTGAGGCGAGTAGAGGCGGCGGTTTTGACGTCGCAGCAGTTTTGGTCGTCGCGGCCATCGCGATTCCTAATTTGCTGCGTTCCCGAATAGCTGCGAATGAAGCGAGCGCGGTCGGCAGCCTACGCTCCGTGAACACCGCCCAGGTTACCTATGCGGGCGAGTATCCGCAGAGAGGCTACGCGCCCAATCTGTCGACGCTTGGGCCCGACCCGCGGGCAGCTAACACTGAATCGCCGGCCCATGCGGCGTTGCTTGACGATACTCTAGGAAATGCAACCTGCAGCGGCAACGCATGGTGCACAAAATCTGGATACCACTTCCGCGTTACGGCGAACTGCAGGGTGCAATCGTGCAAGGAGTATGTAGTAGAAGCCATACCGGTGGACGGCAACACGGGAGTACGAAGCTTTTGTTCGACTTCGGACGGCGTGATTCGCTTCAAAATCGGCGGTCCGCCATCGGCGATCAGTGCGACGCAATGCCGGGCGTGGCCCCCTCTGCAGTAGGGAGAACACTTCAATAAGCGAAGACTATTCGCCGGCAACGCGCGCTGGCTTTTCGGTTTGCGGTTCGCCTTCGCGGATGCCTCCGTAGCGACGTTCGCGCTTTTGGAATTCGACGAGAGACTCAAGCAGGCGGGCGCGAGTGAAATCCGGCCACAGCGTGTCGGTGACGAAGATCTCGGAATAGGCGATCTGCCAGAGCAGAAAGTTCGAGACGCGCATTTCTCCGCTGGTGCGGATCAGCAGGTCCGGGTCCGCGAGACCGGAAGTATACAGCTGTTGCGCAAGCTCTTCTTCCGTCACCGCTGCGGTGGATTTCTGCGAGCTGCGCCGCGCGAGAATCGCGTTGACGGCGTCCACGATCTCGGCGCGACCGCCGTAGTTCAATGCTACCGACAAAGTCATTCCGCGGTTACCGGCGGTGTCGTTCATCGCATCGCGCACGTCTTTTTGCACGGCGGCAGGCAGCTCGGAGAGCCGCCCGAGAAACTTCATGCGAATCTCATTTTTCTGGATGAGCGGCATCTCGCTATGCAGATATTCGCGCAGCAGTTGCATCAGGAAATCGATTTCGGATTTGGGGCGGCGCCAGTTCTCGAGCGAGAAGGCGTATAGCGTCAGCGCTTCGATCTTAAGGCGGGCGCAAGTTTCGATCGTCGAGCGCGCCGTCTGCGTGCCTGCTTTGTGCCCGACTACGCGGGGCATGTGCCGCCGCTGTGCCCAGCGGCCGTTGCCGTCCATGATCACTGCAACATGCCGCGGCAGCCGCTCGAGGTCCAGCTTCTCGAGGAGGTGCGCTTCTTCGGAGGTCACAGGACCCAGCGAGCCCCGCGCAACCGCTTCCATGGTGTGTGTTTTGCTGTGCGCCACGTGGAAGTCCCTAATCTCCTTTACGCCGTAAAGTTAACACACCGCTTCGCGCCCGCGCAATCCATCGGTGCTCATTGTCGTACCAAGAAATACGGGGTCAGCCGCCCGGCGCGGGTCCGCTTTGGAACAGCGAGGTGTACACAAGCACCAGCGTCAGCACGATCATGGCAATGGCCGTCACCCAGGCTACGATATTGAACGTCAGCGTATTCACGTGTTCGCCCATGAGATCCCGGCGGTTGACCAGCAGCAGGATAAAGATCACCACCACCGGCAGCCAGATACCGTTCCCCACTTGCGAGAAGATCAGGATCTTCCAGAGCGGCGCGTGCGGAATCATGATGATGCCCGCGCCCACGGCGATGAGCAGGGTGTAAAGTCCGTAGAAAATGCGCGCGTCGCTGAACTTGTGGTCGATGCCGGCCTCGAAGCCGAGCCCTTCGCAGATAACGTGCGCCGTCGATAGCGGCAGGATGGTCGCCGCAAACAGGGACGCGTTCAATAGCCCGAAAGCAAACGTGAATCCTGCCCACTTTCCTGCCAGCGGAATCAGCGCTTTGGCAGCCTGCGCCGCATCGGTGATGTCACGCTGCCCGCTCACGTAGAGCGTCGCCGCCGTGGCCACGATGATAAAAAATACGATGACCATGCAACTGATGCTGCCGACCAGCACGTCGGCCCGCGCCTGCGGGTATTGCCTGGGCCCGACCTTTTTCTCGACGAATCCCGCCTGCAGATAGAAAAACTGCCACGGGGCGATCGTGGTTCCAATTAGCGCAGTGAGGGTGAGCAAATAGCTGGATTTGAATTGCAGATCAGGAATCACCACGTGCGAGGCGGCCTGCAACCAATCCGGCTTGGCCAGTACCGCTGAAATGATGTAGGTCACGTAGAAACCGCACGCCACCAGAAAAATAAGCTCCACCTGGCGGTAAGTTCCCCGCATCACCAGAACCCAAACGAGGATCGCTGCAAGCGGCACAGCCACGTACTTGCTTACGTGAAAAATTTCCATCGCTGCTGCGACGCCCGCAAATTCCGCCACCACGTTCGCCAGGTCCACCAGAAAGCCCGTCACCATTACAAAGAATGTTGAGCGGAAGCCGAACTCTTCGCGAATCAGGTCCGACAGTCCCTTGCCGGTGATCACGCCCATCCGCGCGCACATTTCTTCGGTGACGTACAGCGCGATGGTCATGGGGATCAGCGACCACAGCAACGCGTAGCCGTACTGCGCGCCCGCCTGCGTGTACGTGGAAATGCCGCCGGCATCGTTGTCCACGTTCGAGGTGATCAACCCCGGCCCCACCACCGCCAGCAACAGCGTCAGCCGCCTGCGCAGTCCGCGAATTTTTTTCTGCAGGCTGGTGTCGCCGGCGCGCACGCGGTCAAACCGGGCGGTTATCGAGTCCAGGAAATCCATCGCGTAAGCCCGGCTGTCCTTTCTTGCAGTTCTTCCTCTGTAGCTTGGTCCCGATCGCTTCTATCGCTTCACCAGGCGCGATACCACGTCATCGACTGCGATGGTTCCGACCGGGCGCTTTTCTTCGTCGATCACCGTCAGCGTCCGCAAATTATATTTGTCGAACAGCTCGAAGACCTCGTCTTCGCGGGCATTGGTCTCGACGCTAAGCAGCGGTTCGGTCTTCAGCCCCGAGGCTCTTTCTTCGGGCGCAGCGAACAGAAGCCGCGCCACCGCCACGGTGCCCGCATATTGCGCCATCTTGTCCAGGAGCACGATAGTGTCCAGTTGGTCGACATTCAGATCCTGACTGCGCATCCAGCTCAACACTTCGTCGCGCGTTGAGCCTTCTCCAACGAATACAAACTCCGGATTCATCATTCCGCCCGCCGTCGCCGCATCAAACTCCAGCAGCTCGCGCACTTCTTCCGCTTCCTGTCCCGGCATTTCGTCCAGCAATTCCTCGGACGTTTCCTTCGAGAGTTCGGCCAAGACGTCGGCGGCAGCGTCCGGGGCCATCTCTTCGAGAATGTCCGCGGCTTTTTCCGGATCGAGTTTCTCGACGATTTGTGTGGTCAGCCGCTGGTCGAGTTCGGCGAGCACCGCGGCGGCGGTTTCCTCGTCGAGCGAAGCGATGATGCCCTGGCGTTCGGCAGCGGAGAGCTGTTCCATCATTTCGGCTAAGTCGGCAGGGTGCAGATCTTCCAGCTTTTCGTGGGTAATGCGCAGCTTGACGCGGCGCAGCGGATCCGGTTCGATGAGGTTCACAAACTCCCAGCGAATGGCGGCTTGCGGCAGCTTGGCCTGCAGCTTGCGAATCAGGCTCGAAGGCAGCCCTTGCAGCAGCCGCCGCACCGCACCTTGCAGGCCGACATCAACTTGCATGAGCCGCAATTCTACGTTGCCGTTGGATTTTATGGTGGAAAGCTCGACGTCATTTACGCGCACGACTTTGCGCCCTTTGGTATCGATAATCTGCTGGTCCAGCAAATCCTTTTGCACGGCGAGCCAGCCCTCATTCGGCTGATAAACCTGCAATTCGCGTTCGCCGACGCTCAAGCGAATCGTTCCGGGTTCGACCGAGGCGATCTGATCGTGGCGCGCAACAAGCGGCTGAAAGCGCCCTCGCGAGAGCAGGTAATGCGAGACGCGGTTCGGAGCCGCCGCCGGCTCGACGAAAAACTCGCGCACCCGTCCGACGAAATGGCCCAGTGAGTCCCAAGCCTGCGCCCCCATTAGTTCCGTCGCGTAGAGATCCATGGTGCAGCTCCCGGCGAATAAAAAACCCGCCAACCGAATGCTTCGGCTGCGGGCAAGTGCTTACAGCAATTAGACTTACCGTTAGCCCCGCCTAAACCCTCCTGTCCCGTATGCGCCGGACTCGGGACGCATTTCGCGCCGCCGAAGTCCCGCATCGTACTGCCAGTTCGGCGCCTCGCCGCCACTTGGACCGGTGGGGGAGCCGCCGCCTCTAGGGAAAGGTTCGAGTTCGCCGCTCGCACTCATAAGTCGAGAATGCTCGCCACCGCGCACGTTCACCACTGCGCGGCTTCACTCGCAGTGATAAGCCTCGAGCCTAGTAATGTCAAGAAAAAGAATGAGTTTCGCGCGAAAAAAAACGCAGATTTTGCTCGACTCGCTACCTCGCTCGAGATTTTGGCGCGGCGAAGACCATGTTTTTCGGTGCTTCGCCGCGCTTGCGGCAATCTTCGACGTACAGAAGCAAATAGTTCTTCAGAATGTAGTCCCGTTTCGAGAAACCCAACTCGATGGCCGCGCGGTCAATAGCTTCCGCGGGCCCTTCCAGCTCGACGTACGTGCCAATAGGAGTCTCGTCCATCTCGATGAGCAGATCCTTAGCCCAGGCTTTCGATCCCGGCAGCTTGTAGGTGGTGCGATACTTTTCGTAGCGGAACCAGCCACTCATACCCAAGCCGGCGAAGATCTGCCCTAACATCGCACCGTCAGCTACTTCCAGCTCCAATTCCTCGCGGACCTTGTAATCCCGGCGCAGTGCCGCAGCTTCGCGGTTGCTGGTTTCCTGGACTGGGCGCTTGAAGGTCAGCAGCGTCCGCCGGGCACCCGGGGTGCCCTTCTTGCCGGCAACGTCTGGCGCCTCGGTGCGAATACGGAGTAGCTGGCCGTCTTTCGCCAGGCGGCCGTCCGGCGTGTCAAAAAGCAAGTTTTCTTCGCGAACGCGTCCGGTGCCTTTGAGGGCGGGGCGGGCACCCAGGCGCTTCAGCAGGCGTTGAAAGGCCTTTACATCATTGACCTTTAGCTTGATTTCGGTTTCGTTGCTCATTCCCTTGCCTGCTTTGCCCAGCCTTGGTTTGCCCCGCCTGAGCCTTCTTTGTGCGGGCGCCGAAGTTGCCCGGCTTTGTGTCGCCGCGGACTTCCGCTAGTATAGCTAACGAAGTCGATTCTTCGGCCCGGCGACCTCGCAGCTACCCCGCCGCGCTCCAATGACGGACCGCACGGCGGTCCCTCGACCACACGAGCCTATGCTTATGAATTCGGACTTTATGAGTGGCGCGCCATCGCTTTATCCGAACACCGGAACCCATGGAAGTCCGGTCGCTCCCGTAGCGCGGCGCGACCCGGTTGAGAGCGTGGTTCACGGAGACCGCCGCGTGGACGACTACGCTTGGCTGCGCGACAAACACAACACCGAGGTCGTGGCGTACCTAGAAGCCGAGAACGCTTTTGCCGCTACTGAGCTGAAGCCTACCGAGCCGCTACAGGAAAAGCTCTATCAGGAGATGCTCGGTCGCATTCTGCAGACGGACTTGAGCACGCCTTACCGGCTTCGCGGGTATCTGTACTTCACGCGGACGGAAGAGGGTAAGCAGTATGCGATGTACTACCGCAAGCGTGCTGAATCGAGTGCGGCTGATAACACCCTTGACGAGCTGCTTCTGGACCTGAACGAACTCGCCCACGGGCACTCTTTCCTTGGCCTCGGGTGTTTCGAGGTCAGCGCCGATGACAACTTTCTGGCTTCCGCCACGGATACCACCGGATTCCGGCAGTACACGCTGCAAATCAAAGACCTTCGCTCGGGTGCACTGCTGCCGGAGCGCATGGAACGCGTTACTAGCGTGGCGTGGGCTTCGGACCATCGCACCGTTTTCTACACCGTGGAAGATGCGGTTACCAAGCGCTCGCATCGTCTGTACCGCCATACGCTCGGCGCGTCGCAGGCGGATGCTCTTTTGTACGAGGAAGCCGACGAGCGCTTTCGTATCGAAGTGGAGCGCAGCCGCAGCGGAGCGTTTCTGCTACTGGTATGCGCCAGCCACACGACCAGCGAAGTGCGCTTTCTTCCCGCCGATGAGCCGCTGGGGCAATTCGCGCTGATCGATCCGCGGGAAGATGGGCACGAATATTACGTCGACCACCACCCCGGCGGCGATGTGCCTGCGCCCGGCGGGATTTTTTATGTGCGTACGAATTCGCTGGGACGCACGTTCCGGCTCATGGCTGTGCCGGTGGGCGATCCTCGGCGGAAATTCTGGCAGGAGCTCATCGCCAATCGGCCCGAGGTCATGCTCTCGGGTGTGGCAGCGTTCGAGAATCATCTGGTGCTTTCCGAGCGCGAAGACGGTCTGCCCTATCTTCGTGTCGTCGATCTCGGCAGTCACTTGAAAGATTTGCTCGGCGCTTCTCATCGAATTGCGTTCAGCGAACCGGCGTTCAACGCCTCGCTAGGGCCTAATCCCGAATTCTCTACCGGCGAAGTTCGCTACCAGTACGAGTCGTTCATCACGCCACGGTCTGTCTTTGACTATGAGGTGCGCACTAGACGGTCGGTCCTGCGCAAAGAGCAGCCGGTGCTCGGCGGGTATGATCGGACACACTACGTCACCGAGCGGCTCTTCGTGGCGGCGTCCGACGGTGCGCGCATTGCCGTTTCCCTAGTGCACCGTCGCGAGACGCCCCTCGATGGATCTGCTCCGCTGCTGCTGTATGGCTACGGCAGCTACGGAATCTCGATGCCCGTGGGATTCAGCTCGAATCGGCTGAGTCTACTCGATCGCGGCATGGTTTACGCCATCGCGCATATTCGCGGTGGCGGCGAACTCGGAAAGCCCTGGCACGATGCCGGGCGTCTGCGCAACAAGCGCAACACTTTTACCGATTTTATTTCGGTTGCCGAGCATTTGATCGCGGAGCGTTACAGCAGCGCGAAAAAGCTAGCCATCGAGGGGGGCAGCGCTGGCGGGCTGCTGATGGGCGCGGTCACCAACATGCGCCCGGATCTTTTTGGCGTGGTCGTAAGTCACGTTCCTTTTGTCGACCTGCTCAACACCATGCTGGACGCTTCTTTGCCGCTGACCGTGGGAGAGTACGAGGAGTGGGGCAATCCGCAGAACGCTGAAGACTACTTCTACATGAAGAGCTATTGCCCGTACACAAATCTGGAGCGGAAGGCCCATCCGGCGATGCTGGTCAAAACCGGGCTGAACGACAGCCAGGTGATGTACTGGGAGCCGGCAAAATACGTGGCGAAACTTCGCGCGCTGAAGACCGACAGCAACGCTCTGCTCTTCAAGATCAACATGGGAGCGGGCCATGGCGGAGCTTCCGGCCGGTACGACTATCTGCGCGAAATCGCGCTGGACTATGCGTTTCTACTGACCCAGCTCGGGATCTGCCGATGAAGGACTGGCGTTGCGCTTGCTCGGCACGGCCCGCCGGCGCGCTTTTTCTCTGGCTCCTTTCGTGCTCTCTATGCCCGCTGTGTTGAATAACCCTCTTTGCGCCTCTTCAGCCGCGCTCGCGCGCTGTATACTCGCCAGCTACAATTAGCTACGGCCGGAAATGTCAGACGCCACCACGCCATTGATGCAGCAGTACCACGCGATCAAATCGCGTTACCCGCACGCGCTGCTGCTGTTTCGCCTGGGCGATTTCTACGAACTCTTCTACGAAGACGCCATCCTCGCATCGCGTGAACTGCAAATCACGCTGACCTCCCGCAACCGCGAAAAAGGCCAGCCCATTCCAATGTGCGGGGTTCCCTATCACGCCGCGGACGGCTATATCGCGCGGCTGATTCGCGCCGGATTCAAAATCGCTATCTGCGACCAGATGGAATTGCCGGGCCCGGGCAAGAAACTCGTGCGCCGCGAAGTCGTTCGCGTCATTACACCGGGAACCGCAACGGATGTCGCGGTGCTCGACGCGCGCGAAAATAACTTTCTTGCTTCGGTGGCGAGACATTCTTCGGGCTCGCCGGTCGGCCTCGCGTTCATCGATCTCTCGACCGGAGAATTCCAAGCCACGGAATTCTCGGGCCCCAGCGCCGACGAAGCGATTCGCGACGAACTGCAACTGTTGCGCCCCCGCGAGACGCTGCTTCCGCGCCCGCAGCAGC
>Ga0210384_10009210_pt1 | contig 10213 bp, 5 predicted proteins | sample IncBWH2MmetaG_FD_160574 | JGI IMG/M metagenome (GOLD analysis project Ga0210384, IMG submission 160574) | Forest soil microbial communities from Barre Woods Harvard Forest LTER site, Petersham, Massachusetts, United States - Inc-BW-H-2-M | ecosystem: Environmental > Terrestrial > Soil >...
TCCCGGCCACCGGCTTCATCGGCGACGATACGTTCAAGTATGTCATCAAGAACAGCGCCGGCAGCTCGACGGCCACGGTGACCATCTCCGTGGGCAAGGCCAACCAGACGATCACCTTCACCTCGACGGCCCCTGGTGGAGCGACGGTCGGCGGGCCGACCTACAACGTGACGGCGACGGCGTCGTCGGGCCTGACGGTGGCGTTCACCATCGACGCCTCGGCGAGCTCGGTGTGCTCGATCTCGGGCTCGACGGTGTCGTTCATCGGCGTCGGGACCTGCGTGATCGACGCCAATCAGGCCGGCGACGCCAACTACAACCCGGCGCCGCAGGTGAAGCAGATGTTCGCGGTGGGGATGGGCAGCCAGACGATCACTTTCACCTCGACCGCCCCGGCGGGTGCGACGGTCGGCGGGCCGACCTATACCGTGACGGCGACCGCGTCGTCGGGCCTGACGGTGGCGTTCACCATCGACGCCGCGGCGGCCTCGGTGTGCTCGATCTCGGGCTCGACGGTGTCGTTCACCGCCGTCGGCACCTGCGTGATCGACGCCAACCAGGCAGGCAACGCCAACTACAACGCGGCGCCGCAGGCGCAGCAGTCCTTCGCGGTGGCGATGGGCAACCAGACGATCACCTTCACCTCGACGCCGCCGTCCAGCGCGCAGGTCGGCGGGCCGACCTACACCGTGACGGCGACCGCGTCGTCGGGCCTGACGGTGACGTTCACGATCGACGCCGCGGCCACCTCGGTCTGCTCGATCTCGGGCTCGACGGTGTCGTTCACCGCCGTCGGTACCTGCATCATCGATGCGAACCAGGCGGGCGACGCCAACTGGAACCCGGCGCCGCAGGCGCAGCAGTCGTTCGGGGTGGGCAAGGGCGACCAGACGATCACCTTCACCTCGACGGCTCCCGCCGGGGCAAAAGTGGGCGGGCCGACCTATACCGTGACGGCGACCGCCTCGTCGGGGCTGACGGTGGCCTTCACCATCGACGCCGCGGCGGCCGCGGTGTGCTCGATCTCGGGCTCGACGGTGTCGTTCATCGGCGCCGGCACGTGCGTGATCGACGCCAACCAGGCCGGCAACGCCAACTACAACGCCGCGCCGCAGGTGCAGCAGTCGTTCGCGGTCGCCAAGGGCGACCAGACGATCACCTTCACCTCGACGGCTCCGGCCGGGGCGACGGTAGGGGGGCCGACCTACAACGTGACGGCGACCGCGTCGTCGGGCCTCGCGGTGACCTTCACCATCGACGCCTCCGCCAGCGGGGTGTGCACGATCTCTGGCGGCGCTGGCACCCGTCCGCGAAACGGTGTCGTCTCGTCCAGGACGCTCCGGGGACCCCGGGGGCCGGTGGTAAACGATTCGAGCGCGACGGTGTCGTTCATCGGCGTCGGCACCTGCGTGATCGACGCCAACCAGGCCGGCGACTCCAACTGGAACGCCGCGCCGCAGGCGCAACAGTCGTTCGCGGTGGCCAAGGGCGACCAGACGATCACCTTCACGTCGACGGCTCCCTCCGGGGCGACGGTGGGCGGGCCGACCTACACCGTGACGGCGACGGCGTCGTCGAGCCTGACGGTGACGTTCACGATCGATGCGTCGGCGGCCTCCGTCTGCTCGATCTCGGGTTCGACGGTGTCCTTCACCGCGAACGGCACGTGCGTGATCGACGCCAACCAGGCCGGCAACGCCAACTACAACCCGGCGCCGCAGGCGCAGCAGTCGTTCGCGGTGGGCAAGGGCAACCAGACGATCACCTTCACCTCGACGGCTCCTGCGGGCGCGAAGGTGGGCGGGCCGACCTACACCGTGACGGCGACCGCGTCGTCGGGCCTGACGGTGACGTTCACCATCGACGCCTCGGCGAGCGCGGTTTGCTCGATCTCGGGCTCGACGGTGTCGTTCACCGGCGCCGGCACGTGCGTGATCGACGCGAACCAGGCGGGCAATGCCAATTACAATGCGGCGCCGCAGGTGCAACAGTCGTTCGCGGTGGCCAAGGGCGACCAGACGATCACCTTCACGTCGACGGCTCCGGCCGGCGCGAAGGTGGGGGGACCGACCTACACCGTGACGGCGACTGCGTCGTCGGGCCTGACGGTGGCGTTCACCATCGACGCGTCGGCGAGCGCCGTTTGCTCGATCTCGGGCTCGACGGTGTCGTTCATCGGCGTGGGCACATGCGTGATCGACGCCAACCAGGCGGGCAACGCGAATTACAACGCGGCGCCGCAGGTGCAACAGTCGTTCGCGGTGGCCAAGGGCGACCAGACGATCACCTTCACCTCGACGGCCCCTGCCGGTGCGAAGGTCGGTGGACCGACCTACACCGTGACAGCGACCGCGTCATCGGGCCTCGCCGTGACGCTCACGATCGATGCGTCGGCCAGCGCGGTGTGCTCGATTTCGGGCTCGACGGTGTCCTTCATCGGCCCGGGCACCTGCGTGATCGATGCGAACCAGGCAGGTAACGCCAACTACAACCCGGCGCCACAGGCGCAGCAGTCGTTCGCGGTGGCCAAGGGCGACCAGACGATCACCTTCACCTCGACGGCCCCTGGCGGGGCGAAGGTGGGCGGGCCGACCTACACCGTGACGGCGACGGCGTCGTCGGGCCTGACGGTGACGTTCACCATCGACGCCTCGGCGAGCTCGGTGTGCTCGATCTCGGGCTCGACGGTGTCGTTCATCGGCGCCGGCACCTGCGTGATCGACGGGAACCAGGCCGGCAACGGCAATTACAACGCGGCGCCGCAGGCGCAGCAGTCGTTCCTGGTGGCGAAGGGGGACCAGACGATCACCTTCACCTCGACCGCCCCGGGCGGCGCGAAGGTGGGCGGGCCGACCTACACCGTGACGGCGACGGCGTCGTCCGGCCTGGCGGTGACGTTCACGATCGATCCGTCGGCGAGCTCGGTGTGCTCGATCTCGGGCTCGACGGTGTCGTTCACCGCCGGCGGCACCTGCGTGATCGACGCGAACCAGGCGGGCAACGCCAACTACAACGCTGCGCCGCAGGTACAGCAGTCGTTCGCGGTGGCCAAGGCGGACCAGACCATCACCTTCACGTCGACGCCGCCGGCGACGGCGAAGATCGGCGACACCTACTCCGTGTCGGCGACGGCGACGTCCGGCCTGACGGTGACGTTCACCATCGATCCGTCGGCGACCTCGGTGTGCTCGGTCTCGGGATCGCTGGTGACGTTCAACGCCGGCGGGAGCTGCGTGATCGACGCGAACCAGGCGGGGAACGCCAGCTACAACGCGGCGCCGCAGGTGCAGCAGTCGGTCTACGTCAACATGCCGCCGCAGCCGATCGCCAGCCCGAAGGAGAACTTCGACACGGTCGGCAACACGCAGTTCGAGTTCAAGGCCGCGCAGTCCTTGCCGGTCTCGGTCTTCGTGGCGGGCAACCTGGTGGCGAACTTCACCGATTCCGACGGCCCGAACCCGCTGTCGGCGGTCGCGATCTCCGGCGGCGCCACCACCAACGGCGGCACGGTGGACCTGGCCACCAACGGCGAGTTCACCTTCACGCCGAAGGCCGGCGACACCGCGGCCTCGGACACCTTCCAGTACCAGGTGACCGACGGGCTGTACACCGTCACCCGCACGGTCACGATCAACCTCAAGAGCAGGGTCTGGTACGAGAAGAACACCGCGCCGGCCGGCGGTTCCGGCCGCTCGCACCAGCCGTTCAACACCCTGGCCGCGGCGGAGGCCGCCTCGTCCGCCGGCGACTACATCTTCGTCTACGGCGGCGACCTGACCACCACGGGCCAGGCCGCGGGCGTCACCCTGAAGGCGAATCAGAAGCTCTACGGCGAGGCTTTCGGGCTGACCATCGCGAACACCATCAACGGGGTCGTGAACCCGACCCTGGTGGCGGCCAACGCCGGCAACCGGCCGCTGATCGACAACACGACGGCAGCCAGCGACGGCGTGACGGCGCTCAACATCAGCGGCGTCGAGGTCCGCGGCCTGTCGATCGGCGCCACGCAGCACGCGATCAACGTCACGACCACCGCCACCAACAGCGGCGGCGCCACGATCACCAACAACGTCATCCGCCTGCCGGGCAATGACGGCGTCCACGTGGCCGCCGGCGGCACCGGCACGATGACCGTGGCCATCCAGAGCAACACCATCGCCGGCAACACCAACGGCATCAACGTCCAGAAGACGGCCGGCACGCTCTTCATCACGGCGTTCAACGACAACGTCATCACCAGCACGACGCCGGGGACCGGCATCAACGTCGGCGGCGCCATCTTCAACGCCGCGGGGAGCGGGGCGATCATCACGGTGTCCGGCGGCGCGACCGCGGTAGGGGCCTCCGGCAGCCCGGTCGGCGCCAGCGGCATGCTGCTCGCGAACGTCGTGGGCGACCTCTCGTTCACCAGCCTCGGCATCTACAACAACGCGGGCGCCGGCCTGCTGGTCACCAGCACCGGCGCCCTGAACGCCGGCGCGGCCACCGGCTTCAGGATCACCGTCAACGCGGGGTTCGGCAACCTCGACAGCAACGGCGGTCCGGCGCTCACCGTCAGCAACGCCTCGGTCACCCTGCCGCTGAACTTCCTGCGCAGCACCAACTCGCCGACGACCGGCGTCTCGCTGGTCAACGCCTTCGGCGGGGTGGGCAACACCGCGCTCTCGTTCTCGTCGGGCTCGATCTCGGATCCGGCGGGAGCCTCCGGCACCGCGGTCAACGTGAGCGGCGGCACCGGCAACGTCACGATCGGGGTGCCGATCACCAACACCTCGGGCAACTCGGTGGCGGTGGCCCTCCGCACCGGCGACACGGTCTCCTTCTCGGGCACCATCACCGACAGCGGGAGCGGCATCTCCCTGTCCAGCAACACCGGCGCCACGATCAACTTCACCGGCGCCCTGTCGCTCACCACCGGCGCCAACCCCGGCTTCAGCGCCACGGGCGGCGGCACGGTGACCGCGAGCAACACCTCCAGCACGGTGACGACGACGACCGGCACGGCGATCAACGTCGCCAACACCACGATCGGTGCCGCGGGGCTCAAGTTCGCCAGCGTTTCGGCGGGTACCGCCGCCAGCGGGCCGGCGAACGGCATCGTTCTGAACAACACGGGAGCTTCGGGCGGCCTGACCGTCAACGGCGGGACGATCCAGAAGACGACGGGCAATGCAGTCTCGCTCACCAGCACTGCGAATGTCTCGTTGAGCAACATGACGATCAAGAACAGCACCCACCTGGGCATCAGCGGAACGACTCTGAACGGATTCACGCTCAGCAACAGCTCCGTGCTCAACAATGGTACGAGCGCCAACGTGGACCATGGCATCGATCTTCTCGATGTCAGCGGTACCGCGACGTTCACCAGCGACACGGTGACTGGCAACCACGTGACCAACCTGTTCTTCGGCGGATCCGTCAGCTCCACCACCACCACCACGTTGCTGACGGTATCCGGCGGTAGCTACAGCAACAGCGCCACCAATAGCGGAATCCAGGTCGGCATGACCCATACCTCGACCCTGAAAACGGCGACCTTCTCTGGCGTGACCTTCTCGGGTAACGCCTCATCGGGGTTGCAGGTCCAGTCCAACGACAACTCGATCGTCGGCGACGGCGTGGGCGCCCCGGCGACGGGCACGGTGACGGTCAGTGGCTGCACCTTCACCAACAACGCCGGCAACACCGCCATGGACATCGACCAGGGCGGTGGCGGCGGCGCGGGCCAGATGTACGCGCGCCTCATGAACAACACCACCATTACGGGCAACGGCGGGCCGTCCATCAACATCTTCACGTCATCGAGTGCCACGGGCGGCACGATGAAGGCCCGGATCGACGGCAACGTCGTCGGCAACGCTGCTGTTGCCGGCTCGGGCGGAACCATGGGTCCCGGCATCCGCGTTTTCCTGCAAGGCAAGACGACCAACACCGTGACCATCGTCAATAACACCGTCCGCCGGACCCCGGGCTCGCGTGGAGTCGATGTCGAGGCTCTCGGTCCGACGGCGACCGGCCAGCCGATTACGGTCTCCGACATCACGATCATCGGCAATGACTCGAACAATGGCGATCCAGAATCCAGCTTCCCGCTCGCTGACGTCTACGTCGCTGCGGATAATCAGGGGTCGCCAGCGGAGATCCGCGCCGAGATTCACGGCAACACCATCAGGGCCGTTTCTGGTTCGGGCACCGGCTCCTGGGACTTCCCGAGCTTCGACGGGAACGCGCCCTGGATGTACTACAACATCGCCACGGCCGGCGCGGTGGCACAGCTTGTCAACTTCGGAGGTCATGCCAACGCGAATGCCGAGATCGCGGCGACGCAGACCAGCGGAACCGCAGGCGCAAACGCGGGGGTGACACTCATCGCGGGCCCGATCAATACGGTCCCCTGATTCACCGCGTTTTCCTGCTCGGAAGCGGCGCAGCGGCTCTTCCGGGCAGTCAAGGTCATCCGTTGCGGCCCGGCCGAACGAGCGGCCGGGTTACTACCAGGGAGGCGACGATGGCAGAGCCGTTCTTGAGCGAGATCAGGATCATGAGCTTCGGTTTTCCGCCGAAGGGTTGGGCCACTTGCGATGGGCAGCTCCTGCCCATCAACCAGAACCAGGCGCTCTTCTCGCTGCTCGGCACGACCTACGGAGGCGATGGGCGGGTGAACTTCGGGTTGCCCAACCTCCAGGGGCAGGCGTCGATGCACATGGGTTCCGGTCACACCCTGGGCGAGCGCGGGGGGGAGCAGGCGCATACGCTCTCGATCTCGGAGATCCCCACGCATACGCACTCGGCCATCGCGGCGGGGGTGGCGGGAACGCTGCCCATCCCGGCCAACAACTTCCTGGGCCTGGAGTTGAAGCAGCCCTACCGGCTGCCCGACAACAACCTTGGGGCGCTGAGCGCCGGCTCGCTCGCCAACGTCGGCGGCTCCCAGGCCCATCTGAACATGCAGCCCTTCCTGGTGCTGAACTTCTCGATCGCACTGCAGGGCATCTTCCCGTCGCAGACCTAGAGGAGAACGGCCATGGCACAACCATATGTCGGTGAGATCCGCATGTTCGCCGGGAACTTCGCTCCCGCCGGCTGGATGTTCTGCGAGGGCCAGCTGCTGCCGATTTCCGAGTACGAGACTCTCTTCAACCTGATCGGGACGACCTACGGCGGCGACGGTCAGAGCACGTTCGCCCTGCCCGACCTGCGGGGGCGCACCCCGATCCATTTCGGGAACGGTTTCACCCTCGCCGAGACCGGCGGAGCCGAAACGATCACGCTGACCGTGGCGCAGATCCCCGCGCACTCTCACCCCTTCCTTGGCACGTCGTCTTTCGGCAATGCCACGGACCCCACGGGCGGCGTGCTGGCAGAGTCGACGACTCTCACGATGTTCACCAACTCAGCGCCGACCGTCGCGATGGCGCCCGGAACGTGCAGCAGCACGGGCGGCAGCCAGCCGCACGACAACTTCCAGCCCTATCTCTGCGTCGACTTCATCATCTCGCTGTTCGGGATCTTCCCGTCCCAGACTTAGGAGAGAACCGCCATGGATCCTTTCGTCGCCGAGATTCGCATCTTCCCGTTCAACTTCGCGCCCAAGGGCTGGGCGTTCTGCGATGGACAGATTCTCCCGCTCAGCCAGAATACGGCGCTGTTCTCGCTGCTCGGGACCACCTACGGTGGAGACGGCAAGTCGAACTTCGCGCTGCCCAACATGCAAGGCAACGTGCCGATGCATCCCGGCCAAGGTCCGGGGCTGTCGCTTCACGACCTCGGTGAGACCGGCGGCTCCGACACGGTGACGCTGCTCGAGTCCGAGATACCGTCACACTCCCACACCATGATGTCGCTTCCGGCGCCGGCGAACCGAACCGCGGCGATCGGCAACACGATCGCGCGCGTGCAAGGCACGACTGGGCCCTACGTTCCGGCCAGCCCCGCGCCGACGCCGGCCATCATGGCCGACAACGCCGTCGCCCCCGCCGGCGGCGACCAGCCGCACAACAACCTGCAGCCTTACCTGACGCTCAACTTCTGCATCGCGCTGCAGGGCGTGTATCCGCCGCGGACCTAGATCGATCCCACGGGGGCCGGTCCGAGCGGACCGGCCCCTGCCACCCGCCCTTGGACAGCCGGATCACGCTTCGCCCCATCCGCCCGGAGGACCGGGGGTTCCTCTTCCGGGTCTATGCCAGCACCCGCGAGGAGGAGCTGGCGTTGACGGACTGGGACGAGGAGCAGAAGCGGGAGTTCCTCGAGGGGCAGTTCGCCGCCCAGGACACCTGGTACCGCGAGCGCTACGAGGGCGCCACCCTCGACGTGATCGAGGCCGACGGGGTGCCGGCGGGGCGCCTCTACGTCCATCGCCGCGAGCGCGAGATCCGCTTGATGGACGTCGCCCTGCTGCCCGAGCACCGCGGCCGCGGCATCGGCAGTGCCTTGCTCCATGACCTCTTCGCCGAGGCCGCGGCGGCGGGGAAACGGGTGACCATTCACGTCGAGGAGTACAACCCCGTGCGCCGCTTGTACGAGCGGCTCGGGTTCAGGAAGGTCGGCGAGCACGGGGTCTACCACCTGATGGAGTGGAGCCCGCCGGATGGCCGCTCGGGCGCCGCGCTCGAGCCGCCCGCGGCAGGCTGATCGTCGGTGCTTCAGGGCGTCAGGTGAAGACCGCCTCGTAGCGCATGCCGGTCGCGTCCGGTCCCAGCGGGACGAGGAAGATCTCCAGCGTCCCTATGCGGTCGTGCTCCAGGCGGTGCGTGCCCTGGCGAGCGTAGGGGCTGCGCGGGCCGCGGAAGAGCAGGTTGAACGGCTCGCGGCGGCCGGATGGTCCGACCGCGGCCGGGTCGTCGGCGTAGGTCGCGCGCTGCACCTCGACGAGCTCGAGCGGCAGCGGCTCGCCGCCGGTCTGCAGGCGGAAGACCGTGCTCAGCTGCTCGGCGAAGGCAGCGGCGGTGAGCGATCCCAGGTCCGGCATGCGGCGTGGCTCCTCGGTCAGCGCGGGTGGACGGCGATCATAGCAGCGTCCGCAGGGTCCTCCGCCATGGGGCGGCCACCGGGTAGTGGGTCACTTTCCCTCTGTCTCCCTTTGGGCGAGGGGCCAAAGTCATCCACCCCTGCAGCCCCGGCCCCTCGCCCAAAGGGAGACAGAGGGAAAGTGACCCACTACCTACCGGCCGCCGGCTGTCAATGTCGGCAGCAGCTCGCCCCGCACCGCGAGCAGCTGGACGCGGGCGGTGAGCAGGGACGCGGTGGCCTTGATCTCCTCCTCGCGGGCGTCGGCCAGGGCGGCCTGGCGGCTGTCGAGAGCGTCGGGCTCGGCGCGGCCCTCGGCGGCCAGGGCCTCGGCGATGCGCAGGTCCTCCTCGGCGACGGCCGCGGATTGGCGGGCGAGGTCGGCGGCGCCCAGGGCCTGGTCGAGCGCGGCCGCGGCGCGATGGACCTCGATCTCGAGCTGCTCTTCCCGGGCGCGCTGCTGCTGCTTCTGGCGATCGAGGGCGGCCGCGGCCTGGGCGCCGGCGTCGCGCAGCCGGCCGCCGCTCCAGAGAGGCACGGCGACGGCGACGGCGACGCTCCAGTCGTCTTCGCGGAACTTGACGTAGAACTGGTCGATGCCGTTGGCGCGCGACAGGCGCGAGTACTGGGCGTCGGCGTCGAGAGTGACCTGCGCCAGGATGCCGTGGCGGAGCTCGATGGCGCGTTCGAGCAGCTCGATGGAGCGGGCCGCGGCGGCGAGGTCGGGATCGGCGGCGCGCGCCGCCGCGAGAGCGCCGCCCGCCGGCTCCGGTGTCCCCGCGAGTGGGTCCTCCGGCAGCGCCAGCGGCGCGTCGGCGGCCAGGCCGAGGCGCCGCTTCAGCTCCCAGAGATCGGCATCACGGGCCGCGGCGATCTCCAGGCGGCGCAGCCGGGCCTTGGCCTCGCGCAGCCGCGCCTGCGCCAGGTCGAGATCGGTCGCCCGCGCCTCGGCGTGGAGGGCTGCGGCGCGGCCGGACATCGCCTGGTAGGCGGCGAGGCGGCGCTCGGCCCCCGCCAGCAGCTGCTGGCCGGTCCAGCAGCGCGCGTAGAGGTCGGCGATCTCGCGCACCACCTGCACCCGCGCCCGCTCCCAGGCCGCCTGCGTGGTGGCGCTCCTGGCGCGGGCCTGCAGTCCCTGGGCACGCTGCTCGGTGTTGTACAGGCTCTGGCGGAGGTCGACGCTGACGACCGCGGGCACCCGGCC
>Ga0210384_10009211_pt1 | contig 10212 bp, 11 predicted proteins | sample IncBWH2MmetaG_FD_160574 | JGI IMG/M metagenome (GOLD analysis project Ga0210384, IMG submission 160574) | Forest soil microbial communities from Barre Woods Harvard Forest LTER site, Petersham, Massachusetts, United States - Inc-BW-H-2-M | ecosystem: Environmental > Terrestrial > Soil >...
GGCCGCCGCCTCCTCCCTTTTTGCCGTCGGGAGTCTGGCCCATGGCCATCATGATGTGAGCCGAATGATCCTCGGGGAGGTTCGGATTGGCTCCGGCGACGGGCTGGTTGCCGGTCTGGCGGGTAAGAAACGCCACGGCCTGCGGCCAGGCTTCCGGAGTAAGCTTGAAGGTCGCGGTGGGCTCTCCGGCGATGGGTTTTTCCACAGCGGCCTGAATGTTGCTGTCGCTGGCGTTGAAGTCCAGGGTAGCGGCTTTCTTGTCGGCTGCGGGAAGGGACAACGCAAAATCGCGGACGGCGGTGGTCCGGCGAGCGATCTCGCCGGGGCCAAGGCGGTCAAGCGCCGCCGCAACCGCCTCCGGAGTTGCAAACGAGTTGGTGTCTCCTCCGAATGGCCCCAGGCCCGACAGGACGTCGGGTACCACCGCGATAAAGCCTTCCGCTGCAACCTGGTCAGCCACCGCGCGGATCCAGTCGCTCGCGCCTTGTCTGCTCGCCGTGACCATGACGACCGGGGCGTTGTCGGAGCGCTCCGGATAAACGATAAACGCGCGCACTCCGGCCGAGCCCAGCGGTACGTTGACCCACTCGCGATGGCGGTGAGTGGAGTTCAACCGCATTTTCGCGATGGCTTCCGACGGCAAGGTCGAGTGGATCGCGACAGGGGCGCTGGAGGCCTTATTTGACGGCGCCTGGATGGCGTGCTTCAGGGCGAGGGAGGTGAGCATGATCGCGGCAATCGCAATTGCGAACACACGACTCTTCATGATCCTGAGACCTCCTGTTCAGCTTCGACAGCAGTCCGGTATCGGGAAGGCTGGGACCATTTTATCTTATCGCTCGACACCTTTCGCCCCGCCAAATCTTCCTAACTTGGCTAGCCTCTTCGGTAATTTCTTCTGAGAAAAGTCCGCCGACAAAACACTATTTGAATCACCATTACATTTCCTCAATCAGTTAGCGGACGGCTATCGGCGTGCAAAGGGATGCGGAAATCTTAAATTTTCCTAACCACTGTCCGATGAGGGACAGCGGCGCGGAGGTAGGAATGGGTACTGGTTTAGGCAGGAACCACCTTTACCGTTGGGGAGTCATCCTTGCAGGAGGCGATGGAGTCCGCCTGCGGCCCTTGACACGATTTATCTCCGGGGATGATCGCCCGAAACAGTTTTGCCGGCTATTCGGAACGAGAACGCTGCTGGGCCAGACCCGAGCGAGAATTGTGTCAAGCATCCCCCGTGATCGGACGCTGTTCGTCCTGACGGGCTCGCACGAACGCTTCTACGCCGAAGAACTGGGCGATATCGCTCCCGGCCGGATGATTGTGCAGCCCGAGAATCGAGGCACGCTCCCGGCGATTTTGTGCGCGCTGCTTCGCCTCCTGCAACTCGATGAAGACGGCTCGGTGGCCTTTTTCCCGTCCGATCACCACTATGCGGACGAGAAGAAGCTGATGGCGGGAGTCGAATCGGCTTTTGCGATCGCCCACACCGATCCGGACGCGGTGATTTTATTTGGCGCAGCGGCGAAGCATGCCGAGGTCGCCTACGGATGGATCGAACCTGATGTGAACACAACCGACGACTCGGGAGACAGCGACAATCCCCTGCCGCGCGTGCGCCGATTTTGGGAAAAGCCATCCGAAACCGAAGCCCGGATGCTCCTGGAGCGGGGCTGCCTGTGGAATACTTTCGTCATGGTTGGGCGAGTACGCGCGTTCCTGGCGATGATCCAGACGGCCGCGCCCGGATTATATGACGCCTTTGTATCGCTCCCTAGACGAATATATTCCGGGATAGCGAGCGAAGCGCTGGCCGCCGTCTACTCCCAAATCGCGACCGCCGACTTTTGCAAACAGGTCCTGTCCGCACAGCCGGATAGGCTCACGGTCCTCTCTCTGGGGGATGTTGGCTGGAGTGATCTTGGAGATCCGCAGCGAGTGGTTTCGACACTTTCGCGGCACGGGGCCGAAAGTCCTTGGATCGCCCCCTGGAACGGTTCTCTGGTGGCTTCGGCAAGTTAGCCGCCTCGCCTTGTGATACGCTTCTTGAGCGGGGTGATGAAGAACACCCCGACACCGCTTACTGATGTGCGCCCGAAGGGACGGGCAAGCGGGCTCAGAATGGTCACCATGAGGAGAAGAATTGTATGACTACAAGACTTGCAGTGTTCACCGTGTTTTTGCTGGGGTCGTCCGTGGCGGTCGCGCAGCAGCCGCAGGCAAAAGGGCCGCCCCCGCCCATGAGTTTCTTCGTAACCAGCGTTGGCATGGGAAAGGGCGCGGACCTGGGCGGCCTGGCGGGCGCCGATCAGCACTGCCAGATGCTGGCCGCCGCGGCTGGGGCTGGAAACCGCACCTGGCACGCATATCTGAGCACTCAGGGACCAGGAGCGGTGAACGCGCGTGACCGTATCGGCCAAGGCCCATGGTACGGGGCGAAAGGAAACCGCATCGCCCAAAACGTGGCCGATCTGCACGGCGACACTCTCGATCAGGCGCGCGTGGGCAACGCCCTCAGCAAGGTCACCGCCTATACCGAGAAGGGCGATACGGTGAAGGGCGCCGGTGATACGCCGAATCAGCATGATATGCTGACCGGCTCGCAACCCGACGGCAGGGCTTTCACCGATTCCATGGATCACACGTGCAACAACTGGACCAGCAGCGGGGCTGGCACGGCGATGCTGGGGCACTTTGACCGCACCGGCGGACCCAACACCTCGTGGAACGCGGCGCATCCCAGCGCCGGCTGCAGCCAGGACGCGCTGGTGCGCACCGGCGGCGCGGGATTGTTTTACTGTTTCGCGGTTGGGCCATAATCGAACACGTAATCGAACCGCGGTTCCCAGGCGCAGAATTGCCTGATACATTGCCTGATACAATGAACCGCTATGAACTCGATCGCCAATCGCCGCAATTTTCTGCGCTTTCTCGCAGGCAGCCCGCTTATCGCGCGGGCTTGGGCGCAGCAGACCTCCTCGGAGCCGCTGCCGACGGCGCTCAAGAGCGCGAAAGACGTCCTGGACGTGATGGAATTCGAGGAAATCGCGCGCCGCACGCTGCCGCCAGCACACTGGGGATACGTGTCCACGGGCGTCGACGACGACGGGACGCTGAAGGCCAATATGGGCGGGTTCAAGCGCATCGAGCTGCGGCCGCGGCGGCTGATCGACGTCTCCAAAATCGACATGCGCACGGAAATATTCGGCACGACTTGGGAGTCGCCGCTGTTCCTGTGCCCGGTGGGCGGCCAGAGGATGTTTCATCCCGATGGCGAGGTGGGCTCGGCGCGCGCCGCGCAAGCCAAGAAGAGCCTGCAGATTTTATCCACGCAGACCTCGATTTCAGTGGAGGAAGTTGCCAAGGCGCTGGGAACGCCTCCCTGGTATCAACTTTATATGCCGACGCAATGGGACGCGACCGAAAAGCTGGTGAAACGAGTGGAAGGCGCGGGGTGTCCGGTGCTGGTCTGGACCGTGGATTTATTCGGCGGGCGGAATACCGAGACGGCGACGCGGCTGGCTCGCCAGGACAGCCGAAATTGTTTCAGTTGCCACGTGCCGGGCGACGGAGGTGGAACTGCGCGCGCCAAGGGCCACACGCCCATGTTTGACGGCATCGAGAGCGGTGGCATCAACCCGGCTACGGCGACGTGGGAGCATGTGGATCGCTTGAAAAAGCTGACTAAGATGAAATTGGTGCTCAAGGGCATCGAGACGCGCGAGGACGCCAAGCTGTGCCGGGAGCATGGGGTCGATGGCATCCTGGTGTCAAATCACGGGGGCCGCGCGACCGAGGACCTGCGCCCGACCATCGAAAGTCTTCCCGAGGTGATTGAGGGCGCCGGCAACGGTATGCCCGTGATGATCGACGGCGGTTTCCGCCGCGGGACCGATATTTACAAGGCGCTGGCGCTGGGGGCGCGCGCGGTGGGCATTGGACGTCCGTACGTGTACGGTCTGACTGCGTTCGGGCAGGAAGGCGTCGAGCGGGCAATTGACATCCTGCGCGGTGAGTTGCAGCGGACGATGCGACAGTGCGGCACAACTACGCTGGCGCAGATCACACGCGGGTCAATTGCAATGAACGAGGCGCGATGAGCGAAGCGCGGCCCTGAAATACCACGAGCGCGTTGCGGGCGCTCACTCGAATATGGGCGATATCTTCGCCAGTACCTCGTCCATGACCGCTTCTGGAACGCTTTCCAGTTTTCTGCCGCCGCGCGCTGCTAAATCGAGAGCGCGGGGCTGGTCGCACCGGACAACTCCGGTCGTGTTGGTTCCGGCACCGGTGAGTGGCACGGCGAAACCTGCCGTCCGCGCGAAATTACCGCCGCTCGTGATCGGGAGAATTACGGGGAGTTTCGTTATCCGGTTGAAGGCCTCCGGCGACACGATAAGCACCGGACGGAGTCCCTTTTGCTCGTGTCCCGATGTAGGATCGAGACTGACGAGCCAGATTTCGCCGCGCTTCATCAGATGAGTTCGCCGCCCACGGGCTTACTATCGAGCCACTCTCGCTCTTGCTTGGTACGCCGCGCCTTGGGATCGCATTGGGCGAGCAACTCGTCCAGGGTGTAGCGGCGCCGCTGCGGCTCGACGACGAGACGTCCGCGTTCAACCGCGATGCCCACCTTGGCGCCGGGTTGCAAATGCAGGATATCCAGCAGTGCGGGCGGGACGGCCAACATGACCGAGCCGCCGACCTTGCGCAGATTGGTAGTGTGCATGGGTGATCCTCCCTTAGTTATATTTTAATATAACATCATCGTTTGATGAGCCGCAATCAGAATGTGATGCCGACCAGGAATTCTACCTGGTTGGGCTTCGAAGAAGTTAGCGGCCGCGTATCGATGTCGTTACCCCAATGCGTGAAGCGAAATTCGGGAGCGATTCGTAGCACCGACAATCTAGCTTCCACGCCAGCCGCCAAGGTCGCGCCATAGCGTGACTGAAAGCTTGCTCCTCCCTCCAATGCGCGGAAGCTTGGACCAGCCTCGACGTACGGTGTGAATGCGGTTGACGCAAATCGATACTCCTGCTTTTACTCCGAACGAGACCGCCCGCTGTGAAAAGCAGAGGGTCGACAAAGCGAACATCGCGGATGAGAGCTTCAAGAAATTGGCGAGCATATTCAGAAAGCTAAGCGGTCACTTCGCGGGGCAGAGGTTCATCGAGCATGGCTCGCTTCATCTTCGCCTGCCAGTAGAGAGCAAAATAAATCCCGGCCCCCGCGATATTCAGAAGCGCGACGAACAGAAAGCCTCCCCAGTACCGGCCGCCGAGTGCGCTGATGAGCGCTCCGAATGTGACGGGGCCGACGGCCGAGATCACGTTGCCGATTCCGGTGTAGATTCCCGTAGCCCGGGCAATCACATCCTGCCGGACTAGCGCATGAGCCAAGGCTCCGTTCAATGCACCCGTGGCTCCGGCGACCGCAATCAGCGCGGAGAGCGCCACGGCGCTTCCCTCCGGCGAAAGCGCGAGCGCCGGAAGCACCAAAATCGCGAAGGCCAGGCACACCGCAGCGCCCGTCAGCGACCGCTGCATGGTCCGGTCGGCGATATAGCCTGCCAACAGCGTCAGAAGCGTCGCCAATACGTAACCGAGGGTGATCCAGGCGCCCATGGCCTTGAACGAGAGGTGCCGGGAAGCGGTCAGGTAACTGGGAATCCACTGGATGAGTGTGTAAATCGTCGTGCAGGAGACAAACTGGCTGGCGGTGACTAGCCAGAAAGGGGTGCTCTTCGACAGATCGCGCAAGCCCTTGCGATCGCCGAATTCGCCGGTGCCGGCGTGCTCCGAATTGTTTGCTGTGTCCGCCCGGGATGCAGCCGGCCGATTCCCGATGAATACGAACACCAGCACCGGCAACAAGGAAACGGCCGATAAAAACGTCAATGCGCCGCGCCAGTTACTCGCCAGCATCAACCCGCTCATTAGGGGAACACCGACGGCGGTTCCCAGAGTAGATCCGGAGACCCAGAAGCTCTGCACGCGGCCATGCTCGCGCGCCGGAAACCAGCGATTGGTGAGCGCGTTGCAAACCGGCCACAGATTCCCTTCGGCCGCGCCCAGCAGAAAGCGCACCATCAGAAATTCGTTGATGGTGGTGATTCTCGAAGACACCAAAACCAGCGCGCCCCACGCGATGCTCCCGGCAATGGCGCAGTTGCGCGCGCCGAAGCGGTCCACCAGAAAGCCCCAGGCAAAAAGCGAGAAGCCATAGCCCATGAAAAAGGTGGACATCAGGCCGCCCAATTCGGCATTGTGGCCGATGAGGTTCAGCTCCTTGAGAAAAGCGCGATCCGCGATAATCAGCGAGACGTTGGTCTTGTCGATTTGCGCGATGATCCACAGGAACAGCATGGCCGAGGCGACCAACAACCAGCGCCGGGTGAGGAGCCAGTTTCGGCTGTCGATCGCGGTGGTTTGAGCTGCCATAAAAGCCGCGCGCTTACTTGGGGGCCGCCTGCGCCTTCCACAACGTCCAGGCGCGTTCAAAGCCGTCCTGCGAGCCGGCTTTCTTGGCCTCTTCGGGCTCCAGGTAGTTGACCTTGCCACCGCCGAGGCGCATCGCCTGCTCCTGAAGTTTAGCATTCTCGATCAAGTAATACGCCATGCCGGTCACCACATGGAGCGAGGGCGCCACCACCACCGCGCCATGCCCGCGCAGCAGCACCACATTCCGGTTGGCGAGCGTTTTCGCGAGCGCCTTTCCGAGGTCGGGGTTGCGGATCAGCATGTCCGTCATGCCGGCGGCGTTGCGAATCTCGAAAACCGGCGGCGGATCGCCGATGAAACCTGCCATGTGGAATAGAGGCCGGAGCGGGACGCCCGTGACTCCGAATGCGATGACGTCGAGCGGATGGCAGTGCACCACCGCCATGACATCCGGCCGGACCCGGTAAATTTCGCCATGGATGAAGCGCTCCGCGTAGCCGCCGGTATCGTTGCCGTCCACCGCTTTGCTGTCGAAGTCGTACTCGACTATATCGGCGCGGGTGATCACGCCAGGCGGCTTGCTGCGCGCTAGGAGAAAATGATTCGGATTGCGCTGGCTGCGCACGCTGACGTGGCCGTAGGCATCGAGGACCGCGGTCATCGACAGAATGTGGTTCGCGAGGACCAGCTCGCTGGTCTGATCCGGGGTGGACTTCGCGGTTTGCGCCCATACGAGCGAAGAGCCGAGCAGCGCGGCGCCCAGCGCCAATCCAAGGCGAAAACGTTTGCGGTTCATGGGTCCCTCGTCTGAACTATCTTAGTACGCGATTGAAGGCTGTCCATATGTGTCGAAGGCGTAGGGATCAGCATGCCCCAAGGCATGCCTCGCCTCTACTTGCTGGTTTCGCTGGCAAGTTTGCTGGCGAGCGGCCGGTTCTGGCCCGCGTACTTGTTTCCCACTTTCTTGCTGTAGGGCACGGCCACGCGTGAAGAGAGCTGCTCGAAGGTGAAGGAGCAGATGCGCATGCCGGGATAAAGGGCGACGGGCATGCGGCCGAGGTTGCTGAGCTCAAGCGTCGCTTTGCCGCGCCAGCCGGGATCGAACAGTCCGGCGGTGCCGTGCACGATGATGCCAATGCGGCCGAGACTCGAGCGGCCTTCGAGGCGACCGAGAACGTCGTCATCGAGCTCCAGCGTTTCTTCGGTAATGGCGAGGGCGAATTCGTGCGGCTGAAGGATGAAGTGCTCGCCGGGCGGCACGGTGATGGTGCGCATCAGCTCCTGGATGGCGGTGCGATCCTTCAGGTCGATAAAAGGATGGCGGCTGTGCTCGAAGACGCTGAACTCGTGACCCAGGCGGAAATCGACCGAGCAGCTTCCGAATTGCTCCGGGGGCAGGGGCGGAGTGATCTTGATCTTGCCCTGCGCGATATATTTGTGGATGTCGGTGTCCGAGAGGACCATGGTGATGGTTTGTTAGCAGTAGGGCACTCTAGCAGTAGAGCACAAAACGTCCGTGGGTGGAGCAGGGTATACTGCGTTAGGAAAAGTTATGCGAAACACTTTCGTTCATAGAACTTGGATCGCTCTGGCGTTACTCGCGATGCCCGTGGCGGCGCAGTGGGTGAACTACCCGGCCCCCGGAGCTCCGCGCACCAAGGCCGGGGCGGTGAACATGTCGGCGCCGGCTCCGAAAACGGCTGACGGCAAGCCGGATTTTTCGGGAATCTGGCACGCGCCGAATTACAGCACTCGATATCTGGAAAATCTGGCGGTGGATGGGGTCGAGGTGCCCTTCCAGCCGTGGTCGGCGGCGTTGTACAAGGAGCGCGTGGAGAATAGCGGGAAAGACAGACCGTCCGGGCACTGCTTACCGCACAGCGTGACGGATTACGACGCGCACCACATGCCCAAGAAGTTGATTCAGACTCCCGGATTACTCGTGATGTTGTTCGAGAGCTATCACTCCTTCCGGCAGATCTTCATCGACGGGCGTCCACTGCCGGATAACCGCGATCCGGCCTGGTTCGGGTACTCGGTTGGGAAATGGGAAGGCGACGCTCTGGTGGTGGATACGGTGGGGATCAACGACAAGACCTGGCTCGATGACGGTGGGCACCCTCACAGCGACGCTCTGCACGTCATCGAGCGCTTCCGGCGCCCCGATTTCGGCCACATGGAGGTGCAGGTGACTATCGACGATCCAAAAGCCTACACCAAGCCATGGACCGTCAAGATACCGTGGGAACTGGTGCCCGACACCGATTTGTTTGACTACGTCTGTGAAAACGAGAAGGATTTCCAGCACCTAGTGGGCGGCCAGTAGGCTCGGCAGCCCGTCAAAGAATATTGACGGCGCGCGCGGCGAGAACCGCGAGGGTGGCCAGAGCAATGGCCGCCTGCACCATCATCAGGACCTTGGCCCAGCGCGAGAGCACTGGGACGTCGGTGGGCGAAAACGCGGTGCTGGTGTTGAAGGCCAGAAACAGGTAATCGACAAAGTGGGGACTCCACTGGTCTTCACCCATCTCCTTGCGGAGGCGGGGCGACAGGGTCATCTGCGGGAACAGGAACGCGCCGTCAGTGTGCGATCCGCGCAGGTCGCGCTGGTGCGGACCGCCGGCGTCCAGGCGCCAGTACCAGGACGCAAACACGAGCACGTTGCTGGTCCACAGCGCGACGGCGGCGCGCAGCAGTTGAGCCGGGGCCTCTTTGTGAAGTGGCAGGCGGAAAACCAGGAGCAGCAGCGACGCAATCATGGCGATAGTGACGACGCCGAGGGCGGTGTATCCAATCATGTGGGCAGGACCGTACAGGCCGCGGTGATGAAGGAGGGTTCCGGGGGTCACCAACAACACGACGACGACTAGCATCAGCCAATTGGGCCCGATTTTCAGGGCCGGGGGCAGGGCGTAGAAAATTCCGCCCACGGCGAGCATCGCGACCAGCGCGGGCCACCGGGGCTCATGTTGCCGAGTTACGCTCGGTGCGTTTTGTGGGGCGATGCCTTGCGGTACGACGTCCATGTAACATGTAAAATGTTCGCATGACCAATCTCGAGATTCAAACTCCGGTTGATGAAATTTCGGCAAGGAAGCTGCAACCGACGCCTGGAGCAGACTGCTCGTAGATGAAACTCGAGCCGGTAACGCTCGAAGGCCGCAGTGTACGGCTGGAACCACTGGCGGTCGCGCATCACGCGGCGTTATGTGAAGTCGGGCTCGATCCCGAACTGTGGCGGCTGATCCCCTATCGAGTCTCGACGGCGCATGAGATGCGCGATTACATTGGCAGCGCACTCGAAGCGCAAGCGGCCGGGACCGCGATCCCGTTTGCAACCGTCGAAAGGGCCTCAGCGCGCGTGGTGGGCAGCACGCGCTTCATGAACATCGATGCGGCCAACCGCCGCGTGGAGATCGGGGCGACGTGGATCGCGAAGCCTTGGCAACGAACAACGATCAACACCGAAGCGAAATACCTGATGCTGCGGCACGCCTTCGAGACGCTGGGCTGCATCCGGGTGGAGTTGAAGACCGACGCGGTCAATCAACAGTCGCGCCAGGCGATCCTGCGAATCGGCGCGCGCGAAGAGGGCACGCTTCGCCAGCATATGGTGACGTGGAGCGGCCGTCTCCGCGACACCGTGTACTACAGCATTCTCGATTCGGAATGGCCGGGGGTGAAGGCGAATCTGGAAGGGAAGCTCAAATCTTAGCCGCAAATGAACGCGAATGTACGCAAATGTCAGACGCGGATATGCATTTTCCAG
>Ga0210384_10009212_pt1 | contig 10211 bp, 6 predicted proteins | sample IncBWH2MmetaG_FD_160574 | JGI IMG/M metagenome (GOLD analysis project Ga0210384, IMG submission 160574) | Forest soil microbial communities from Barre Woods Harvard Forest LTER site, Petersham, Massachusetts, United States - Inc-BW-H-2-M | ecosystem: Environmental > Terrestrial > Soil >...
TTTCGATAAGACGAGTTTCAGTTTTGACACGCTGGCGCAGCGCTTGCGCGAACTGGCCTTTCTCAACAAAGGCCTGAAAATTACGCTTGCCGACGAGCGCACCGAAAAGAGCACCGAGTTTCGCTTCACCGGCGGGATCGCGGAATTCGTCAAGCACCTTAATCGGGGCAAAGCCACGCTGCACGATTCGCCGATTTATATGGAGGGGAAGCGCGGGACCGTCGAAATCGAAATCGCGCTGCAGTACAACGACACTTACGGCGAGAACGTCTTTGCTTTCGCGAATACGATCAACACGATTGACGGCGGCACGCACCTTTCCGGTTTCCGTTCGGCACTGACTCGCTCGATCAACAACTTCGCGTCTTCAGCCGGCATGCTGAAGGAGCAGAAGGATGAAGTCAGCATCAGCGGCGACGACGTTCGCGAAGGGCTCGTGGCGGTCATCAGCGTGCGATTACCGCAGCCGCAGTTTGAAGGACAGACCAAAGGCAAGCTTAATAGCGACATCAAGGGCGACGTCGAGCAGTTGGTTAACGAGCGACTGGGAGATTGGTTCGACAAGCATTCGACGGTGGCGCGGCGCATCATCGGTAAATGCATTGAGGCAGCGCGTGCGCGCGAAGCGGCGCGTAAGGCGCGAGAGCTGACTCGCCGGAAATCCGCCATGGACTCCAGCGGCTTGCCCGGCAAACTCGCGGATTGTCAAGAGCGCGATCCTTCGCGGTGCGAATTGTTCGTCGTCGAGGGCGAATCGGCCGGCGGCTCCGCAAAAATGGGCCGGGACAGAAAATATCAGGCGATTCTGCCGCTGAAAGGCAAAATTCTTAACGTCGAAAAGGCGCGTTACGACAAGATGCTCGGCCATGAAGAAATTCGGGCCATCATCACGGCGCTGGGCACTGGCATCGGCAAAGATGATTTCGACGCCGGCAAACTGCGTTATCACAAAATCATTCTGATGACCGACGCGGACGTCGACGGCAGCCACATTCGAACATTGTTGCTCACTTTTTTCTTCCGGCACATGAAGGAGTTGATCGAACGCGGGCATGTGTACATAGCGCAGCCGCCGCTGTACCGGGTCAAGCGCGGAAAGACCGAGCGCTATATCCGCGACGAAAGCGATTTCGCGCACGAGTTGATGAAGCGCGCTACGGAAGATCATGTGGTCAAGGCCAAAGAAGGCCTTTCGTTGGAAGGCGCCGGGTTGACGAAATTTTTGCTCAATGTGCAGGAGTACGAGGCGGCCGCCGCAAAACTCGGGCGCCGTTTGCGCGAACCCGGGCTCGTGGAGTTGCTTTCGGAGAGCGGCCTGGAAAAGAAAACTGATTTTGAGGACAAGAAGGCGCTCGAGAAATTCCTCAAGGAAGTCGAAAAGGCGAAGCTCAAGCTGGAAGGCAAGATCGCTTTTGATGAAGAGCACAGCCTGCACGAAATTCAGTTTGGGCCGCCGCACAGCCAGAAAATCAACTGGGCCTTGGCGTCAACCGCGGAATACAAGCGCTTGCGATCGCTGGCGAAACTGACTGAGGAATTCAACAAGCCACCGTTTGTGATCACCAACAATGGCTCCAAAGTGACCAAGGAAAAGGCGCGGGACGTTTTGAACTACGTGGTGGAAGACGCCAAAAAAGATTTCACCATCACGCGATTCAAGGGCCTGGGGGAAATGAACGCGGAGCAGCTTTGGGATACCACCATGAACGCGGAGACGCGCACGCTGCTGCAAGTGAAACTGGAAGATGCGGTGGCCGCGGAAGTTATTTTCACGACGCTGATGGGCGAAAATGTGGAAGCGCGGCGCAAATTCATTGAGGAGAACGCGCTGGAAGTCGTCAACCTGGACATTTGATCCGATAAGGCAAAGCTGATGCCAGAGACGGGCGAGGGATCGACTCGGGATGCGGTGCGCTGGGGGCTGCTCCTGGCGGCAGTGGCGGTATCTGGGTACCGGCTGCCGGGGACGTTTCGCAATTTTCAGCAGTGGCGTGCGGCGTTGCCGGTCGATCCATCGGCCGCGGGTTTGTATAAGACCGCATTCGCGGTCAACGCCGCGGGAATAGCCATTATTTTCTTAGTCGCCGCCGGTATCTTCTATTTCCTGCGGCCGCGGGCAGCCAAGCACCTGTGATGTATCAAATTGGCTGGGCCACCTTGCCGGGGCTGCGTGGACTGAGCTGCAGCGAATTTCGCGCTACGCCCACCGTAGCGCCTGATAACGAGCGTGGAGTAGCAGTTGAATTTGCAAGCGACGCTGTCCGCGACAATTTTTTGCGGCAACTCGAAGCGCATTTCGCCGGGCTGCGCTTCACCAATGCTGCCGAGGCTTTCGACAGCGTAAAGGGGTACGTGCTAGCAGAAACGGCTAACCAATAGGTCTAACAAGGGGATAACCAGGGAAATGGCCGACGAGACAAATAAATCGATCCTGCTTCCGGTGGATATCGAAGCGGAGATGCGCAAGTCGTATCTCGACTATGCGATGAGCGTGATCATCGCGCGGGCGCTGCCCGATGTGCGCGACGGCCTCAAGCCGGTGCAGCGGCGCATCCTGGTGGCCATGAACGATCTGGGCCTGGCTTCCAATCGCGGCTACCGCAAATGCGCGAAAATCTGCGGCGACACTTCCGGAAACTATCATCCGCATGGTGAAGCGGTCATTTATCCAGCGTTGGTGCGGCTGGCGCAAGATTTCAACATGCGCTACCCGCTGATCGACGGACAGGGAAATTTTGGATCGGTGGACGGCGATCCTCCGGCGGCCATGCGGTACACGGAAGCGCGGCTGGCGAAGATCAGCGAAGACATTCTGGCTGATCTGGAAAAAGAGACGGTCGATTTTGTCCCCAATTTCGATCAAACGCGTGAAGAGCCGTTCGTTCTTCCTTCGCGCATTCCTAATCTGTTGGTTAACGGCGCGAGCGGCATTGCCGTGGGCATGGCCACCAATATTCCGCCGCACAATCTGCGCGAAATTGTGGACGCTGCGATCCTGCTTATCGATAAGCCTGATGCTACGCTCAAAGAAGTGATGAAGCTGGTACCCGGCCCGGATTTCCCCACCGGCGCGTACATCGCCGGGCGCGAGGGCATCGAAGCCGCCTACAAAACCGGCCGCGGCAGTTTCATGATGCGCGCCAAAGCGGCGATCGAAGAAACCGGTAAAGACCGCGAAAACATCGTCATCACCGAGATTCCGTATCAGGTCAACAAAGCCAGGCTCATCGAGCGCATTGCCGAGCTGGTGCAAACCAAGAAAATCGAAGGCATTGCCGACGTGCGCGACGAATCGTCTCGCGAAGGAATGCGTATCGTTGTGGAAATCAAGCGCGGCGAAGAATCGCAGCTCATCCTCAACAATCTTTTCAAGTACACGCAGATGCAGGAATCGTTCGGCATGATCCTGCTGGCCATCGTGGCGGGTCAGCCGCGCGAGCTTGGCCTCATCCCGCTGATCAAGCTGTTCATCGAGCACCGCGTTGAGGTGGTGCGCCGGCGCACCGTCTACGAGTTGCGCAAGGCTCGCGAGCGCGAACACATTTTGGTCGGCTACCAGATCGCGCTCGACCATCTTGACGATGTCATCCGCATCATTCGCGGGTCGGCCAGCCGCGCGGAAGCCAAAGAAAACCTGCTCAAGTATTTCACCGAGCAGGACGTCACCATAACGGAAAACGGCAAGTCCAAGAAACTCGAGGGCGTCAAACTGGACGGCCGCAAATATAAGCTCGGCGCTCTGGAAGGCGAAGAGACTGCGCGCGGCGCCACGCCCGGGCTGACTCCGATCCAAGTCGACGCCATTCTGGAATTGCAGCTCCATCGCCTCACGCAGCTCTCCGTCGATGAAATTCTGAAGGAACTGAAATCCATCCGCGAGCACATTGCGGAGCTGGACGAAATTCTGTCCAGCGATAAGAAGCTGAAGCACGTCATCACCGGCGAGTTGAAGGAAGTGCAAAAAGCTTACGGCGATGACCGGCGGACGCAAATCGTGGATAAGGTCGACGAAATCAAGCTGGAAGACTTGATCGCTGATACCGAGATGCTGATCACGGTCAGTCATGCCGGTTACATCAAGCGGACCGCCGCGGATACCTATCGCCACCAGTCACGTGGCGGAAAGGGTCGCATCGGTGCGCGCACGAAGGAAGAGGATTTCGTCGAGCATCTGTTCATCGCTTCGGCGCACAGCTACATTTTGCTGTTCACCTCCAAGGGCCGCGTGTATTGGCTGAAAGTTTACGAATTGCCGGAGGCAGCCGCAGCAACCAGAGGGAAAGCGATTTCCAGCCTGGTCAAGTTTCAGGAAGACGAGAAGCTTACCGCGCTGGTAGCGGCGCGCAATCTCGAAGAAGCCGGGCAGTTCGTTTTCATGGCTACCGGCAACGGCACGGTAAAGAAATCGGCGCTCACGGAATTTTCCAATCCGCGCTCCACAGGAATTATTGCCATCACGCTGGACGGCAAGGACGAATTAATCGGCGCGAAACTCACCGACGGCAAAAAAATGATTTTCCTGGCCAGTCACGAAGGCCAGGCCATTCTCTTCCGGGAAACGGAAGTGCGCCCGATGGGTCGCGGCGCCGGCGGCGTCAACGGCATGGATCTTGATAAGGAAGACTACGTCGTTAGCATGGATGCGGTGCAGCCCGACTTTGCGATCATCGAAAAGGAGCACAAGCAAACCACGCAAAACCTGGAAGAGTTGGAGAACGAGCACATTCGGGACTCGCTGACCACGCTGATGTTGACGGTCGCGGAAAAAGGTTTTGGCAAGCGCACGCCGCTCGCTGAGTATCGCATCACATCGCGTGGCGGCAAGGGCGTGGTCAACATGAAGACCACCGACCGCAATGGATCGGTAGTGGCGACGCTGCAGGTCACGGAAGAATCCGACGTGATGATTATCACGCACAACGGCAAGGTCATCCGCGTACATGCCAACGAAATTCGCGAGGCTGGGCGGTCCACGCAGGGAGTTCGCCTGCTGCGTCTTGATGACGACGATTCGGTGGCTGCCGCTGCTGTGTTGCAGGAAGAAAATGACGAGGAGAAGAAGTAGCGTGGCCGTGGCCATGAACCAAGGCGGCGGCTGCTAGATAAAGTGATCCGGCGTTGAGCCTCGGTCCTATTCAAAAGCGAAATCGTCGGAGCGCATGGCACTAAGGGCACGACTCGATGGTAAAATCCTCGCCTTATGACATTCAGCCGCCGCGTTGTCGGCAAGCTCTTGCTTGTATGCACTGTGCTATTTCTTCTGTCTTCGATCGCCTCGGGGCAGAAGCGCACTCCCAACAAACCTTACCTGGTCTACGTCGGCACCTACACGAATAAGACGTCCAGCAAAGGAATCTACGTTTTTCTCTTTGACCCTGGGACGGGTAAGCTTTCCTCGCTCGGCGTGGCTGCGGAATCCGAAGACCCTTCGTTCCTCGCGGTGCATCCCAGCGGGAAGTATTTGTACGTCGTAAATGAAATGGATCATTTCGGGGCGCAGAAAAGCGGCGCGATCAGCGCGTTCTCGATTGATGCGAAAACCGGGAAACTCACGCTGCTCAACCAGGCTGCTACGCAGGGCGCAGGCCCCTGCCATATCTCGCTCGACAAGACCGGCAAGTTTGTTCTGGTCGCGAATTACGACGGCGGTAGCATAGTCGCCTTCCCCATTCGCGAAGACGGCAGCGTTGGCCCTGCGTCGGCCTTCGTGCAGCATTCCGGCTCCAGTGCTAACAAGGAGCGCCAGGCGAGGCCGCACGCGCACTGGATCGGCACATCGCCGGACAACCGCTTCGCGCTTGCCGCCGATCTCGGGCTCGACGAAATCCTGATCTACCGCTTCAACGCAGCCAAAGGCGAGCTCACACCCAATACTCCGCCATTCACCAAACTAAATCCCGGCGCAGGGCCTCGCCACTTGGCCTTCCATCCCAGCGGCAAATTCGCTTACGTCCTCACGGAAATGGAAAACAGCGTCACCGCCTTCGCGTACAAACCCAGCAATGGATCGCTCTCGCCGCTGCAAACACTTTCTACACTCTCCGTGCTGCGCAAAGATTATTCGGGTCCCAAGGAAGCGGCGGAGATTGCCGTGCACTCCAGCGGGAGATTTTTGTACGCCTCCAACCGGGCCAGCATCGACACTATTTCCGCTTTCTCCATCGATCCTGCAAAAGGCACACTTCAGCTCAAAAACGAATATCCCACCATGGGAAAAACTCCGCGTAATTTCGCCATCGATCCCACTGGAAAATTCCTCCTCGCTGCCAACCAGGAATCCAACAACATTGTTGTCTTCCGCATCGACGCCATCACCGGTGCGCTAACTCCCACCGGCGATATTGTGGAAGCCCCCGCGCCGGTCTGCATAACATTTGTAGCGGCCAAATAATCCATCGCGCTACAATCCGCCGGCAGGAGGTGCCCGATGAATTGGCCGCGCTTTCTGCTGGCAGTTGTGCTCTCCGGAATAGTTGCGTCCTTTACAGACTGGCTGTTCATGGGCGTACTGTTTCACAAGAAATATCTGGAGACGCCCGAAATCTGGCGGCTCAAAGCGGGCGAGAGCGAAACGCGCGGCATCGTGCTGTCCTCGCTTCTCGGCGTCTTAAGCAGTGCTGTGCTCCTCTACTTCTTCATCTGGTTGGGCATTATTTCTTCTCATCCGGCCACCTTTCACTCGGCTTTGCTGCTTTGGGCAGCGGCCCCCCTACCGATCATTTTTAGCAATATCGTTTGGATCAAAATGCATCCTCTCCTGGGCGTTTCCCACTCGCTGGGCTGGCTGGCACGATTTGTGATCACCGCGATAATCGGCAACTGGCTGATTCACTGACCGGCGAATTACAAGCAAAAGAGAATCTGCAACTGCGTTACAATCGCGGATTCGAATACGTTGTTTCTGGAGAACTGAATGAATCGGCCACGCGGTGGATGGTGCTTTGCGGTCCGAAATTGGGTTCTGTTCCTGACTTTCGCGGCTACGCCTGCGGCCAGTGCGGCCGACGAAACGGCTCCCGCGCGTGATCCGAAGCAGGCGGTCAACGAAGCCTACACCGCGAAGATCAAGAAATACACGACCGCGCCGGTGTTCGCCTCGCCGCTCGTGGACTATTTGCCGGCGTCGAAAAACGTTCCTACTCCGGAAATCGTCCTCGGCGACGTTTCCGGTGCGCCGGGCATACTGCCGTACGCCGAAGATGTCTACAAGTACATGCGACTGCTGGAGAAGGCCACCCCTCGCGTCAAAGTTTTTTCCATCGGCACGACCGAAGAAGGCCGCGAGATGATCGCCGTTGCGGTTTCGTCCGAGGAAAATCTAAAGCGCCTCGAGGAAAATCGCGCGCGGCTGGCCAAGCTAGCCGATCCGCGCACCATAAAACTCGACGACGCTGAAGCCGATCGCCTGGTCGCGCAATCGACGCCGATCTACTACATCACTGGCACCATTCACTCTCCGGAAACCGGTGCCCCGACCGCCTTGATGGAACTTGCTTATCGGCTGGCCGTCGACGACAGCCCTTACATCCGCGAAATTCGCGATGGTGTGATCACACTCATCACTCCCGTGGTTGAGGTTGATGGCCGTGATCGCATGGTTGATCTTTATCGCTGGCACCTGGCCCATCCCAAAGAGTTTTATCCACCGCTCATCTATTGGGGCAAATACGTCGCGCACGACAACAATCGCGACGCTATGGGCGTCACGCTCAAGCTGACCGAAAATGTGCTCAACGCCTATGTTGACTGGAAAGCGCAAGTGCTACACGACCTGCACGAGTCGGTCCCCTACCTCTACGACAACACGGCTGGCGACGGCCCGTTCAATGCCTGGGTCGATCCCATCCTCACTGACGAGTGGGAAATGATCGGCTGGCGAAACGTTGCGGACATGACCAGGTTCGGTATGCCCGGCGTTTTCACGCACGGTGTCTTTGACACTTGGTCTCCCGGCTATCTGATGTTCATCGCCGCAATGCACAACGGAATCAGCCGCCTGTACGAAACATTCGGCAATGGCGGCGCCGACACGCAAGAACGCACGCTAGATCCCGTAGATTATTCACGCACCTGGTGGCGCCAGAATCCACCGTTTCCAAAAACGCTTTGGTCGCAGCGCGACAACAATAATTATGAAGAGACCGGCTTGCTCACCTCGCTGCACTTCTTCAACGAAAACAAGCGCCTGTTCCTGAAAAATTTCTACCTGAAGGCCAAACGCTCGGTGACCAAGCCCACGCAAGAAGGCCCGGCCGCTTACATCTTGCCTGCGGATGATCCGCGCCTCGAGCTGCAGACCGAACTGCTGCAGGTTCTGCAAAAGCAGCACGTCGAAATTTCCCGCGCTAAGTCGGCCTTTACGATCGGTTTGCCCGCGAAAAAAGCCAGGAAACCGTCGAAAAAAGAGGAGGACAAGGAGAAGAAAGAAAAAGAAGAGCCCACATCCCGCGAGTTTCCCGCCGGCAGCATCATCATCCGCATGGACCAGCCCTATTCGCGTATCGCCGATGCGCTCCTTGATCACCAATACTGGAGTCCCGACGATCCGCAAAAAACTCCATACGATGATACGGGCTGGACGTTCGGCGAACTGTTCAACGTCAAAGTATTTCGCGTCACCGATCCTAAAGTGCTCGACACGGCGATGGAGCGGGTCAATGAGGTGAAACCTGCCGGCGGCGTGCAAGGCGATGGCGCCATTTTCGCCATCAATAACAATGCCGAACCGACTCTCGCCACCCTTCGCTACAAATTGCGCGGCGCGGATATGCAGGCCGCCGAGGAAGCTTTCGAATCCAACGGAAAGAAATTCAATCGTGGCTCGCTTATTGTCCGCAACGTGGCGCGTTCCGATTTCGATCGGGCCGCCAACGAAACCGGCCTGCGTGCTACGGCGCTCAGCGCAGCGCCGAACGTGAAAACGCATCCGGTGCGCGCCGCTCGCGTCGCCTTCGTGCACACTTGGTTGAGCACGCAGACCGAAGGGTGGTGGCGGCTGGCCCTCGACAACCTCAAAGTCCCCTACGACTACATCAGCACGCAGACCGTCGCCAAGCTCGACGACCTGAATTCGAAATACGACGTAATCCTGTTCCCGCCGGTCGGCTACAATGCCTCATCCACCGCCATCATCAACGGCACGGCCACCGCCTGGGGCAATCCGTTGCCCTGGAAAAACACTCCGGAGACGCCCAACCTGGTCGGCAAAAATGATTCCACCGACGACATGCGGCCGGGCCTGGGCTGGGAAGGAGTCGCGCACCTGCAGTCGTTCGTCGCTAAAGGCGGCGTGTTGCTCACCGCTACGGACACTTCGCGCTTCGCCCTTTCTATCGGGTTGGCGGACAGCGTCACTCTCGGTACTGCGCAGAAAATGAACATCGTCGGCTCGGTGCTGGGCACGCGGTTAGTCGACGCTGCCAGCCCGATTGCTTACGGCTACGACGAAAAACTCTCCGCTTACTGCGACAATGGTCCCATCTTTTCTCTGAGCAGCATTGCCGGTGGCCGCGGATTCCGCCGCCTGGGCGGGCACAGCAATTCCCGCCCAACCGGCCGCGGAACCGCCGATGACTCCGATTTCACCGTGGGCCGCCCCGCGGTCGAGACTCCCGAAGAGGAAACCGCCGAGCAGTGGGAATATCCTCCAGTGAGCGATGAACAGAAGCGCAACGGCCTGCGTGTCATTCCTCCCGCGAATCGCGCCCGAGTCATCTTGCGTTATGCCGGCAACAAGGATCTTCTAATCTCCGGATTGCTCGAAGGCGGCGACGAAATCGCCGAGCATCCCGCTGTGCTCGACGTTCCGGCCGGCCGCGGTCACGTGATTCTTTTCTCCATCAATCCGGTCTATCGCGGCGAAACCCGCGGCACTTACGCCCTCGTTCTCAATGCGATTCTGAATTTCGACAGCCTTGATGCTGGCCGCACTGTCGCCGAAAAATGAGACGATTCGGCGTTTATCGATATTTTTGATCACGCTGGGCCGGGTGCAGGAGTGCTGCACCCCTACGTGGCAGTTGGAGTACAATCCCGCAACGATGGCGAAGCGTAAAGCAAAAAAGAGGACCGCAAGGCGCAAAGCGAGCGCGAACGCGACCGGCAAGCTCCCCAAGGACGCGGTGACCCTGGTCGTCATCCTTCGCGCCAAGCCCGGCCAAGAATCTCTTCTGGAGGCCGAGCTCCGCGCGCTGATCCCTCCCACCCGCCGC
>Ga0210384_10009214_pt1 | contig 10209 bp, 8 predicted proteins | sample IncBWH2MmetaG_FD_160574 | JGI IMG/M metagenome (GOLD analysis project Ga0210384, IMG submission 160574) | Forest soil microbial communities from Barre Woods Harvard Forest LTER site, Petersham, Massachusetts, United States - Inc-BW-H-2-M | ecosystem: Environmental > Terrestrial > Soil >...
GGTGATTTGCGCGGAACCGATGCCGTCGGCAGCGCCAGCGCCAGTGCGGAGATTGTTAAGATAAGTGCAGCGATAACAGAGGTTAATATTTGTTTGTTTATACGTCTTATGTCCTGGCACTTCGCGGCGTGCATTTGTGCTCCGCTCATCGAATTCCCCCATTTACGCGAGATCACTCGCTCAATCGGACTGGTTCCACTTACTCACGATCCGCTGCATGTCCGTTGCGCCAGCCTTAGCTGCGTCCTCAGCGCTCTGCTCGCCCGTGATGACTCTGGCCACCATTTTGGGTATAACCGAAGTGGTAAAAATCTCCATGTACGCTGGGGTGGCGTATCCGGGCACGCCGAGATTTGGAGTCCAATGGAGCGCGTCTTTAAGCGCCGTGTATTTGGAGGCGGGATTGGCCTGCGAGTCCTTCGAAAGCCGCACCATAAGGTCGGGAACCGTCTTCGGGTAAATGGGAAAATTGCAACCTAGGCTTTTCTCGTAGCCAGTCCGAGACCCTTCCAACATATCAGCCAAGAATTTACTGGCTCCCGCATGGTTTTTCGCAAAGTTCCAGACCACCGAGCAATTGGTGACATGCGGAAGCGCCGTTACTCCCATTCCGCTACTACCGAGCAATGGAGGCTGTATCCAAAGCCTTTGGGCCACATCCTGGTTTTGTTTTTCTGCTTTGCGCAGGAGACTGATGGCGTTGATAGCGGAGAAGGTTTTATGCTCCACCATAGCCTGTACGCTGCCGCCACTCCCCCATGTGAGTTGCTCGGGGGTTCCCGCCTGCTGGCAGAGGGCTTGGAGGTAGCTGAGGGTTTTGGATGCAAATACGTCCTTGTTGAAGGAGACATTGCCTCGATCATCCAGGATCCAGGCACGATGCGAGTAAAGGACGGTATGTAGCGTGACATTGCCTTCCAGGGTGGGGCTAAAGGCGAAGCCGCTAGGAATGCCGAGCTTCTCCCGGATGGCTTTACCGCCGCTCAGCAGGCTGCCATAGTGCACAGGACCCAGAGGCATGCCGACCTGCGCCCAATAGTCCTGAAAGAAATGCAGCGGCGAAGCCATCCAAAAATCAGCGAAAGCGAAGTATTTCTTATTCTTAAAATTAAAAGTTGATCGGTGCGCTAGTTGTTGGATGGCGCCATACTTAGAGGCAACCGCTTGGTAGACTCCGCCATGATCGATGACATGCTGGTGGAACTCGGCTGGAGGCCAGGGAAAGATAAAAATGTCATGTCCCTCGCCAGCAGCGATTTCAGCAAAGGCGCGCTCGCGGACTTCTTCCACCGGGATCAGATCCACTGTTACCCGGGTGTTGTTCTGTTTCCCCCACTCCACAGCCGCTACGTTCACAAACCAATTATCAAATTCAGGAAGAAAGTGCGTCCACTTGGCGATTTTCAGGGTCTTGGAACTGGCGAATGCCTCCGGGGTAAACACAAAAAACGGTCCCACAGCCGCCGCTTTGGCAACGAGCTTGATGAAATCCCGGCGAGCAAACTTCTTTCCCCTTGGGCTAGACATTCCTGACAACCTCTGAGACACGTTTCCCCTGGCAAGATGATGGTCTTGCCAGGGTCGTGGCCTTAATGAAATTTACTCAACCAACTACTGCGCACTAACGCTGATGCCTTGTTTGGCGGCTGCCGAGGACAATTGCTGTTTCTGAGTCGCTGTCAGCTCATTCGGAAATTTGCCGAAGATTTGCAGACTTAGAAAGTTAACCGTCAAAGCCAAGTTTTGAGGTACGCCGTTGGCCTTGAACACCTGATCCAAAAACGCGTCCGATGCGATGGCACCGGCGCGCGGGTCGGGAAGGGCCGGGCAAATCAGGAACACCGCTCCTCCGTCGCCGCCGCTCATGTCTTCCTTGGCTTCGGCTCCGCAGTTATTGGCCTCGAGCTGGTTGTTCAGTTCATCGGCGGTCAAGATGATCGGCGTTCCATCGGTCGTAAATCCGTTCTTGTTGCCGATTGCCGTGAAAATAGGCCCACAGGTCGGATCGTTGGGAGGCGCAGTTGTCCAGAAGTAGGTAATGACCCACATCCCCAGCAGATCGTCGCAGAAGTATCCAAACGGGGCGCTGTTCGGAGTCGTGCCAAACGGATTGTTACCGTCGCTACCATCCATGGCGTTGCGGTTGGTGGCGAATCTCCAATCCTGCCGAAGATTGGGGGTGGCGACATCCGAAACAACTTGGCCGTTGACCACGGTATCGGCCACCGGGAAGCAAGGCATGGGCACTGAAGTAGCATTCGGGTTCTGCAGTTGCTGGATCATTTGCAGCGAACAGGGGTTAGAAGCGAAACCTTGTGGCGTTGTCTGGCGCAATGCTCCGTAAGCTTCAAAGTTGGTGACGATATTTTGCATGGCGAAGCCACGGAGGGTTTGGCCTGGGGCCTCACTGACGATGGTGCCGTCAAGGTTCAAGTTGGGGACACCAATGGAGACGTCTGTGCCGTGGTTTTGCTGGGCGCCTTGGAGACCGCCGTTAATGAAGCCCACGTTGCGCAAATAAGGTCCCTGGACAAACGGCGCTTGACTGTTCAGGAAGGCCAGGATGGAGATGAACTCAAAGGTTTCCGGCTCTATTACCGAGATGTTGTTGCAGCCCGCAGGGTGGGGCGCGTTTGGGTTAGCGCAACTGAAGGGACTCGTGCCATCGTCAGAGTTGCCTCCCGTGGTCGCCAGGATGCGGAAATTTCGGCGCGTGGGATCTTTCACGCTGCAATTGCTGTCGGCCACGTAGTTCTTTTGGTTGCCACGGGCTGGCGGACCGGTCAACCGGGTGGTTCCGTTATTGTCCCCAAAACGTCCGATCAATTGGGTTACATCGATGCCGTTGTCCGCGTAGAACTGGTTGTTGAAGTCACAAGGCGGCGGGTTGAAGGTGTCGTCCGCATCTCCTCCGGCGGGAGGTGCGTCCTGCTGTGCGGCCACGTTGGGAGCCAGGAACAGCAATCCTCCCAATGCCAAAACGCTCACAAAAAGATAAGCGTGCTTGCGAATGCTTTTCATGGTACTTAATTCCTTCCTCCGGCGTCTCCTTGAGCTCCGGAATTGAGAAAACTGTTGTCCAGACCAATCGATCCTCACGAGGCCTCTCGCGGCTGCTTGATGCCGGGGCCAGGTCGGTCTAGATGAATCATCCGGGAGATAGACTCGGCCACGAATCGCGGACGAGCCATTCCCGGACATGCACCCCACAACATCAACGGTTCGTTCCCATAACGCACATTGCCGATGTGCTGGGTCTTGTCCTTGTCGATCGCTGGATCTGGATAACTGAAGCCGATAGCCTTCCGCACGATTTCGATGTCGAGAGTCTTGCCGGTAAGGAACGTCCAACCGGGTTTGGCGTGGAACATTTCCCGGTAGTGCTTTATAGCTTCCACTGTGTCCTCTTCAGGCTTCAGGGTGAGCGAGTACATGAAGATTTTCGTCCCTACATCGGCGCCCAGCATCGTTTGCACTTTTGCCAGATTGGCCGTCACTGTTGGGCAGATCTCGTCGCACTTGGCGAAGAAGAAATTCAGGCTTACAACCTTGTTCTTCACCAAATCGTCATAGAACATCACTTGTTTGCCTTCGTGCGTGATCAGGGGGACATTGGGAAGATGCAATCTCTGAATACGCTGCCGCGCCAGGTCGGACACCGTCGGCTCGTGGCTATCCTTCGGGGTTTTCTCCATGCCGGCGGCTGTCACCGCAGCAAGAGGAGCCATCGCCGTCAACTCAAGCAATTTCCTTCGCGTTAGTTCAGCCATTTGTTTTGGCTCCTTTCCGCATCTCTGGGCCGGTTTCCAGACCCAGGGGCGCAGCTTCGCGTGGCAGTGTTACGGCACCTGGATGTTGTCGCCCTGAGGTACAACGTGCCAGAGCGCCATCATGGCGTGGTCTTCATGCACCACGTTGTGGCAATGGATCGGGTATTTGCCCAGCCAGTCTCGGAAGCGGAAGAACAACTGCACGCGCTCGTTAGGATGTAGCTGAGTAACGTCTTTCCGGCCCTGATCGGTAGGCACAGTCAGCCCACCTCGGTTGCGGCTCAGAATCTGGTGCTCTTCGAGGTGGATGTGGACTGGATGCGTCCAATCGCCGGTTAGATTGGTCAGGAGCCACTGCTCGACGCTGTTCTGCTGCACGGCAAAGCGGAAGCTCTCCGTGGATTCGTCGCCCGTTCCTCCATTGCCATAGCCGCAATCGAAGAACTGCCCGTTGATTGACCACTGGCCATTCAAGCGGTCAAACTTGAACGTACGTAAGATTCGGGGTTCAGCACTGGTGCTGGGTAGTTGGTAGAACGTGGGGTTCGTCGCAGGATCTACACTGGTATCGGTGACGGCAGTTCCACTCACGCGGAACTGAAGGATCAGGTTTTGGCCATTCCCAAAGTCGGCAGGCAGGATCGCGCCGGTGCTTCCCGGGGCACCGAGGTTGGCACACTCCGTGTTGGTGCCGTTCTGTGGGAACAGTTGGCTGTCCAGCGGTACCGGGCCTTGGCCATTGATCTGGTTCAGGCGGTTCTCCAGGTAGAGTGTTTGCCCGGCGAACTTGGAGAAGTCGATGATCACGTCTACACGCTCGGCCGGGCCGATGCGCACACTTTGAACCTGGATCGGATGCGGTATGAGGTTGCCATCAGTGCCAATCAGCCAGAAAGGATTGGTCGTGGCTGAACCTGCGCCACCAACATTCCCCGTCAGGAAGAACTCATAGAAGCGCGATGGGCCGGTGTCCAGCAGGCGGAAACGGTACCGTCGGGGCTCCACGTTGAGGAACGGCCGGATCACGCCGTTGACCAGGAACGTGTCTCCCAGAATGCCATCCAGATTGAACAGATCGAATACCAGTTCGCCGCTCGTAGGGTCATAGACTTTGTCGGCGAAAGCCAGCGGGATATCGTGCGCGGGGAAATCGGGCAAACGGAATCCGGTCTCGTCGTCGCCGGTGTCAAACTGGTTGAACAAGCAGTAGAAACCCACCAGGCCCTTGTAGGTGTTCTGTGAGGTGAAGTCCACGCGGTGGTCGTGATACCACAAAGTCGACAGCGATTCATTGATGTCGCCATTGGGCTGGTTGGAGGAGTTGAATCCCGCTAGCACGTTGGGATAGTACTGATCACAAAACTTTCCGCTCGGATAGAAGTCGCAGGGATTGCCGTCACTCTCCGAGGGTGTGTGCCCGTTGTGTAGGTGAGTGGATACCTGAGGCATTCCAAAGCCGGTGTTGTTCGCCTGGTTGGTAGGCGGCAGCGCGTTGTGATTGCGTGTGAGTTGCGGCTTGCCGTAGAAAGCCTGATAGGTCGGCCCGGGGCTGCGGGGTCCCGAGCCGTCATCGAATCCCCAGATGGTTTGTGGCGGAAGAGTTTTGTCGCTGGTCTGCCGGATTGTAAATTGCCGCTGAAAGACGTTGTATAAAATCGCTGGCACCACCGGGAAACGGCTGGAATCGATCTGTGGAGCCTGGAAGGCAGCCGCGCGCACTTCACCTGCTGACACGTTGGGATTCAATGTGGGTGCCGGGCTCAGCGATGAAGCTCTGCGCGTCAGTGGCATGATTGGAAGGGGGTCAATGAATGGCTTGGTCTGTGGACTCTGTGCCTGATTGCCGACCTGGCAGAGCTGTTGTGAACCCGGACTGGTATTTTGTCCGCCACCGCTTTGTGCTCGGGCGCTGAGTCCGCTCTTCGCCACGAGCATGCCACCAGCGGTAAGAAGCCCCATCTTCAAGAGGTCGCGGCGGCTGGTGAGGCCGGCGGCGATCAACTCGCGCCGGTTCTTGGCGGCATCGCACATCTCCTTAAAACGTCGCCTGGAGATTTTCTCTCCGTAAACGTCGTAGTACATTGTCCCTCCTAATGAGGCCTCAGGAACTGCAGTCGAAAAAAATCGTCTTGCTTCACTGAACAGCCCATGTCTTGCGATTTGTGGGCTCTTAAATGTTCACAAGCATGTTAATTAAATTAAGCATATATAGCCGCGCATTTCTCATTTCAAGCTGAAGGAGTTAGCCGAACTTGCTTTTCGTTAGCATTTCCTGCCGGTAGTCGCCGGGGACCTGCTGGAAGCAACGGCGGAAAGCCCGCACGAAGCTGGAGGGATGCTTGTAGCCAACCGCATACGCGACTTCCTTGACGCTCATGCCGCTGTGCATCAAAAGAAGGGCAGCTTTGTCCAGTCTTCTCTCAGCCAACCGACGGCCCAGAGGGAAGCCCGTGTGTGTCTTAAATAAGTGCTGCAGATAGGAAGGGCTCAGATCGAATTCCGAGGCCGCATCTGCGATAGTGCAGAACGATCCGGATTCGACCTTCTCAACGAGTTCTCGCAAGCGATCTTGCTGAGGCACGGACTCTCCCACTCAATGTTCGGGAAGCGTTGCTGCGCTCGCACGCCAATGTCCGACGGGAACGTATGTTCACGCATGAGGTGAGTCAACTGCCCACTAGAGTGAATCGAAGGGCAAGAAAACCTGCCCCCTTTTTGCTCTGTGAAGTACAACGAAGAATAACCAAAAACCGGAGATAAGGATGTATCACCTTGGAGGAATGACTTCTGGCATGTGGTACTCGCTTAGTGACCGGCCACACTTGGGCGGCAGCAGACGACTGGGCGGCCCTTGGAGCTGCACTTGTAATCCTCTACAACGCAACGAGGCAACTGCGGCCTGCCCTTCTTGAACTTACTGACCGAGCGCCTGACCCAAGTCTTGAAGCGCGCGTCCGAGCCATTACTGGACAGGTGCAAAATGTAATCGGTTTGGATAAATACCTCATGCGTAAAATGGGCTTCAGTTTCTACGTCGATTTGCACATCGTCGTTAACGGAAATCTTACAGTTCGCGAAGGACATAAAATCGCACATCGTGTGGAAGACCAGGTCCTAAAGGGAGTGCCGCAGGTAGCCGAAGTGCTGGTACACGTTGAGCCGGAAGAGGAACTAATCGACAAGGTGCCCAACGACGAGCACCAAGTACAGCGTTAGATCAATCGGAGTCCAGCAACTTTCTCTAAAAGACCAAAGACTCCCGGCGAGGTCTTTTGAGCGTCACGTCATGCAAGTGTCGCATCTCTGCTGCAACGATGGGAACGCATAGTTACAGTCTGTTTACGGCAACGTGACACTTAGACTCATCTCAGGGCTCACCATGTCGAAAAGACCCTGCCATGACTGAGACAATTTTGGTGGTTGGTTCCGAGCGCATCGATCAGCAATCAGTGATTTGGAGTCTACTGAAAGCGGATTATCAGGTACGCTATACCCGCAGCGATTCTAACGCAATCAGGATCATTACCACCGAGACGCCCAGTGCCGTTTTACTCAGTCTGGAGCCCGACAATGCTCAAGAAGTTTGCTTCTCGATTCGGAGAGTCGCTCCCGCAATACCCTTGCTTGTGATCGGACGCGAGAATGACACTGCCATCAAGCTGGGTCTTTTTCAGGCTGACGCGGATGATTACGTTCGGGAGCCTTTCGATTCGTCCGAACTAATCGCGCGAATTCGCTCGGCGCTTCGCAGGGGTCAAAGAAGGAACATCCCATAGACTCATAAATCGCCGCCGCACAAGTTCCGGCACGCCTTCAACACCGCGCAGAATGTTTCGTACCGGCGAAACCGTAGATTCGTAGAATGCTCATCGGTCTTCGTTCGACAAGAACCTGAAGCTCCGAATGAAAGCGACGAGCTTCCAGCTATCGTCGTTCTGCGCCTGAGCCCTGTGGAAAACATTCCGAGCCATCGTGATCACCGTTCCGAGGATCACGATTAAGTAATCACGATCATCCCGGAATCCCGGAATCGCGATCACGATCGTTAGGAATCGTTGATCACCATCCCCAGGAATCCCCACTAATCGATGCGAGCTGTTCTGCCTTCACCCGAAGGGTCTTAACGCCCCTGAGCGTAGTGCCATTCGGCCAATCCTAAATTTGGCAAATTTTTGGCAAATCGCTCTTTCGAGGGATATTCTGCGAAATTGAAAAAGTGAGAATAGCCGCGTATTTATTGGTGACTTGAATGGTGGGCCTGGGTGGACTTGAACCACCGACCTCGCCCTTATCAGATGGGATGAGAAGGCCGGTCTCCGCGGGATGCGATAAGCTCCCAAGGATCGACGCGCTCGAGGCGCAAAGAAAAGGAGACCGGCTATGAAGAAGCCTAGCACTGTTCGGGTAAATGGAAACATGATTTTCAAAGGACACAAGCTCACGATTGGTTTGGACCTCGGCGATCGCTCGTCGAACTACTGCGTTTTGGATGAAGCGGGGGAAATCCTTCTGGAACAGAAACTAGCGACGACGCCGGAAGCGATGAAGCAGACGTTTGAGAGGATACCGCGAAGTCTCATGGCCCTGGAGAGCGGAACACATTCCCCGTGGGTAAGCCGGCTGTTAAAGGAGCTGGGACACGAGGTGCTCGTGGCGCACGCGCAAAAGGTGGAATTGATCAGCAAGAGCAATCGAAAAGATGATCGACACGATGCGCGGACACTGGCACGGCTAGCAAGAATCGATCCTGAGCTGTTGGGGCCGGTACGGCATCGCAGCGCGAAAGCACAAATTCATCTGACAGTGATCCGGGCACGTGCGGAATTGGTGAGTGCACGAACCGCGCTGGTGAATGCGGCGCGAGGATTGGCGAAGTCTCATGGTGAACGCCTGCGCAAGTGTGGCACGGAGCAGGTGAGCCGAGAGCTGGCCGCGGAATTGAGCGCGGAGTTGCGCGAGGTTCTGGAGCCGTTACTCAAAGAAATCGAATCGCTGAACGAGCGCATCAAGGAATACGACGTGCGGATGGAGAAAATCGCCAGGGAGAGCTACCCGCAAGTGGCCCTACTCAAACAGGTGAAGGGGGTAGGAACACAGATCGCGCTGACGTATGTCCTGACCCTAGACGATCCGCATCGGTTCGCAAAGAGTCGCGAGGTCGGCTGTTTTCTCGGGTTAAAACCTGGGCGCAGGGACTCCGGGCAGAGCCAGCCGCAGATGCACATCAGTAAAGAAGGAGACCGCTATTTGAGAACGATGCTGGTGCAGGGGGCGCACTACATTCTGGGGCCCTTTGGGGAAGATAGTGATCTGCGGCGATGGGGACTGCGCCTTGCCGAGCGAGGATGGAAAAGTGCTAAGAAGCGAGCCGTTGTTGCGGTGGCGAGAAAGCTAGCGTTACTGCTGCATCGGTTGTGGGTGGGTGGAGAGGTGTACGAACCCCTGCGCAATAGCCACAAAGCGATGCGCGCCGCGGCCTAGAGTGAAGAGCTCCCCGCAAAACAGGGGGTGCTAGGGGTCGATAGAGTTGGCGATCGTCGTTGCCAGGCGATCCTGGCTCGAAATTTCTCTGGTGGAAAACTGAAAAAGACAGGAAGAAAGAAAAAGAGCATACAAGGAAAAAGAAAAAGGAGCATGCAAGAAAGAAAAAGATCCGAACAGCCGAGCTCAACCGCCGAGATCAGGTGACTGCGCCAAGGTCCTGGCCCAGTTTCCTTCGAAAGGGGAACAGAGGTCGATTATCAGGTAGCAGCACCTACTGAATCGAGTACACCCAACTTGCACCGAGCGACAATCGCTCAACAAAGAGTGCGGATGGAAGGGTGGCGACAGGAGCGGCTTGGCTCAAGGGCAGAAACTCACAGGGAGGAAGAGAAGAACAAAAACATCCTTACAGGAAGAAAAAGAGAAAAAACAGAAAAACACACTTGACTCATACCGGCCTTCTCATGGAAGGGGCCTTGAAGGTGCTATATGCATAGTATTTTCTTCGTGAGGAGAGACGATCCACTGTAGTACGGGTCTCGCTAGCGAACAATCCTACGCGGTCACTTTATGATAAAGCTAGTAGTGCTCATCGCCGCTTGCGTGCGTCCGCGAGCCTCCTCGATCAGACTCAAGCAGGCTCGCAAAGTGCTTGACCTTCGCGGCGCGTTGACATTCCCTTGGGCTGCTGTACAGAGTTAGATAGGAAGAGTACTTTCCCTTTAAGAGGGACGAAGCCAGTTCTCTCGTTGTAGGCCTCGCACCTGAGCAAACTCCCTTGTGTTGTCGCTAACCAGGGTATACCCAAGCGTAAGAGCATGAGCAGCAATGAGCAGGTCGTTGCCGCCGATCGGTTTGCCGACCCGCTCAAGCTGTGCTCGAACCCGGCCGTACGTAACATCTGCGGGCGAATCGAAAGGAAGAACCTGCAGAGCCCCCAGCACCACTTCGAGTT
>Ga0210384_10009215_pt1 | contig 10207 bp, 13 predicted proteins | sample IncBWH2MmetaG_FD_160574 | JGI IMG/M metagenome (GOLD analysis project Ga0210384, IMG submission 160574) | Forest soil microbial communities from Barre Woods Harvard Forest LTER site, Petersham, Massachusetts, United States - Inc-BW-H-2-M | ecosystem: Environmental > Terrestrial > Soil >...
ATTAGATAGCATCAAGAGCGCGACGATTATCTCTCCCCCTCAGGCCACAGATTCCAGCGGCTCCAGTAAGACATAGTGCTTTGCCATCTCTCGGGGTCGCCGTGCGCGCTGCGGATTGATTGCAGGATTGCGGGGCTGCGGCGGCCAGATTCTCGCGACCGTCAAGTTCCCCCGACCCGAAATCAGAAGATGTGGCGCACATGAGCGACGCAACTATACCAAGTGTGTTTGACCAACTTGTCGATAGGATTCGCTCGCGCACCTTTGTCATTGGCGGGGCCTCGACTCTCGCGCTTCTGGCTTTCGCGAGGATTCTGTTGCAGGGGCTTGGCATGAATCACTACGGCTTCTTCCGGGACGAACTCTATTATATTGCTTGCAGTCATCACCTCGCCTGGGGTTACATCGATCAACCTCCGCTGATCGCTTTAATCGCCTGGGCCTCCCGACATCTGTTCGGAGCTTCTTTGGTTAGTTATCGGATTTTGCCCGTACTGGCTGGCGGAGCGACTGTCGCCCTTACCGGCGCTCTTGCGGGTGAATTAGGTGGTGGCCCGTTGGCGCAGTTTCTAGCCGGGGTGACAATTCTTTTTGCTCCACTCTCGCTGGCATTCAATAGCTTCCTCTCCATGAATGCATTTGAGCCGCTGTTCTGGGTTCTGTGCGCTTGGCTTGCTGTTCGCATTGTGAAAGGCGAGTCGCACATACTTTGGCTCCTTCTTGGCGCGCTGGCAGGTTTGGGCCTCCAAAACAAGCACACCATGCTTGTCTTCCTCTTGGCCCTAGGTGTGGGTTCCGTGCCTTCGCTTCAGTTCCGCGGTGAAAGCAAAAATCCATTCCGGTCGAGGTGGTTTTGGATAGGAGCACTTTTAGCGTTTGTGATATTCCTGCCAAACGTAATCTGGGAAGCCAGACACGGGTGGCCCCAAATTGAAGTGGTACGCAACGCGCAGCAGTTTAAGAACGTTTCACTCTCGCCACTGCGGTTTCTCTCCGAACAAATTCTCTTCATGCACCCACTCGCGTTGCCAATCGTGCTCGGAGGCTTGTGCTGGCTTCTGTTCGCGAAGGAAGGGAAGCGCTTTCGGTTCCTGGGGTCGGCATATTTTGTCGTCCTCGGGATTTTTATAACGCTGCACGGAAAATCCTATTATGTAGCCCCGATTTACCCGATATTGGCTGCGGCGGGTGGCGTCGCATTCGAGCAGTTCAGTGCACGTTCAGATTGGCGGTGGCTGAAGGTCAGCTATCCCGTGGTGTTGATTCTCGCGGGATTTGCCACCCTACCGTTTGGTGTGCCCCTGTTGCCGCTCGATACGTTCATTCAGTACTCGAAGAGTGTTCCGTATGCCCGCTGGGTGAAGACGGAGCGCGACGCGACGGCTGCGCTGCCGCAGATATATGCCGATATGATCGGCTGGAAAAATATGACGGGAACGATTGCGGACGTTATCACCGGCTGCCGGAGAACGAACAGGCTAGTTGCGCGATTCTTGCGGGAAATTACGGAGAGGCCGGAGCAATTGATTTTTATGGGCCCGGACTCGGGGTGCCGAAAGCGATCAGCGGGCACAATAATTATTTTCTTTGGGGGCCGAGAGGATATTCGGGCGAGTGCGTGATTGTGTTTGGCGAGCGTGCAGAGGTGTACAAGGATTTCTTCGAAGAAGCGGAGCTTGCCACCACTATTTCAAATGTGAACGCGATGCCCAGCGAGCAAAACGTACAGGTTTACATATGCCGCAAGCCTGTAATGCCGATGAGCGTGCTTTGGCCGAGATTTCGAATGATTATTTGAACGCGGCAGCAGGTTTTCGCCTTTCGTAATGCACCACTATTGGTCGCTCCCGTGGAGCGGCGCGTGTTTCGGATTGCGCGCTGCCTGTTCCAGGGTGGCAATGTCGAGGCCTGCCTCGCGCAAGGTCTGGCTGATCGCCGAGCTCTCATTTTTCACGATCGAAAGCAGAACACATTCGCTGGTCAAGATCGGGACGGACCGCCCCTCGTAACTGTCGTGATGTGGAGCGATGTCTTCGGCCCTGCGCAGGATGGAAGTGAGTTCGCTTGAAGCAGTGGGCGATTTTTCATCGTTCCTCTCAGTTTTTATGGAGCCGAACATGCGTCCCAGCTTGTGGACGTCCTCCCCGCGGCGCTCGCGGTCGTAGAATTCGATCCACTGATGCCAGCGCTGCGGGCTGATCTGGCAGATGCGCTGGAGGAATCCTTCGATTTCTTCCTGCTCGGGCCAGAATTTGGAGAGGCGCTCCCATTCGTAGATGTACATTCCAGCGAGGTAATCCGCCACCTCGACAACCGCGGAGGCGCGGCTAGCTGCCAGCATGCGCGCGAGATTCTCCGCCTGCGCAAGATCTTTGGTCAAGCGGTGTGTTACTTCGCCGTCCTTCGCGCCGATAGATTCCCCTACGTTGGCGGGGCGCGGAAATGGGTTCGATGGCTTGCGTTTGAACAAGTTCATCCTGGATGAATAACCCCGTTAGAATTTTAACAAATTCGCAGCTTCGCCCTTGTATTTTGGCGCACTGGTGAACGGGTTGGTCACGTCCTCACGTCTCAATCGCTGCGGTCCTGTTGTATATTTATTGGTAGCGGTCGAATTTACATGGCGCTGCGCCAGGAGAGGAATTGCGTTTTGGAGAATCCACTGATAGGAGCGTGGCGGCTGAAGTCAATTGGGGGCAGCGTACCGAAGGCGGCGATTTTTTCGATGGGAGTAAAGCCGCAGGGAATTCTGATTTACACCGCTACGGGGCATATGGCCGCAGAAATCATGCGCGACCCGCGGCCGGCATTTCCGAAGGGATATGAAAATGCTTCGGCGGAGGAAATTCGGAATGCGTTCGAGGGTTATTACGCTTACTTCGGGACCTACGATGTAAACATCGGAGAAAAGACTGTCACGCACCATTTGCAAGGAAGCTTGCGGCCAGCGGAAATTGGAAGGGACTACGTGCGGGTATATGAGCTTTCCTGCGATCAGCTTACCCTGAACCCCGTGCGAGAGGGACGCAAGCTGCAAGTGCGGCTCACCTGGGAGCGCGCCAGATAGGTCTAGGCGCGGTCCCGGTGCGCGCTACAAACCGAGAACAGTCACCAGCTCGCGCACGGAAGCGGACGATTTATCCAGCGCGGCTTTCTCCTCGGCGGTCAATTTGATTTCGATGATCTGCTCGATGCCGCGCGCGCCCAGCTTCACGGGTACCCCCACGAATAATCCGGTGATTCCGTATTCGCCCTCCAAGTACGCGGCGCAGGGCAGGATTTTCTTCTTGTCTTTCAAGATCGCTTCGACCATTTCGGCGACAGCCGCGGACGGTGCGTAATAAGCCGAGCCGGTTTTGAGCAGGTTGACGATTTCCGCGCCTCCCTTTCGGGTGCGCGTGACGATGGCTTCGATTTTTTCTTTGGGCAGCAGATCGGGGAGTGGAATTCCGGCCACGGTGGAATAACGGGCGAGCGGGACCATGTCGTCACCATGACCGCCGAGGACAAATGAGTGGACGTTTTCGACCGACACGCCAAGCTCCGCCGCAACGAAGGTACTCATGCGTGCGGAATCGAGAACTCCGGCCATGCCGATCACGCGGTTCTTCGAGAACCCGCTAACTTTGAAGGCGGCGTGGGCCATGGCATCGAGCGGGTTGGTCACGATGATGAGGATCGCGCCGGGCGAAAGCTTCACAATGGCTTCGACCACGCCCTTCACCACGTCGTAATTGGCCTTCAATAAATCGTCGCGGCTCATGCCGGGCTTGCGGGGAAATCCGGCGGTGATTACGACGATGTCGCTGTTCGCCGTTTCGCGATAATCGCCCGTACCTGTCGAGATTCCTGTGGCGTGCGCGTCGGTGCCAAGGATGGGCGCGGATTCCGCCATGTCAAGTGCTTTGCCGGCGGGTACACCGTCAAGGATGTCCGTTAGCACGACGTCGGCGAGGCCAGCATCATGGATGCGCTGCGCAGTTGTTGATCCCACGAAGCCGCCGCCTACTACTGTCACTTTCTTCCGCATTCAGATGACTCCCTTTAATTTTACCGTGTAGCGGCACCCACTGCCTGCATGTTGTCAATGATGGCGGACGCGAATTCGGACGTTTTTAGTTTTGTGGCGCCGGGCATCAGGCGCTCGAGATCGTAGGTGACGCGCTTCTGTTGAATGGTGCGCGCGATGCCATCTTCGATCAACTTTGCGGCTTCCTTCCAACCCATGAAGTCGAACATCATGGCTCCCGAGAGCATCACCGAGCTCGGATTGATGACGTCCTTGTCCGCATATTTCGGGGCCGTGCCGTGGGTGGCTTCGAAGATACCGTAGCCGTCGCCGATGTTCGCGCCGGGCGCGATGCCCAGGCCGCCGACTTGAGCTGCGCAGGCGTCGGAGAGGTAGTCGCCGTTGAGATTGGGCGTTGCCAGAACTTGGTATTCATCGGCGCGGGTGAGGACCTGTTGGAAGACGGAATCCGCGATGCGGTCGTTCACCAGAATTTTCTTTTTCCATTGACCGTGGCCATGGGTGGCGTAGATGGATTCGAGAGTCAGCTTCACCTCGGCATAAACGGCCTGCTTGATCCCTTCGGTGCCTTGCTCCACGCCAGGTTCGATCAGAGCGGCATTTTGCTCGACGGAAATATTGTTGTTCTTGTCCTTGTTGTCGAGAATCCAGCTTTCGCGCTCGGTAACGGTCTGCTGCCGGAACTCTTCAATAGCCAGTTCATAGCCCCAGTCGCGGAAGGCGCCTTCGGTGAATTTCTGGATATTGCCTTTGTGTACGAGTGTCACCACGGTACGGCCTTTTTCAAGTGCGTGTTGAATGGCGCGCCGCACCAGGCGCTTCGTTCCTGTGGGCGAGATTGGCTTGATGCCTACGCCCGAGTCCTCGCGGATTTTCTTGCTGGTACCTTTGAGCATGTCGTTATTGAGAAAATCAATCAGCTTTTTCACTTCGGGAGTGCCCGACCGCCATTCGATCCCGATGTAAACATCCTCGGTATTTTCGCGGAAGATGACCACGTTCATGCGTTCCGGATGAACTACCGGCGATGGCACGCCTTCCAGATACCGCACCGGACGAACGCATGCGTAAAGGTCGAGGACTTGACGCAGCGTTACGTTCAGTGAACGGATACCCCCGCCGACGGGAGTGGTAAGCGGGCCTTTGATGGAGACGCGAAAATCGCGGATGGCATCAACCGTGTCCTTGGGTAGCCACTCTTTGAATTGATTGTAAGATTTCTCTCCGGCGAAAACCTCGAACCAGGCGATTTTCCTCTTTCCGCCGTAGGCTTTTTGGACGGCAGCATCGAAGACTCGTTGGGAGGCTTTCCAAATGTCGCGGCCAGTGCCGTCGCCCTCTATGTAGGGAATGATGGGCAGATCGGGGACGGTGAAGACGCCGTCGGAATATTCGATTAATTTGCCGTTCGCCGGAATCGTCACGCCATTGTAAGCAGGCCTCATCGGTCCTTATCTCCCTCAGCACCCTTTGCAGGCAGGGATGTCCTGCTGCAAAGGCGCCGTAGCAAGCCGATGACGATAGCACAAATTTTGCAGTCGATGCAGAGTTCTCCCAACTCGGGGGTCTAGAGCTTCGGGGGTTGTGTTGGCCCTCGAAGGTGACAATTCACGGGAATATTTTCTGGTCGGCGGGTGTCTGGATAGATGCAGGGCAGGAAAGCCACTGCACGAGAACGAGGGAGGGAAGCGAGATGGGTGATTTTATTAAGGAAAACTTGAATGCGGATGGAGTGGACCGACGAGGGTTCTTGAAGTGCATGGCGTGGGCGGGGACCGGAACATTCTGCCTGGTGCAGGGCGGGGTGCTGAAATCATTTGCGCTGAGCCAGTTGGATAAGATGGATCAGTCGAAGATGAAGGGCGAACTGGCTTTTGTGCAGATCAGCGACAGCCACATCGGGTTCAACAAGCCGGCTAACCCAGATGTCACCGCCACGCTGCAAGTGGCGATTGACAAGATCAATGCGCTCCCGGTGCAGCCGGAATTCGTGCTGCACACGGGCGACCTGAGCCACCTCTCGAAGGATTCAGAATTCGATACGCTCGACCAGGCGCTGAAGAGCATTCGTACCGGCGCGATTCATTACGTTCCGGGCGAGCATGACGTGCTGAACGACAACGGCGCGCAGTACCGCGAGCGCTACGGAAAAGGAACGAAGGGCGATGGATGGTACAGCTTCGATCATAAGGGCGTCCATTTCGTCGGCTTGGTGAACGTGATGAACCTGAAAGCGGGGGGACTCGGAACTCTGGGCCACGAGCAGCTGGAATGGCTCGAGGACGACGTGAAGCATTTGAAATCGAGCACCCCGATTGTGGTGTTCGCGCACATCCCACTGTGGTCCGTGTACCCCGAGTGGGGATGGGGCACAGAAGACAGCGCACAGGCGCTTGGGTATCTGAAGAAATTTGGTTCGGTAAGCGTATTGAACGGGCACATTCATCAGGTGATGCAGAAAGTGGAAGGAAACGTCACTTTCCACACTGCGATGTCCACTGCGTTTCCGCAGCCTGCGCCGGGGACGGCGCCGTCGCCCGGGCCAATGAAAGTGCCGGCGGAGCAACTGCGGACGCTGCTGGGAGTGACGGATGTGGATTTCGTGCGAGGCAAACATACGCTCGCGATCGTGGATTCACCCTTGCAAGGGTAGTGCGGGCGAGGTTTTGGTCATGAGGCCGATTTGCATGGGGTCCATTTGGATCGAGTGCGGGCCCCAAGAGCACAGCAAGGATTGACTGTGCCACACGAGGGTTAGAAAGAAACAAAAGAGAGGAGAGACTAAAATGGAATTTACTGTATGGAGAGCAGGGATCCTAAGCATCGCGTTGTCGGGAGTTCTCGGTTGGCAGACAACAAGTCATGCACAGGGTGCGGCAGCCGCCGGGCAGGACAAAATGCAAGCGGCCGAAGTAAAGATCGATAATTTCTCGTTCACGCCGCAAGAAATCACCGTGGCAGCGGGGACGAAAGTCACCTGGGTGAACCGCGACGATATTCCACACACGGTGGTAAGCACGCAGGATAAGTTCAAGTCCAAAGCATTGGATACGGATGACCAGTACTCGTTCACGTTCGACAAAGCAGGGACGTATGAATACTTCTGCTCGATCCATCCCAAGATGACGGCCAAGGTAATTGTGAGGTAGCTGCAGTACAGCAGGGCTTGTAGCGTGAAGTGTTGAAGTAACCTGGCAGCGAACCCGAAGCGTACAAACCAGCTTGCACCTGTCCCGGCACGGGTGTGCGCAGACCATGAAGCCGGAACACAAACCGAAGGAGGAAAATGAGATGACCACAAATGCGAATTACAAGTCGTTCCAATTCATGGCGAACGTCGCTGCCGCTGCTGTGGCATTCGCGATCGCAGCAGCACCCGGCGCACTGGCCGCGGGAGGCTCGAAGAGTCCCGCACCAATTCCCGGGACAATCATTTCTCATCTGCAGCTTGCGGGAGGGCCTGCCGCACGAATGGGATTAACCAAGAAAGAAGGCAAGATGCTGCTCTACATCGAAGATGGCTCGGCCAAGGTGGTTCGCGTCAACGTCACGACGCCCGAGCAGCCGGAGTCTCTTGAGAGAGCCGGCGAGGCACAGCGCGTCCCGCGACTATCGGCTGCAATGAAGCTTGTGAATTCGCCCGACATCTTCGAGCTGCTGAATACGATCGGGACCAACAATGCTCAACAGCAGCATCTATTCTCCGCCGCAGCAAGCTTTCTTGCGGATGCGCGCCACAGCTTGATCTTCGTTGTGGATGAAGATGGGTTGTGGATCGTTCAGGCAAAGCAGTCCCTCGGCGATTACGCCGCTCCGTATGACAACTCCGACTACGGAACGGCTTACGGCGGATGAGCGCTCGTTTCCCAAAGCGATCTGAAGCGGGAAAGGCAGGGACGCCATGAAAGGATTTCTAGGCACCTGGGCTGGATTTGGGCCCGACCTGAACCTCCTGCTCCAGATCGCAATGGGCCTCGCACTCTTGGCGGGAGCCTTGCTGGCTCGAGCGAAGCGTTATGGAGCGCACGGCGCGTGCCAGTCGGCTGTTCTAATTCTCAATCTTTTTCTAATCGCCTCAGTGATGTGGCCGGCGATGCATCGGCAGGTGCTGCCCAAAATTCCGGCGAGGTTGAACAGGGCACATTACGCTATCGCTACCGTGCATGGGCTGCTTGGGGTGGTTGCCGAGATTTTCGGGTTATACATTGGGCTCGTCGCCGGAACAAATCTGCTGCCGCCATCGTGGAAAATTCAGCGCTGGAAGTTTTGGATGCGAATCGAGCTGGCGCTGTGGTGGATGGCGCTGGCAGCGGGAATGGCGACATATTTCATTTGGTACGTGCACTCGGCGCGAAGGTAAAGCTCCTCGAAGTCGTCTCCTCGCAGAAGGGGGCAGGCGATCCACGCCAACCAGCAAATCGCCTGCCCCACCTCCCCCAAAAATGCGGGCCGTCGACAGTCAGCTTCTATCGGTGGAGCCCGCCGCGAAACGCGAGGGTGTAATATGCGGCGTCGAAGTTTTCCTGGAAAGGAAGCCACGAAAATGAAAATTCGAAGCTTGATGGTGGCGTTAGCGATCACCGTGTGCGCTACATCGGTGCGCCCGCAGCAGAAGTATCTTTACAAGGCGAGCCTGGTGCAAGCGGCGCCGGGGAAATTGCTCGAACTGATTGATGTGTATAAGAAAATGTGGGCGGTGGAGGGGCAGGTCCCCGGCGAGCAGATGGCCTTTTGGATGCGACACAGCCAGGGAGATCGCTGGGACCTGCTAATCCTTTATCCGATGGGGAATTATTCAGATTATTTCCGCCAGGAACGGTTTTCGGGGCGTGAGCAGTCAACTGAGCCATGGCGAGATAGTCTGCGTCAAGATATTGCCTGGCGGGAAGACCTCTTTGCGTATGGCCCGCCGCTTGAGGAAGTGAGCAGAGCATTTTCAGGCGCTGCTTTTTATCACGTGGAAATGTTTCAGGCGCTCCCCGGGAGCCAAGCGGCTCTCTACAAAGAGCGCGAAATGGAAAATGCTTACGCCCGCGCGGTAAAGCAGCCAGAGAATTTGATTTTTATCCGAGACCAGGGCGCCGCATGGGACTTATTCACGGTTGGGTGCTTTCGAGACCTCAAGCACTACGCGGAGAGCGCGAGTGTTTCCCCGCAAGATCAGGATGCGGCTGCGAAAACAGCAGGATTCGCATCGGCGAGCCAGATCGGTGCCTATTTGCGCAGGTTTATCGCGCTGCACCACGATACATTGGCCGTGGCAGTGAAGTGATTAAACGTCGCAGTAAGACATTGGCGATCTGACTTTGGGGACGCTAATATCTGTGATTGCCTACTTGGCGGACTTGAGACGGGCCACTTCCTCGTCTGAATAGGCGGCGGGCTCGCCGAGGCTGCCTTTCGCGGGCAGGTGGCGAAGATAGACTACAATTGACCAGATCTCTTCTTCGCTCAACAAGTCCTTCGACGCAGGCATCCCAGAAGGGAAAATCCCGTTTGAGATTACGGACTTCAACTGTCCGTCCGTGTACTTCTGCACCTGCGGAGAATTGAGCGAGGGGACAGGCGGCGCGACCGTCGCAGCGAAGGGAACCCCGGTGTTCTGTCCATCCAAACCATGGCATGTGAAGCAGTAGTGCGAGAATGCGATCTGCCCTGCGCGAATATTATCAGGGGTGGCCGGCAGAGGGTTCGCGGCTTTCTTGTCGCCGACAAGGATTTTGCGCTTCATCCAGGTCATCACCGAGGTCTCGGCGGGACCGGGAGTGCGCGACTGGCAGCCGCCTAGGATGCAAATGCCGGCCAACAGCGATTTGATAACCGGTCGGCACATGATTTTCACTTACTCCTCGACCACGATGGTCATGTTCATGTCTTTGTGGCCCAGGCCGCAGAAGTGGTCGCAGATGGTGGGGAATGTGCCTGCCTTGTCCGGTGTGATGGTTACTTCAGTGGTCTTGCCCGGTTGTATTTCCTCATCCACTTTCAGGCCGCGGATATAAAAACCGTGCTGCACATCCTGGCTTGAGAGCTGCAAAGTGACCGGCACGCCTTTCTTAAGAGTGATGCGATTGGGTTCGAAGGCGAATCTGTGCGCGACGATTGGAATCACTTTTGGTTGATCGGCAGTCGCGGCGTGGACTGATGCGGAAGTTCCTGGGACGCCTGAAGCCATGT
>Ga0210384_10009216_pt1 | contig 10206 bp, 8 predicted proteins | sample IncBWH2MmetaG_FD_160574 | JGI IMG/M metagenome (GOLD analysis project Ga0210384, IMG submission 160574) | Forest soil microbial communities from Barre Woods Harvard Forest LTER site, Petersham, Massachusetts, United States - Inc-BW-H-2-M | ecosystem: Environmental > Terrestrial > Soil >...
TGAAATCGGGGAGCTGCAGGAACGCATTACTTCCACAAAGTCCGGCTCGATCACCTCGGTGCAAGCAATCTACGTACCGGCCGACGACTACACGGACCCCGCACCGGCCGCGACGTTCGCGCACCTGGACGCTACGACCAACCTCAGTCGTCAGATTGTCGAACGCGGCATCTATCCCGCCGTCGATCCGCTGGCCAGCTACTCGCGCATTCTGGACCCACGCATTGTCGGCGCCGAACACTACGCTGTCGCGCGCGGCGTGAAATCGATCCTGCAGCGCTATAAAGACCTGCAGGACATCATCGCCATTCTCGGCATCGAAGAACTTTCCGACGAAGACAAGCGCACGGTGGCCCGCGCCCGCAAGATCGAACGTTTCTTGTCGCAACCCATGTTCGTAGCCGCGCAGTTCACTGGCCTCGAAGGAAAATACGTGAAGATCGAAGACACCGTGCGCAGCTTCAAAGAAATCGTCGAAGGCAAGTACGACGACGTTCCGGAACAGGCGTTCTACATGGTCGGAACCATCGACGAAGCCTTGGAAAAGGCTGAAAAGATGAAGGCCAGCGCCTAGGCAAAAATGCTTCCTGATTCCATCGAGCTGATCGTCGTCACGCCGCAGCGCCAATTGCTCCGCGAGACCGTCGTGGAAGTCACACTCCCCGGCGCAGAAGGCCAGCTAGGTATTCTGCCCGGCCACGCACCGCTGATCACCGAACTCGGGATCGGCGAGTTGAGCTATCGCGCTAAGAATGCAAGTGAATCGACGCCTCTCGCGGTGATCAGCGGCTTCGCCGAAGTTTTGGGCGACCGCGTCACCGTCCTCGCCGAGACTGCCGAGCGACCGGAAGAAATCGACCTGACGCGCGCAGAAGAAGCCAAGAAACGCGCCGAGCAGCGCCTGGCAGCTGCTGCCAGCGATCCCAACGTCGATTGGGGCCGCGCCGCCATCGCGCTGCAGCGCTCGCTGATTCGCATTCAAGTCGCGCGAAAACGCCACGGCGTCTGGGTCGCCGGCGAGTAACGCTCACAATGATTCCTCCCAAGGGCTGATGCAAACTGTCACGATGTACACCACAACCTGGTGCCCCGATTGCTACCGCGCGAAGTCTTTCTTGAAGCAACGCGGCGTTGCCTACAACGAAATCAATATCGAAGAAGATGAAGTCGCGGAAGCGATCGTAATCAAAGCCAACAACGGCAAACGCAAGGTGCCCACTCTCAAGGTCGGGGAACGCTATTTTGCGTGCAGTCCATTCAATGCCGTGAAGCTGGCCGCCGAACTCAACGTCCCTCTAAATCCGTAACCTGTTTCTCAGTCGAATGTTTCGGATGCGAGGTTATTCGACGGCTACGCCACGAACCCAAACCTTCATCACTTGCAACCCTTCATCCAGTAAAACGATGTCGGCGTCAGCGCCGGTGCGCAAAGCGCCCTTCTTGAATTCGATGCCCAGTAACCTGGCGGGATTTGCCGTTAACATGCCGACCGCATCGTGCAGCGGGACACCCAACCCTACAATGTTGCGCAGCCCGCGGTCCAATGTCAGGGTGCTGCCCGCGAGTTTTCCCTCGGAGTTGCGGCAAACGCCGCCCGATACAGTCACCTCAAATTTGCCCAGCATGTAGTTACCGTCGGGCATGCCGGTGGCGGAAATGCCGTCACTTACCAGAATCACGCAGCCCGGCCCTTTGGCTTGGAGCAGGATCCGCATGGCGGCTTCCTCAACGTGCACGCCGTCGGCGATCAGTTCCGCAGTGACATCGAGAGAAGTAAGCACCGCGCCAATCACGCCGCTGTCCCGGTGAGAAAATGGCCGCATGGCGTTATAAACGTGCACGGCGTGGTGCACCCCACGCGAGATAGCCGCGCGCGCCTGTTCGTAGGTTGCGTCGGTATGACCCATGGCTACAACCAATCCCGCTTTGCGAGCCGCGTCGATGCACGGTGCTGCGCCCAGAAGTTCCGGTGCGATGGTCAGAATGCGGGCGTTGCCGGAGGCTGAGTGCAAGAACTTTTCCAATAAATCCGCGGAGGGTAACTGGATCCATTCTTTGGGATGCACGCCGCGGCGGGCGGCGCTAATGAATGGGCCTTCGTAGTGAACGCCCAGCACTTCGGCTCGCGGTTCATCGGTTTCATGCTGGGTGGTGATGAACCGAGCGATCCCTTCGACACTGCGGCAAATATCGTCAGGGCTGGCGGTCACGGTCGTGGCCACGAACGAAGTCGTACCATGGCGAGCGATGGTGCGCGCGACCCCGGCCAGCGCTTCTTCCGTACCTGCCATCACGTCATGGCCGCCCGCGCCGTGAATGTGCACGTCCACAAATCCGGGTACCGCCGTCTGCTGTGGAGCTGCGATTTCCTGCGCTCCCGGCGGGAGGCTCATGCCTTCCCGCGGGCCGATCGATTCGATCACTCCGTCGCGGATCAGAATTCCCGCGTTCGGGATCTCGGTAGTTGGGGTGAGCGCTCGAGCGGTGTGCAACAGAATTGTGTCCATGGGCAGTCAACATCGTAGCGGAATGCGCCGCAAAAGAAAAAGGGAGGGTTCTCTGGAACCCTCCCTGGGTGTGCCCCCTCAAGCGCTACAGCAAGAGGTTTACTGGCCAGACGTCGAAGTGCTGGCCGAGGCTGTGCCCGCCGCCTTCGGCACGCTCAAATAGCCCGACGCCGTGTTCTTCGATACTTTATTGACCACCAGTTCAAGCGCTGCGTGGCTTCCGCCGGTGTAAAAGAAGATGGGCTCGTTGACCGAGCGGTTCTTCTTTTCAAAGCTCTTGTCGTCCGCCAACACGTTGATGGTGTATTGGTTCTTCTTGGTGTTGGTGTCTTTCAGCTCCACCTGAATTGATCCGACTTTTGCGGCGCCGGATTTGCGCGTGACCGTGAACTCGAAATAATCGCGCTGGCCCATGCGGCGCAGTTGATCGATTTCGTCGTGGTTGCGGGCAATCAGTGTGCCCATCTCGCTGCGAGCCATTTGGATGCTGTTTTTCGTTGCGTCGAGGTCGCTCTTTACGCCCGTGACATCGCCGTTCAGCTTGTTGACATCGTCGGTATTTGCCTTCGTCGCAAGCTGCGTGTTGACCGAGCTCTCCAGGCCACTTAATTTCTTGTCCACCGCGACCGTAGTCGCTTTGTTTTGCTTACGCGCGGCAACCAATTGCGTCTGCGTTAGGTTTAGCTTGTCGGTCACTACCCTCAAGTCGCTCTGCAACTGCTGGTTGATTTCGTCTTCCTTGGCGAGACGCTGAGACAACGCGTCTGTAGACTGCTTGACCGATGCTTCGGTTGCCTGCTGGATGCTGTTTACGTGATTCAGCGCACTCAGACCCACCCCGAGACCGAGGACCGAAACGCCGCCCAAGACCGCAACTGCCAATCCGACCCAGCGGGGCGCACCCGCGTTCGTGTGATAAACCGGTTCCTGAAAGTCACTCATAAGAACTTCCTCCCCTTTTGCGTCTTTCGCCTCTGCGTGCCAAAGGAAGGAGCATCTCGTACACCAAACACCCTATATGCTGTGGAAAAAGTGATAATCCCAATCTCCAAAGTGGGTTGCACGGGAATAGGAGTCAAACGCGGACCATGCTTATACGTACTAGTACCAGTAAAGATTACCCGGAGGGTGGAGCAACGGTAATTTTTGCTGCAAGGGAGCTCAAGGGTCCGAGAGTTTGGCGGCGAGGGCAGCGGAAAAGCTAAGCTGCAAAGAAAGAAGCTGTGCATGTTTTGTGCACAGCCTCAAAGTACTGATTCAAATATAATTAACTGCCTTGACCTTAAGCCGCCGTCCGCGCTCCGTCGGCGTCGAGAGTTCGTGCGGGCCCGAAATAGCGATCCAACGTGGTGTTAGCGGCCTCGAAGACCAGGTGGCAATCGCGGCACGCACCTAAATGGCGTTCGATCTCGCTTTCTACAGAAGGCGATAATTTACGCTCTAAATACCAACAAATCAGATGGATAGTGTCCTTACAGCTCATAATTCCCCGTCTCTCGGTGTCCTCCGGTTAGACTCCCGGACGCCATTTATCGGTGCACTTGATCGACCAAAGACTGCCCCAACGTACAGGCTATTTTAATGACTGCCGAATCAGCGGGTTGGAATGTGGTTGGCAAATGGAGCGCTCGTTTGGCTCTAAGTCCCGTAGGAATCTTTACACGTTGCATGGCGCGATTGTGCAAAAAACCGAAGTTCAAATCGTTTTAGCGACTCGGCAAAACCGTCATCTGGCGAAGAGCGGCGATGCGATCCTCGAGCGGCGGATGCGTGCTGAACAAAGAAGCTAATCCCCCACCGCCAAGCAGTGGTTTGACGATGCACAAAGCAGCGGTGGTGGGCGCCAGCGCTGTGGTCGGAATACGCTGGTTGTAGGCCCCCAGCTTCTGCAGGGCGCTGATCAATCCGTAGGGTTGACCCACCATGCGCGCGCCGGTCTCGTCGGCGGAATACTCGCGCGTCCTCGATAGGAACAGCTGCAACATCAGTGCTGCAAAGGGCGCTAGAATCATCATCGCAATTGCAGCCAGCCCGCCTCCTTCGCGGTCATCGTCCCGGTCGCCGCCGTAGCCGCCGAAGATCATGCCCCACTGGGCCATGTGCGCCAGATAGGTGATGGCACCGGCAATGGTGGCGGCGATGGAGGTTGTCAGGATGTCGTAGTTGCGGACGTGCGAGAGTTCGTGCGCAATTACGCCTTCCAGCTCTTCGTCGTTCATCAATTCGAGTAGACCCTGAGTTACCGCCACCGAAGCGTGCCGGGGGTTTCTGCCGGTCGCAAATGCGTTCGGCGCTTCCTCCGGAATTACGTACAGCTTCGGCACGGGCAAATTGGCTTTGGCCGCCAGACGTTCCATCACGGCATAGAGACGTGGGAGTTGCTCGCGCGTTACCGGTTGAGCCCCGCTGGTTTTCAACGCGATCTTGTCAGAGAAAAAATACGACACGGCGTTCATTACTACGGCGAACGCCAGCGCGATCTTCATGCCCGTTGGACCTGCGAGTGCGTCTCCGGCAACCACCAAAAGCACGCTCAACAGGATCAATAGAATGCCCGTTCGAAGAATTTTCATGAAACCACCAATTCCATCTGTTCGGAGTGCGCTTGGTCCCGCACAAGTCGCATCGAAAGTCTACTCGAAGTGCTGTGCTCCGCGTAGTAAACGCACAGCGCGCACTTGGCGAGGCGCGAGTCCGTTACGGAGTCACCGCCGCCGCAACTGGCTTCGCTTTCGGGACGCGCTCAAATCGCATGGCGTCTTTCTGCCCGTCGCGATCGACGCGAACCAGATCTCCGGGCAGAACTTTACCTTCCAGGATCTGCATGGCCAGCGGATCCTGGATCATGCGCTGGATGGTTCGCCGCAGCGGCCGAGCGCCAAACGCCGGATCGTAGCCTTCGCGTACGAGCAGCTCCTTCGCTGCAGGAGTCAGTTCGAGTTTGACCTGGCGCTCGGCGAGCAGCTTTTCCACCCCCTGCAGCAGCAAGCCTACGATGCGCTCCAAGTGTTCTTTGCCAAGCGGATTGAACATCACTATTTCGTCGATGCGGTTGATGAACTCCGGACGAAACGCGGCCCGCAGCGCGTCGAGTGCTTCCTTGCGCGCGCGTTCCGGGTTGGTCTTCGATAGCTCAAAAATCGCCGTCGATCCAACGTTGCTGGTCATCACCAACACCGTGTTGCGGAAATCGACGGTGCGTCCCTTGCCATCGGTTAAACGCCCGTCTTCCAGGATTTGCAACAGCACGTTAAATACGTCGGGATTGGCTTTTTCGATTTCATCGAACAAAACTACGGAATAAGGATGCCGGCGTACTTGCTCGGTAAGCTGGCCGCCCTCTTCGTAGCCGACGTAGCCTGGCGGCGCGCCGATCAATCGCGACACGCTGTGTTTCTCCATGTATTCCGACATGTCGATGCGGATCATGAGCTTTTCGTCGTCGAACAAGAATTCCGCCAGAGCCCGCGCTAGTTCGGTTTTGCCGACACCGGTCGGACCGAGGAAAATGAACGACCCGATCGGCCGCTTGGTGTCGGACAAGCCCGCGCGGCTGCGGCGCACGGCGTTCGCCACGCGCTCGAGCGCATCCTCTTGCCCGACGACGCGCTGCCGCAGCCGCTCTTCCATGTGGACGAGCTTCTGGGCTTCGCCCTCGAGCAACCGGCCCACCGGTATCCCCGTCCACTTGCTGACCAGCTTCGCGATGTCTTCCTCGTCGACTTCTTCCTTTAGCATCGGGGCATCTTTTTGAATCGCGGCAAAACGCTCTTCCGCTTGTTTCAGATCGCGTTCCGCCACCGCAATTCGGCCGTAGCGAATTTCTGCCACTTTGGCCAGCTCTCCTGCGCGCTCGTATCGTTGCTCTTCAGCACGAAGGTGTTCGATCTGCTCTTTCAGTTTGCGGATCTTACCGATAGCGTCCTTCTCCGCCTGCCAACGCGCCTTGCGGCCGCTGGAATCTTCGCGAAGTTTCGCCAGCTCTTTTTCTATTTGCTGACGCCGCTCTTTCGAGTGGGCGTCCTTCTCCTTCAACAACGCTTGGCGTTCGATTTCCAGCTGCATGATGCGCCGCTCGATCTCGTCAATTTCTTCCGGTAGCGAATCGATTTGCATGCGCAGGCTGGCCGCCGCTTCATCGATCAGGTCGATGGCCTTGTCCGGCAGGAAGCGGTCGGAGATGTAGCGGTGCGAAAGGGTGGCTGCCGCCAGAATCGCCGCGTCCTTGATACGGACACCGTGGTGAACCTCGTATCGTTCCTTCAAGCCACGAAGAATCGAGATCGTGTCTTCGACCGTGGGCTCGTTGACCAACACCGGTTGAAACCTGCGCTCCAGTGCCGGGTCTTTCTCGATATATTTCTTGTATTCGTTCAGCGTCGTAGCGCCAATCGCCCGCAGTTCGCCTCGCGCCAACGCCGGCTTCAGAATATTCGACGCGTCCATCGATCCTTCCGCGGCGCCCGCACCCACCAGCGTGTGCAGTTCGTCTATAAACAGAATGATCTGTCCTTCCGCCTCGGTTATTTCCTTCAACACTGCTTTCAGACGCTCTTCAAATTCCCCGCGAAACTTTGCGCCAGCTACCAACGCGGCTAGATCTAACGCCACAAGCTTTTTCGTCTTGAGCACGTCGGGAACGTCGCCGGAGATAATTCGCTGTGCCAGCCCCTCGACGATGGCGGTCTTCCCCACGCCAGGCTCGCCGATCAAGACGGGGTTGTTTTTTGTGCGTCGGGCGAGAATCTGCATGACCCGACGAATCTCTTCATCGCGGCCGATCACTGGATCAAGCTTTGACCTGCGCGCAAGTTCGGTCAGATCGCGCGCGTACTTCTCCAGGGCGGCATAGGTAGCTTCAGGATTCTGGGAGGTCACGCGCTGACTTCCGCGCAAACCGGTAAGCGCCTGCAGAATGGCTTCGTGAGAAGCACCGTGGCGTTTCAGCAATTGCCCGGCGGGGTCGCGGTCCTGTCCGGCGATCGCCAGGAACATGTGTTCTGTCGAAACATATTCGTCTTTGAAGTTTTCGGCTTCCTTGAAGGCACGTTCGAGCACGTCGTTGAGAGTGCGGCTCATGTTTTGTTGCGCAAATCCGGTGACTCTGGGCAGCCGGCCCATCTCGCGTTCGAGCTCTTGGGACAACTGTTCGCTGCGGATTCCCAAACGCGCCAGGAGCGGCGACACCACGCCGTCGGCCTGAGCGATCAGTGCCGCGAGCAAATGCACCGGCTCGATCTGCTGATTCTCATGGCTTGCAGCAACTTCCTGGGCGCTTTGCACCGCCTCTTGGGCCTTGACGGTCATTTTTTCAAATCGCAACATGATCTTTCCCTCTGCCGTTTCTCGCCGTTACCGAAACGGGGCTGGCAAGCTCGCCAGCCCCGCTATCGTTCCACAACAATGTTACTGGCAGCTGACTTATTTCGCGCCAGCCGCCGCCGCAGCGGCAGCAACCGCCGGGGTACCGACATTCACCTTGATCTGTTTCGGCTTCGCTTCCTCACGCTTGGGAATTACCAGCGTCAACACGCCGTTTTGATAGTCGGCTTTGATGCCATCCGGGTTCACGGTGTTCGCCAGCGAGAAGCTACGGCTAAACGAGCCGTAAGCACGCTCGATGCGCAGATAGTTGTCTTCGTTCACTTTCTTCTCAAACTTTCGTTCCCCGCGAATACTCAGAATGTTGTTCTCCACACGAATGTCCAGATCCTTCGGATCGACATCGGGTAGATCGGCCTTCACAACCAACTCATGCTCGTTCTCGTAAATGTCGACCGCCGGAGCCCAAGCCGTCAGGTTCGATTCCTGTCCGGCGTGCTCTAAAGTGTCATTGAACATGCGATTGATCTGGTCCTGCAAAGTGGGTGTACCGCGAAAAGATGTAAGCGTTCTCATGTCCTGCAACCTCCATCATCTGGTGTCGTTTGATATCTAACTGCAAAGCGATCATAAAACCTTAGTCTAATATTGTCAAGTACTCATTCCGCGGTCGCAGGTTTTCGTTTAACATTAATAAAATGTGTTAGTTACGTGAGAACTAGCCAAGGCCGCATCGCCAGCTTCGGTGGCTAGCAAGCTCATGCTAGAGCCTTCCGAGGGCCTTCCAAAGGGATTGCTGTTAAACTTCGCCGCATGCGCCTTGATGAGCTCGATTACCACCTCCCCTCAGAGCAGATTGCGCAGCGCCCTCTGCAGAACCGGGACGCGTCGCGCCTTCTGACCCTGAGATGCGACACGGGTGAATGGGGAGACCACCTTTTTTCGGAGCTTCCGGCCCGTTTGCGCGGTGACGAGCTGTTGGTGCTCAACAACACCCGAGTCATCCCAGCGCGCCTGTTCGGCCGACGGGCTGGGACGCGCTCCCAGCCACCATCGAAAGCAACCAGGTCCGAACACTTGACGGGCAAGGTTGAAGTCCTTCTGACGCGCCAACTCGCGCCCGGCGCCTGGCAAGCATTGGTGCGTCCTGGACGGAAACTGCAGAAAGGCGAGCGGGTGCTTTTCGGGGAAGGCGAGCTGGAAGCGGAAATCATCGCGCGCGGTGAATTAGGTCTGCGAACGTTGCAGTTTGTTTCGAAGGACGGACACTCCATTGAAGAGCACATCGATCGCCTGGGCCACATTCCACTGCCACCGTACATCGATCGTGCCGACGAACCGGCGGATCGAGATCGCTACCAGACGGTCTTCGCGAAACATCCCGGCGCCATCGCGGCCCCCACGGCGGGCTTGCACTTCACACCGGAGATTCTGGAGCAGATTCAACAGCGTGGCGCGGAGATCTGCGAGTTGACGCTTGACGTCGGTTTGGGAACATTCCAACCGATCCATACCGAGACGCTCGAAGGTCACGCCATGCATGCCGAGTCCTACGAAATTCCGGAGCCGACCGCAGAATGTATTCACGATGCCCGCGCCGCCGGTCGACCGATTCTTGCCATTGGTACTACCGTTGTACGCGCACTGGAAGCCGCCGCTTTGCGAGCTTCGGAACTACGTTCGCCGAAGCTGCTTCTGAGCGGAAAGGCGGAAGCACGGCTGTTTATTCTCCCCGGATTCCGCTTTCGCGTGGTTGATGCGCTTTTGACGAACTTCCATCTTCCGCGTTCTACCCTACTGTCGCTGGTGTGCGCGTTTGCTGGGCGCGAACACGTGCTGGCAGCCTACCAGCACGCGATCGCCGTGGGCTACCGTTTCTATAGCTATGGAGATTGCATGCTGATTCGTTGAAGGTCGCGGCGCGGCTTAATGCGAAGCACTTCAGCTTGTGTGGCTGCTCGCGCTAAGCGAGCCCACAGCAGCTAAGGCCGCGCGAGAATAAGCGGGGCGCACGTCGCGCCCTCACCGCCTCCCTGCGGCTCAGAATCCGTGGAGTACAAGAACGAAAAAGGAGACCGCTAAACCCCACGGCCTCCTTTTTCGCGCGATCGAAGAAAGTTACGCGCTTGCTGACTACTCGCTGAAGATGAAAACGCGCTTCTGACCCGAGAAGCGCACTTCGGTGACCTGGCCCTTGTCGCTCAATAGAACGGCGTCGTAGAGCGATTTTGTATCGCGGTCTTCCCAGCGGCCTTCGCTTTCGGCGACGACCTGTTTGCCCTTTTCTACCGTGGCTTTGGTGCCGTCAATCAGCAAGCGATATTCACCCGCCTGCAGATCCGCTTTACCGACTTTTGCTGCCGATGGGATGTTGATT
>Ga0210384_10009217_pt1 | contig 10206 bp, 10 predicted proteins | sample IncBWH2MmetaG_FD_160574 | JGI IMG/M metagenome (GOLD analysis project Ga0210384, IMG submission 160574) | Forest soil microbial communities from Barre Woods Harvard Forest LTER site, Petersham, Massachusetts, United States - Inc-BW-H-2-M | ecosystem: Environmental > Terrestrial > Soil >...
TGTTTGTTGTTTCCAGATTTATTGCCAGGCTCCTTGGCATCCATCTGGATATACACGCACTTTATGAATATTGGCAATACCTGGACGTAGAGACTCTTCGGAATCATTTGTTGGCAGGTGTCTGGTACGATCATGCACAGCCGCCCTTATTCAATCTTTTTATCGGTTCGGTTTTGAAAATCGGAGGGAGTCAATATATTTTACTATTTGATCTAATCCTTAAGCTAATTTCACTCGGGAATGCATTATTATTATTTTTAATAGTTAAAAAATTAAGCGGGGTTTATTTTTTGCCCATACTGACAGCACTTGTTTATATCCTCAGTCCCGCTACAATTATTTTTGAAAGTGAATTGTTTTATACTTGTTTCGTTTCATTCTTTCTCCTGGTATCCGTTTATTACCTGATCAGGTTAACAGAATCTGATGGATGGTTGAATGCATTCGGAATATTTTTCCCGCTTGTCCTTCTTTGTTTGACCCGGAGTGTATATCATATTGTTTGGCTAATCATAATCGCTGCTACTCTGATATTTTATTTCAGGAGAAAAGCAGTATTGAATAAACTGATTCTTGTTTCTATTTCAAGTATTGTGCTGGTTGGGTGCTGGTATGTGAAAAACAAAATCCTCTTTGATAAACTCACGGTTTCAACCTGGGTCGGAATGAATATAGCGAGGAATGTTTTTCATGATAATGTAGTAAAGGACTCCACACGGATTGATGCTTATGAGCCTTTTTCCAGGATCAGCATTTACCGGAAATTCCTGGATCCTGAATTTGAAAACAAATATAAAGGTCTGAATGACCGGGACCTTTTGCAGGAAACGAAAAATGATAGTTTTATTAACGAAACGGAAGTAAGTTATATACCGGTTTCGGACCTATACCAGAAAGCGAGTATAGATTTTATCCGGAATCACCCCGGTGCATATGCGAAAAATGTATTTCAGTCCTCCATACTGTTTTTCACTCCGGGTACTTTATATTCCCTGGCGCTGGAAAATGCAGGCAGAATAAAGTATTATGACCTGCTTTATTCCTTTAACCTGACAATTTTTGCAAGGGATAAACGAGAAAGAAGAATTCTGCTAACTATTGCGGCATTGCCCAAACTAATCCTTTATTTTTTTGTTTTTTTTATTTTTATCCGAAACTGTTTGCAATCCCGATCAGTTACACCCTGGAATCTCTTTATAATAATAACTATCGCATTTATATTCGGGATAAGTTCTTTTTTTGAGCATTATGAAAACATGCGTTTCCGTTTTGAAATTGAACCCCTTTTCCTGATTTTGGCCGCCCAGGCTTTCAGCAGGTTATTTTCGCGGTTTCAAATCAGGCGACACGCACCTATCCGGGATCTGATTGCTTAGAAGTTATCTGCCTCTCTATATGCCTTAATAAGATCCAATTCTCCTTCCTTTCCTTTGCCTGCCATACCATGTTCCATTCCAAGCATTCCTTTGTACCCTTTATAATAGAGGTGTTTGAAGATATTTTTATAATTGACTTCGCCGGTACCAGGTTCATTTCGACCCGGATTATCTCCAATCTGAAAATAAGAAATCTCGTCATAGGCCCGGTCGATGCCCGGTATCAGGTCCCCTTCATTTCTCTGCATATGGTAAATATCGAACAGTATTTTACAACTCGGACTATTCACTGATTTACAAATGGCATATGCCTGGGAAGAATGCCGAAGAAACAGATCAGGTGTATCACTCAGGGGTTCAAGCACCATGACGATCTGATGTGGTTCCAGAATTTCTGCTGCAGGTTTTAATGCGTCAAGTACATGAGCCGTTTGATAATCTACTGGAATAGAACGGTCGTAATTTCCCGGAACAACTGTAATCAGTTTTCCAGTGCATCTTTTGGAAGTATCAATTGCGTCTCTTGTATATTTTAAAAACTTATCCCTCCATTCCTTATTTCCGGAACAGAGCGAAGTGCTTACCGGCCAATGATCGAATCCATGCACAAAAACGCCCATTGACATATTCAGTTTAGAAAGAAGGTTTCCGATTTTTTCCTGCTCTTCCGGAGTCTTGTCCATCATTCCGTTATCTTCAATAGCTCGGAAACCTTGGTCATATCCAAAACGGATCTGTTCGCTGAAATCTTTTCCTGCGAAATTTTTAAACATGCCATCATGAAATGCATAGTTCAGCTTAAATGTATTGCCGGCTTCCTGTTCTGTATTATTTTCTGCCGCCAGCAAACCAGCAGGGGCCAGTAGAGCGCCTCCTGCAGTGATTCCACTCCGGATAAAATTTCTTCTTCTCATATAGCTTAATTAAATATAATCTATTCTACTAAGTTTCAGAATTGTTAAGCCTTAAGCATTACGCTGTAAGCCTTAAGCCTTAAAACCTGATTCCCCTTAAGAAATCATCCGTATACAATCTTTTTTTCCCTTCAAGTTGTATCTCTTCAACATAAATATAACCATCCGCTGCTGAAAACCGCAACCAGGTCCTGCCATCCGTTTCCATTTCACCCGCCTTAAAGGCCTGGTTATTTTCTTCGGGTCGTGCTTTGAAAATTTTAAGTGTTTTATTTTTAAAAGAAGTAAAAGCACCGGGAAAAGGCGACAAGCCACGGATCTGATTATAAATTTTATAAACGGGATCCAGCCAATTGATTTCACAGTCAGCCGCGAAAATCTTTGGTGCCGTTTTTAAAGTTGAAGGATCTGCGATATTTTGTGGTTTCTCCTGAAGGGCTCCATCCAACAGACCACGGATTGTACGAACTACGAGGCCGGCTCCAATTTCCTTCATGCGGTCATGTAGTTCGCCCGCTGTTTCATTTGGGCCAATGGGAATTTCTTCAAGAAGTAAAATATTGCCTGTATCGATTTCCTGCTTTAGTTTGAAAGTAGTAACACCTGTTTTAGTTTCTCCATTCATGATGGCCCTGTTGATCGGAGCTGCGCCACGATATTGAGGCAGTAGTGATCCGTGAAGATTTATCGTACCCAAAGGAGGCATCGCCCATACGATTTCAGGCAACATTCGAAAAGCAACTACAACCTGGACTTCCGCCTGATAGAATTTCAACTGCTCCAGAAATTCCGGGTCCTTAAGTTTATCAGGCTGTAGAACAGGAATATTTTTTTTTACAGCGTATTGTTTTACTGCTGATTCCATAAGCCTGAGTCCCCGCCCAGCCTGTTTGTCTGGCGCCGTAACAACTACAGCTATATGAAAACCATTTTCAACCAGGGCATGCAGACTTGCCACTGCGAAATCAGGCGTACCCATAAAGATTATTCTTGGATTGGAATTCATTTTGAAGGCTTAATGCCTAAAGCTCAAAGCTTAAAGCTTATATAAAATAAACGAATCTAATAACTAATAAATAAAACTGATAGAGATTTCGCATAGTTCATATTGAATTATCTTTGTGGTTTTGAAATATGCCTTAAGCTTTACGCCTTAAGCTTTACGCTTTAAGCTTTACGCCCTGAGCTTTACGCCTTAAGCTTTACGTCTATTTTATTTTTTACTTCTAAAACTTCACTATGGCTGTTCAATCCGGTAACACGATTAAAATTCATTACCATGGAAGATTAACTGATGGTACAACGTTTGATTCTTCGGATGGTCGTTCACCTCTGGAATTTACCGTTGGCAGCGGCCAGGTAATTAAGGGTTTTGACGATGGCGTTCAGGGCATGTCTGTTGGCGATAAAAAAACAATTGAAATTCCATTTATACATGCTTATGGTCCGGAAGACCCTTCCATGATTATAGAATTTCCTCTAGAAAGGCTTCCGGAAGATCTCAAACCAGAAATTGGGATGCAGCTCAATATGAATAATGCTGAAGGACAGCAATTCCCGGTTGTAATTACTGATATAACTGATGAAAATATTATCCTCAACGCCAACCATCCGCTGGCAGGGAAGGATCTTATATTCGACCTGGAGCTGGTTGAGATCCTGGACTGAGTTTTTTCTGAAGGAATAAATACAATATTATAAGGCTCAGGAGGGAGACTGCCATTAAAAGGACGGATCCCTCCAGGCCGATTGCTCCACCTGTTAAATTTTCATCGCCGTTCATCTTCGTCTGTAATAATGTCTGGAAAGATTCATCACCTGAAAACCCTAAAACCGGGCCTACCATAAATTTCCATCCGATATGAAAACATATGGAGAACCAAAGATTCCGTGTATAAATATAGTTCAGCCCGAGTATCAAACCCATGATCAGCGTATTCGCAAGAGGAAAAAATCCCAGAGAAGTCCAGTGAAAGAACATAAACAATATTGCTGATATTAGCAAGGCCAGCCAATTCGGGAATGAATCCATCAGGTTATTCAGGATATATCCCCTGAATATTAATTCTTCATAAAAAGAGGCCAATACAATACTTCCGAAAGCGATGAAAAGCGCCCTTGGATCGAAGATGATTTCCATCCATTTTAAATGATCCGTCGCTTTTAAGAGGAGGCTGGCTGCAGAAATAATGAAAATGGCGAGCATGCTTCCGGAAATGGCTTCACTACCGTGGCCATTAAAATCCAATCCAAGGGAAATAAACGATTTCCTGTCAATCCAATGACGAAACACAAAAGTGATAATGAGTGTCAGTGTGAAAAGAACCAAGGTCAATATCCAGAGATTTTCATTTTTAAGCACTGACTGAAGGGTAGCTGCATCAAATTTCCCGTTATAAAGTCCGAAAATTAAAAGGCTCAGGGAAATAATCACGAGGAGAAATAATGCAATAATGTATAGCAGGACGCGCAGCCAGCCTGATCCTATCAGCGGTTTGGAGGAACCGGATTTGTTCATTTATTAAAAATTATAGTATCACGAAGATCGTAACACAGTTAAATATCTGGAATAAATTTCTGCTAACTCCCGAAAGATGATATTTTTAACCTTCATTTTACTATTCATCCCAATATGTTAACCGTTAATTTATCCTCCCTTGTAGAAAGGTTTTTCCGGTATGTTCAGATAGACACACAAAGCGATCCGGCTTCAGCCACACAGCCATCCACAGCAAAGCAACTCAATCTCAGCCGTCTGCTGCTCGAAGAATTAAAATCATTAGGATTGACTGATTCAGAAATGGATGAAAATGGATATGTCTATGCAAGTATTCCATCCAATTCCGAGAAAAAAGTACCGGTTATTTGTTATTGCTCACATGTTGATACTTCTCCCGATTGTAAGGCCAGTGAAGTAAAACCGATTCTGCATAAAAATTATATGGGTGAAGATATTGTCTTACCTGATGATCCTGAACAGATCATCCGGATAGCCGACCATCCCTATTTAATGGAAAAAATCGGACAGGATATCATTACGGCTTCCGGGAAAACACTATTAGGCGCAGATGATAAAGCGGGTGTGACCATAATCATGGAACTCGCTTCTTATCTGGTACAGCACCCGGAAATCAAGCATGGTAAGATCCGCATCTTATTTACACCCGATGAAGAAATTGGCCGGGGTGTCAATAAACTTAACATGAAAAAACTGGGAGCAGAATTCGGTTATACCCTCGACGGGCCTGAACTCGGGTCATTTGAAGAAGAGACTTTTTCAGCAGACAGTATGAAATTTATTTTTCATGGTGTATCTGCGCACCCGGGTCATGCAAAGGATAAATTAGTAAATGCCATAAAAATAGCATCTGCGTTTATAAGGGAACTGCCGACGGATGAATTCTCTCCGGAAACAACTGAAGGTCGTTATGGATTTGTTCATCCGGTTAAAATGGAAGGCAGTCCGGAAAAAATGTTGGTGGAATTCATAATACGGGATTTCAATACAGCCAAATTAAAGGCATACGAAGAATATCTGCAAGACAAAGCAGATTTTGTAATGCGCCTTTTTCCGGAAGGACGATTTGAATCTGAAGTAAAAGAGCAGTATCGCAATATGAAAGAAGTGCTGACGGAATATCCGCAGGTTTCCGAATATGCAAGGGAAGCTATTCGCCGTACTGGAATCGAAATAAAAGAATCGGCAGCGAGAGGTGGCACTGATGGATCCAGGTTATCTTTTATGGGAATGCCCTGCCCGAATATTTTTACAGGTGAAATGGCCTTCCATGGAAAACACGAATATGTTTGTGTTCAGGATATGGAGAAAAGTCTGGAAACTATCATTAACCTCAGTCAGATCTGGGAAGAAAATTCTTAAGCCGCCTGTTTCTTAGCAAGAATATCACGGATTATCTGGTTTGCGTGAACACGGGAATTTTCAATGAACCAGATATGCGTATCCATTCCTCCACAAATTACTCCTGCCAGGTATATATTTTTCTGATTGCTTTCCATAGTATCCTTATTGTAACTTGGATAGCGTTTCTCATCTTTTGATAATTCTATGCCTAATTTTTCAAGGAATGAAAAATTAGGCTGATAGCCTGTCATCAGTAATACATAGTCATTGGGTATGGTCAGGATGCCATCTGGTGTCTCAATATCCACTTCCTTTTCCCGGATCGCGATCAAATTGGAATTAAAATATGCTTTGATGGAGCCCTCCTCTATTCGGTTTACAATATCGGGCCGGACCCAGTATTTCACACGTTTTCCAATCTCAAATCCTTTGATCGCCATAGTAACGTGGGCACCTTTACGAAAACTTTCAAGAGCCGCATCAACGGCTGAATTATTAGCGCCTACTACCAAAAGTTTCTGCATAGCATAAAAATGCGGTTCTTTATAATAATGCCTCACTTTGGGTAAGTCTTCTCCCGAAATATGCAACAAATTGGGAATATCATAAAAGCCTGTTGCCACAATCAGGTTTCTTGTCAGATATACAGACAGGGGAGTCGAAACCTTATAATTTTCGCCTGATTTTATAACTTCAATTACGGGTTCCTGCAAATGAATTTTGAGATTCTGGGAAACTGCTATTCGACGATAATATTCCAACGCCTCAGGACGCGTTGGTTTCACATTATTACTGACAAAAGGAATATCACCGATTTCAATTCTTTCAGAAGTTGAAAAAAAAGTCATATTGGAAGGGTAGTGATACAGAGAATTAACGAGCACTCCTTTTTCAAGTATTAAATAACTTAATCCCGCTTTCTTCGCTTCCAGTCCGCAGGCCAGCCCGATAGGCCCGCCACCAATGATCAAAACATCTAGTAAATCAGCCATGCTTTCAAAGATAAAACATAAAACACCGAAGCCGGGATTTCCGGTTTTCAATCTCCAAAAAATAGTACATTCACTCATACATAGATCCTGAAAAGGAAAAAACTATTGATTGAAATATGGAAAATCTTATTCAATTCTGGTGGGTTCTGCCCATACTGCTTTTTATTTTTAGCGGATTGGTTACAGTGACGCAGGGTTATATTGATGTTATTACGATGTTTGGGAAATACAGGAGAATTCTTCAACCGGGACTGAACTTCAAAATACCATTTCTGGAGCAGATCCAGAAGCGCATCAGCATCCAGAACCGGTCTGTGGAACTTGAATTCCAGGCCGTAACCACGGATCAGGCCAATGTATATTTCAAGAGCATGTTATTATATGCAGTGCAGAATTCTGACGAAGAAACAATAAAAAAAGTTGCATTTAAATTCATTGCCGAACGCGACCTGATGCAGGCTCTTACAAGAACCATTGAAGGTAGCATTCGCGCTTTTGTGGCTACCAAAAAACAGGCTGAAATTCTTGGACTTCGCCGTGATATCGTTGAATACGTAAAGGATCAGATTGACCATTCCCTGGAAGAGTGGGGATATCATTTGTTGGATCTGCAGATTAATGATATCACATTTGATCAGGCTATCATCGATTCCATGAGCAGGGTTGTAGCCAGCAATAATTTAAAAGCTGCAGCTGAAAACGAAGGACAGGCCTTACTGATTACAAAAACTAAGGCAGCAGAAGCGGAAGGTAATGCCATAAAGATTTCTGCTGAAGCAGAAAAGGAAGCCGCCCGTTTACGCGGTCAGGGCGTGGCTTTATTCAGGGAAGAAGTAGCAAGAGGAATGACAGAAGCTGCTGAACAAATGAAGAGGGCCAACCTGGATACCAATGTGATCCTATTCAGTATGTGGACGGAAGCCATTAAAAACTTTGCGGAATTTGGAAAAGGAAATGTGATTTTCCTGGATGGAAGCAGTGATGGGATGAATAAAACGATGAAGCAGATTCAGGCAATGATGATGAAGCAGGAGAAAGCTTAAAGCTCAAAGCCTAAAGCCTAAAACTAATGGTGGAATTTGTAAATAAAATAATTTTTAATCTGACGATTTGGAAGAAATTTCAGGGATCTAAAAAGAAGTTTTAGGCTTTAAGCTTTGGGCTTTAGGCTTAATTTGGCTTTTCATTAAATAATACAAAACTATTCAATACGTTAGTTAACCGCTGAAAGCTTATTTTTACTTCAATAAAACCAAGATTACGAATGAATTTATTCTTCCTGCAGGTAATCATAGATTCTTCTAAGATCAGAGACAGTCTGGCAAGGGCCGGCATCATTCCACCACCCGGAAAACAAAATCTATGGGATATTCTCGAAAGGGGTGGTCCGCTAATGATTCCATTGGCAGTTTTGCTGGTAATAGCCATATTCGTGTTTATTGAACGCGTGATGGCAGTTAATAAAGCTTCAAAGACGGATGAGAATTTTATGAATATTATCAGGGATCATATTGTGAACAATAATGTTACGGCGGCAAGGAGCCTGGCAAAAAATACGAATAATTCAATTGCCCGTATGATTGATAAGGGCATTCAACGAATTGGCAAACCTATCGACGCCATAGAAAAAAGTATGGAAAATGTCGGCAGACTGGAATTGTATAAAATGGAAAAAAACGTTTCCATATTATCAGTAATCGGGTACATCGCGCCATTATTTGGTTTTTTGGGAACCATAATCGGGATGTTCCAGTTGTTCTACAATATTGCTTCTACAGGTGAATATAGTATATCAAATATTGCCGGCGGTATTTATGTAAAAATGATTTCATCTGCTGGTGGTCTGATCATAGGAATCATTGCCTATATCATGTACCGATACCTGAATTCACAGATAGATAAAACGACGAACAAAATGGAAGTAGCCAGCGCGGAATTTATTGACATCTTGCAGGAACCAACACGGTAGACTGAGAATGTGGTAGTGTGGTAGTGTGGTAGTGTGGTAGTTACTAATAACTAAACTACCACACTACCACACTACCAAACTATCACACTAAAATTAGTTAAGTTGAATTTACGTAACAAACATAGAGATGAAGGGGAGGTTCACACCGGGCCATTGAATGATATCCTGTTCATCCTGTTATTATTTTTCCTTATCGTGTCTACCCTGGCCAACCCAAATGTGATCAAGCTTTCGCAACCCAAATCAAAAAGCGATACCAGGTCTAAACAAACTGTTGTAGTATCTATTGATGCGAACCAGCAATATTTTGTGGGTAACACGAAAGTGAGTCTTGCGGAATTAAAAGCCCAGCTCCAGCCATTTTTAGCCAAGGAAACTGATCAGCCGTCCATCGTTATCAATGCGGATAAAACTGTTCCGATCGACGATGTAGTAGCTGTTATGCGCGTGGCGAGGGAATTGGGTGCGAGAACGGTACTGGCCGTCGATAAAAAAGGCGTTCAATAAAATGAAAAGAAAAAAAGCCATTGGAACCATCCTGCTGGCAGGTGGCGCAACCGTAGTGGGTTTCAGCGGTTATGAATGGTATTCCCTAACAAAAATTCCTGACAAAAACTATCTGCTGGGTAAAAAATCTTTGCTTGCAGAACTGGCAGAAACCATTATTCCTGCTACCGATAATACACCGGGCGCAAAAGAAGCCGGTGCTGTGGAATTCATGCTGCCAATGTTGAATGAATGCACAGATAACAAAACACTTAACAGATTTATCAAAGGCCTGCAGGACCTTGAAGAATATATACAATCCAAATATCATCGTGAATTTTCTTCATGCAGCCAGGAAGAAAAGGAAGCTATACTACAATGGGCAGAACAAAAATCAAAAGTTAGCAATTCATTGCTAAATAAGATAAAAAGTAAATTCACTGGCAGGCCTTTTTTTGAGATGCTAAAAACTTACACCCTCTATGGGTATTGCATTTCAGAAAAAGGGGCCAGTTTGGGAATGCATTATATTGCAGTACCCGGCAAGTATTTGCCATGCATACGGTTGGAACCAAATCAAACATCATGGGCAACCAAATAAACAACT
>Ga0210384_10009219_pt1 | contig 10205 bp, 7 predicted proteins | sample IncBWH2MmetaG_FD_160574 | JGI IMG/M metagenome (GOLD analysis project Ga0210384, IMG submission 160574) | Forest soil microbial communities from Barre Woods Harvard Forest LTER site, Petersham, Massachusetts, United States - Inc-BW-H-2-M | ecosystem: Environmental > Terrestrial > Soil >...
ATTCACATTGAGCACGACGCATTCCACATGGTCGCCCACGTTCACGAGCTTGGATGGATGCTTCATGCGCTTGGACCACGTCATTTCGCTGACGTGAACCAAGCCTTCGATTCCTTGCTCGAGTTCAACGAATGCTCCGTAGTCGGTGACGCTGATGACGCGGCCGGAAACATGAGCGCCGACCGGATAACGATGCTCGGCGTCGAGCCAGGGATCGGGCGTAAGCTGCTTGAATCCGAGCGAAACGCGCTGCTTGTCTTTGTCGTACTTGAGAACTTTTACCTGAATTTGATCGCCGACGTTGACCAGATCCTTGGGATGCGTGAGGCGTCCCCAGGACATGTCGGTGATGTGCAGCAGGCCGTCGAGGCCGCCGAGATCGACGAAGGCGCCGTATTCGGTAAGGTTCTTCACGACGCCGGTCAGGATCGTACCTTCTTCGAGATGCTCCAGCGTCTTCGAGCGCTTTTCGTTCTGCTCGCCTTCGAGCAGCTCTTTGCGCGAAACCACGATGTTGCCGCGCTTCTTGTTCAATTTGATGACGGCAACTTCGAGAGTCTGTCCCTTCATTCCGTCGAGATTGCGAACCGGGCGCAAGTCGACTTGGGAGCCGGGCAGGAATGCATGAGCACCGTGAATATCGACCGTGAGTCCGCCCTTGATGCGGTCGATCACAACGGCCTTAATCGGTTTCTTTTCCTGGTGCGCTTTTTCGATTTCTTCCCAGGCGTGAATGCGCTGGGCCTTCTGGTGCGAAAGATTGATGTAGCCCTCTTCCGCTTCCCCTTTGTCGCGCATCACATCGATTTCGTCGCCGGGCTTGAACTTGGGCTTCCCTTCATGATCGAGCACTTCGGCGAGAAGCAGCATTCCTTCCGACTTGGCGCCGATGTCGACGACCACATGCGTCCCCGTCAGCTTCAGCACGGTGCCCTTGATGACGCGGTCATCGCTGATGGCTTCTTCGGATTCTGTGGTAAAAGTCTCAAGCGCTGCCGCAAAATCTTCGCCGGCGGGCGCTTTGTCTTCGGAAGCGGCAGCCGGGTGGGAAGTTTCTGATTCCAGGTGCTGCTCTGGAACATCCCGCTCTGGAACCGGAGCGTCGGTCACGGCTGTGGCACTGGAATCGGAAGTATGCGATGTGGTGTCGTGAAGCGTGGTCTCTTCGAACAAGGTTATGCCTCTCTGATGCCGGAAGCGGGGCCTGGTCTGCGGACTGCTGGATGAGTCGTTTGGTTGTGGTGGGCCCACCCTGGCGAGTGAGCTTGGACAATCCCAGCTGTCGGACGTTTTTACAGAAACCCGCGTCCAATGGGAACTTCTCGACTATAGCAACCGCTCGCGAACAGTGTCAAACGCAAACTGACCGTATGTTAACGGGATGTTTCAGCATTGCCGAGACCAAAAGATTTCCGTCGCGGAACTGCGATTGCTCGCGCACTCGGAACCTGGTAACCAGCATTTAGTAATCAGTGCTCGAACCCTGGAACCTTCCATCTTGGTGCCCGCCGCGCATAGTTTTCCGTCATTCTTGCTCATCTGCTACCCTGCCCTCCTATGGACTACCTTTGGTCCCCTTGGCGCTACGCGTATGTGTCTTCCACGGAAAAGACCGCCGGATGCGTGTTCTGCGAGGCGGCAAAGGAAAAAGACGACGAGAAAGCGCGCATTGTCCATCGCGGAAAGTCTTGCTTCATCATTTTGAACACGTTTCCGTATACACCAGGGCATGTAATGGTCGTGCCCTACGCGCATTTGGATGAGTTGCAGAAGCTGCCGGCCGACACGGCGGACGAAATGATTGCGCTGTCGCAGAGAATGGAAACAGTGATGCGCGAACTTTACCACCCGGATGGGATCAATTTGGGGATGAACATCGGCAAGGCGGCAGGAGCGGGAATCGCGGGGCACATCCACATGCACGTGCTGCCGCGCTGGGTCGCGGATTCGAACTTCATGACGGTAGTAGGAGAAACGCGGGTGCTGCCCGAAACGCTCGAGACGACGTGGAGAAGAATGAAAAAGTCGATTGGGAAATGAAATCGATTTCCTGACACCATGAAAATCTATACCTGACCCTTAGATTGTCATGGTCCTAAAATCGGCCCCGTTCCTGCCAGCGTGGCCAGCGGCACGGCTTCAACATTTTTCGCCAGCGTGTAGGCTCGCGCTCCGGGATATACCGCATAGAGCCGATCGAGCTTCAAGTCAGTCATTGCGATCTTCATGGACGGAGTCAGCGTCGGCGCATCTTTGCGTTTGCATTCTACGCCGATACGCCGGCCATTCTTGAACAGCAGCAGGTCGAGTTCTGCTCCGTTATAGGTCGCCCAGTAGTAGGCTTCGTCCGGCTGCACTGCTTTGAGCACCTCTTCGACGGCGTAGCCTTCCCAGGACGCGCCCACTTTCGGATGGTATTCCAGATCGCGTCGGCTCGAAATGCCGAGCAGCGCATGCAGCAGACCGCTGTCTCGCAAATACACCTTGGGCGACTTGATCTGACGCTTCCCGAGATTTTCATGCCACGGCTGCAACGATCGAACCATAAACACCCCGGTCAGCAGGTCAAGATAGTGTCGTACCGTCACTTCACTGACCGACAGTGCACGAGCCAGTTCCGCGCCGTTCCAAATCTGGCCGTGATAGTGGGCCAGCATGTTCCAAAAGCGGCGCAGCGCGGGAGCAGGAATGCGTATGCCGAGTTGCGGAAGATCGCGTTCCAAGAACGTCTGAAGAAATTGCTTGCGCCACGCGAGCGAGTCTGCTTCCCGGCGCGGCGTATAGGCGCGCGGAAAGCCGCCGTGCAGCCAATGGCGGTCTTGCGCAGAAGCTCCCAGATCGGCAAGCCGGAAGCCCTCCAGGGCCAGTGTTTCCAGCCGTCCCGCCAGGGTTTCGGAGGACTGTTTCAGAAGATCGGGAGATGCGCTTCCAAGGATCAGAAAACGTGCGGGCAGCGGCCGCCGGTCAGCCAGCACACGCAACAGAGGAAAAAGTTCGGGGCGGCGCTGAACTTCGTCGATGACGACCAGTTTCTTCAATGGACGCAATGCCGTGTCCGGCTCACTCAGCCGGGCCAGGCTCTGCGGATCTTCCAGATCGAAGTAATTGAGCGAATGGGGAGGAACCAGTTCCCAGGCCAGCGTGGTTTTGCCGCATTGCCGCGCGCCCAGCAAGGCCACCACGCTGCTGCGCCCGAGGGCGCGCCGGACCATCGCGATGTCCGTTTTACGCTCAATCATGCCTTCTATCGTACCATGAATTCCTAAAGGCAGCCTTCAGATATTCATGGTTGACTAAATTGTTATTGTTCCAATAAAGAGCCGCGGGGGAGCGGCGCCAGAAGGCGGACGGTTCAGTGCAGCAGGTCTTGCATTGCCTGCTCGCCGATCACGGCTACGCCCAGTGCCTTCGCTTTATCGAGCTTCGACCCGGCATCGGCGCCGGCCACGACGTAGTCCGTTTTTTTGCTGACTGAGCCCGCAACTTTCCCGCCAGAGTCTTCGATGAGCTTCTTGGCTTCGTCGCGCGTGAAGTGGGCCAGAGTTCCGGTCAGGACGAATGTTTTGCCGGCAAGCTTGGTGCCCCGTTCTTTCTTCTTTCCCGTGAGTGTGAGCTTTGCTTTACCCAGCCGATCGATCAAATCCTTGTTAGCCGGGATACTAAAGAATTCAACGATGCTTTCGGCGATGCGTGGACCGACCTCGGTTACATCCTGCAATTCCTCGGCGCTGGCCTCCTCCAGTCCTTCCATCGACCCAAAATGTTCGGCAAGAAATTGTGCGATGCGCTCACCGACCATGCGGATGCCAAGGCCGTAGATCACGCGTTCCAGAGGCAACTTCTTCGAGTTCTCGAGTTCGCCGAGAATATTCTGTGCCGACTTGTCGCCCATGCGCTCCAGGCTAAGCAGGTCGGACTTTGTGAGCTTGTAGAGGTCGGCGACGTTCTTCACCAAGCCCCGGTCAGTGAGCTGCGTGACCAGCGCATCGCCCATACCGTCGATGTTCATAACGCCGCGGGAAGCGAAGTGCAGGATGGTCTCACGCAGCTTCGCCGGGCAGTTCGCGTTGACGCAGCGGTAATCGACTTCACCATCGGTGCGGACGACCTTCGTTCCGCAGACTGGACACTTGTCAGGCGCTTCAATACGCTTTTCACCGCGCGGATGGTCCTTGTCAACTTCCACAACTTTAGGGATCACGTCACCGCCGCGCTCCACTCGCACCCAATCGTCAATTTTCACGCCAAGGCGCTCGATTTCGTCCATGTTATGGAGCGTCGCATTGCGCACAGTTGTCCCTCCAATTGCGACGGGCGCAAGTTCAGCCACTGGCGTGAGTTTTCCGGTGCGGCCCACTTGCCAGCGTACGTTCTCCAGCCTGGTGATGCCCGCACGTGCCGCGTATTTGTAGGCGATCGCCCAACGTGGGGCTTTGCCGGTGAATCCGAGTTCGTCCTGCAACGCCGTGCGGTCGACTTTGACCACGATACCGTCGATTTCATAGGGAAGCGAGTCGCGCTTGGCCTCCCACTGCTGGATAAATGCCCAGACTTCGTCCATCGAGTGAACGAGCTTGCGATGAGGGTTGACTTTGAATCCGGCAGCGTCGAGCGCGGTGAGCGTTTCCCAATGCCGGTCGAAGTAAGTCCGTCCATTTTCCAGCAGAATGTAGGGAAAGAAATCGAGGCGGCGTTGAGCGGTGATGCTGGAATCGAGTTGACGTACCGTGCCGGCGGTAAAGTTGCGCGGATTGGCGAACGTAGCCAGGCCGTTGCGTTCCCGTTCTTCGTTGAGCTTTTTGAACGCGGCGGTCGGCATCAGCAACTCTCCACGCGCTTCAAAGGCCGATGGAATCCCCGCCTTCTTCAGCTTTCCGAGGTCGATGGACAGAGGAATGGAATGCACGGTGCGCACGTTGAGGGTGACATCTTCGCCCACGCTGCCGTCGCCGCGCGTGACGCCGCGCACCAGGATGCCGTCTTCGTAAACCAGCGCCAGCGACATGCCATCGAGCTTGAGTTCGCAGACGTAGTCGATGTCGTTGCGGCCGCTCAGTTCGTGAACCCGGCGCTCCCAAGCGCGCAATTCTTCTTCGCTGTAGGTGTTATCAAGCGACAGCATGGGCGAGGAGTGCCGCACTTTGACGAATCCTTCGCGGGGCTTGCCCCCGACGCGCTGGGTGGGAGAGTCCGGCGTGATCAAGGCCGGATGCCGCGCCTCCAGGTCTTTCAACTGCTGCATCAGCTTGTCGAAATCGAGGTCACTGACTTCCGGCCGATCCAGAACGTAGTACAGGTATTCGTGCTGCCGGATTTTGTCGCGGAGCGACTCGATCTTCTTTTCGACATCTTTGATGGCGGCAGGCATCCGGCAGATTATAGTCGGGAAGAACGCCGCTGTGGATCGCGTGCGGTCATTGGAATATGGGCAACTCGAATCCAATCCTCGAAACATCCCGCCTGATTTTGCGCGAGTTTGTGCCGGAAGATGTCGATGACCTGGCGCGCGTGATATGCGATCGAGAGACGATGCGTTTTTATCCCGCGCCTTATGACCGGGCGGGCGCCGAGGAGTGGATCGCGCGCAATCGCCGCCGCTACGCCGAAAACGGGCACGGGCTGTGGGCGATGGTGCTGAAATCCACGGGCGAAATGATTGGAGACTGCGGGCTGACCGTGCAAAATGTCGATGGCATCGATGAAATCGAGATCGGATACCACGTACGCCGCGACCTTTGGGGGCAAGGCTTGGCAGTGGAAGCTGCACGCGCCTGCCGCGATTTCGGATTTGCTCACCTTTCTGCCACGAGGTTGATTTCGCTCATTCGCCCTGAGAACCTGCCTTCGCGCCGCGTAGCAGAGAAAAACGGGATGACCCTGTGGGAGGAAGTAGTGTGGAGGGATCTGCCGCACCTGGTCTATGCGATTCGTCGTGATAAACAGGGCACGAAATAGAAAAGGGGCTGGCGGGCACCAGCCCCGAAAAGCAAGGTGTACCTATACCAGATCATCCAGCTTCAGAGCTTGGGCTCCGCCCTTCCACGACGTCTCAAACTGCTTCTGAATGAATCCGGCATCGTAGTCGCGCTTCTCCTGCAGCAGGGCCTGGCGCAGGCCGAACAGTGATCGCGGGTTCCGAGGATTGCGATCCAAATCTTCGCGAAACACCTTTTCCGCGCCGGTCGTATCTCCGTTCATAAGCAGAGCAGCGCCCAGCGACTCCCGTACGGGGAAGAACCAGTCGGGCGGCTCGCCGTATTTGAGCGTGTCTTGAATCGCAACGGCATCCCGCAACATGGAGATGGCGCTGTTGCTGTCCTTCTTGGCCAGCGCAATCTTCGCGCCCACCACATCCTTTGCGATCTTCATAATGTCCTTGGCTTTGTTGTTGATCGGCATCTGAAAGATAACGTCGGGCGGCGTGGCCTCCTCAGCAGCGGAGACGATCTTGTACTCCGCCTCGGCGTCTGCCACTTTGCCCGTCCCGGCCAGAGCGAGACCACGGCCGAAGTGCCAGAAGACGGTGAGCGTCTTCAGGGCAGGATCTGGCGCCGGCATTCTTAGAATTTCGTTCCAATGATGAAAGCGCACTTCCACTGCCATGGGAATGGTCATGAACCCTTCGAGTGGCGGCATGTCTTTGACGTGCGGCCCGACATTTGCGACCAGCAGATCGGCATTCTTCCGCGCTTCCGCGTAGCTGCCGTTCATGGCGCCGCACATGGCGATGAAGTGCAGGTTGTGGCTGTAGTACATCATCGGGTAGATGCCCTGAGCCCCGCTGGCCTTGATGTAGGCGCGATCGACCGCGGCGGCCTGCTCGTTGGTCCTGACCGCAGCGTCGTAGTCTCCGGTGCGGATGTAGACGTGCGCGGGCATGTGCACAATGTGTCCCGCGCCGGGCGCGAGAGCGGCGAGTTTGTTCGCTCCGGCAAGGGCGCGTTCCGGATTGTTCGAAGCCTCAACCGCATGGATGTAGTAGTGAATCGCGCCCAGATGGTTGGGATCGCGCTTGATCACGGATTCGAGCGTCGCAACGATTTCGTCGGTGCCGGCCTCGGGTGTGCCATCGTGATGCCACAGTCCCCAGGGGTGCAGGTTCATGCCAGACTCAGCGAAGAGTGTGGCGGCATCGAGGTCATCGGGAAATTCGGCAACGACCTGCCGCATGGCATCGCGATAGTCTTCGGCGGCTTTCTTCAGATCGGAACTGGGATCGGCAGGAAAGCGTTTCGCCATGGCTTGAATGTAGGCCTGCTCACTGGGCAAAGCGGAAGAGGACAGATCGACGGCCTTCTGCACGGCATCGTGCGCGTGCTTGTAACGGTCCGGGTCGGCAGGGTCGTTGTAGTTTGGCCCTACAGCCTCGGCTACGCCCCAGTAGGCCATGGCGAGTTTGGGATCGAGTTCTACAGCGTGCTGGAACGAGCGTGCCGCTTCGTCATGGTTGAAGGCGTATATAAACCGCAGCCCCTGGTCAAAGAACTGCTGTGCCTGAGGGTTCCGCGTGGAAACAGGGTGGTGGAGATCTCCCAGCCCCGTCACCAACGTCATCGGGTGGGTGGGCACGTGAGAGGCATGATCTTGCGCTGCTGCACCCAAGCAGAGCAGCGCACCGCACAGCACCTGTGCCAGAATTTTCATCTGGTCGATCCTCCTGAGTTCATTGGAATGCGAGGCCCAAATCAACCGAGAAAACATCTGTGGAAAAGCGCCCCTTGTGAGTGCCGTCAGCTTATGCCACATTAAGGGCTCTTGCCAAGTCGTTCGCAAAGACCACCATGCCAAAGAGCGCGGGTCCGCCGAAAGCGGTTGCGGTCGAAGGGGCCTTGGTGCATCCGCTGCCGGTCGCGCTCCTGAATTCATTCAACACCAACAATCGCATCAATCAATATCTGATTGAGAATCTGCCAGCTCAAGCCTGGAGCGCGAAGCCCCACGAAGGCAAGGGCAGGACGATCGCCGCGATCGTTGCTCACATGCACAACGTGCGGGTGATGTGGCTCAAGGCGGTGAAGGCCGAGGAGATCCCGGATCAACTGGATCGCAGCACGGTGACTCCCGCGCAAGCCTCGCGCGGACTGGAAAACAGCCGCCATGCGCTGAGCGTCGTAATCAGCCGGGCTCTGATTGCCGACGGCCGCATCAAAGGCTTCCGGCCTGACGTCGCCGGCTTTCTGGGCTACCTGATCGCGCACGATGCCCACCATCGGGGGCAAATCACCATGCTGGCACGGCAATTGGGCCATCCACTGCCGCAGAAAGCGATGTTCGGCATGTGGGAGTGGGGAAGGCGCTAGCGTCTTTCCCGCGGTAACCTTCCCTCGATTCCTCTCAGGTACAATCCAGCTTCGGTACAATCCAGCTTCGATCTCGATGCGAAAGGCCGCGTTGCTCTACAACCCGGATTCCGGCGGCCGCGGCCGGCGACGCCTCAAGGATCTGGAAGCAGCACTGGCCGTGCTGCGCAACGCCGGCGTTGAGGCCGGCCTGGTTCCCACCGAGTCTCGGCACCACGCCGGAGATGAAGTGCGGCAAGCCGTCGCTGCAGGGTGCGACACAATTTTCGCCTGTGGCGGCGACGGCACCATCCACAACATTGCGCAAGTGCTGGCCAACACGCCGGTGGCGGTGGCTATCTTGCCGATGGGAACGGCCAACGCCCTGGCGCACGACCTGGGATTGCCGACCAGCTTGAAGGCGGCGGCAGAGGCGGCTTTGCGAGGCAAACCGAAACGTGTTGCTCTTGGGTGTGCGAAGTATCAGAAACTCGACGGCAGCGCCAGCCAATGCTACTTTGTGGTTGCGGCCGGAGTGGGAGTGGACGCGCATCTGTTTTACAAGCTTCATAGCGGCGACAAGCAACGCATGGGGATGGCTGCCTATTATGCGAAAGCCTGGAACTTGTGGTTCACCTACCCCATGACTAGGTTCGTGGTCGAATACGAAGAGGATAGTTTTGGCGCGCTGAAGTGCGCGAGCGTTACCGAGCTGTTGAATGTGCGCATCCGCAATTTTGGCGGCGTCGTGCAGGAACTGGCGCCTGGGGCATCGCTGGAACGCGATGATATGCGTATCGTTTACGCCCGGACGGCCAGCCGGTTGGCGTACCTTGCGTATGTTACGCGCGGGCTTTTGCGCCGCAAGTGGACGATTCCCGGTGTTGATCTGGCTCACACCGCGAAGGTTTCGTGCCGCTATGCGGAGTCCGCTGCAGGAGGTGCAGGTCAGCCGAAAATCTATGTAGAGGCAGACGGCGAACTGCTGGGCACGCTGCCGGTAGAGATGACGGTCGTTCCCGATGCCCTCACGCTGCTTGCGCCTGCGAATTGAGACCCCGCACATTCGACCTTCGCATTCCGCAATGTCTGTCTACCGGAATTGTTTGCGACTTCGCAATCACGCTTAGCGTCGAATAAACTTCACATTCGAAGCTGCAGCAAGGATTGGCTTCGGCTTAGCGGCACACAATAGAATTCTCAAACCGATTGGAACCCCTCACTCATTTTCTTACGGGCGCATGCCTGGGCCGTGCTGGACTGAATCGCAAGACAGCGCTGGCCACGCTCACGCTCACGCTAGCGGCGGAGGCTCCCGATCTCGACGTTCTGGCTAGCTTCCGCGGACGCGCTTTCGGGTTCGCGCATCACCGCGGATTCACCCATTCGTTTCTCGGGATTCTGCTGATGGCCGCAGTGGTTGTCGGGTTTGTGTATCTCATCTGGCGGATGCGCGGAAGAAAAACGAATGATCCGAATTTGCCGCCGCGGTGGGGACTTCTTTACGGCTACGCCTGTCTTGCGGGCCTGAGCCACATCCTGCTCGATTTCACGAACAACTACGGCGTGCGCCCGTTCTGGCCGTTCTGGGAGAAGTGGTATTCGTGGGATATCGTTTTCATCGTCGAACCTGTGATGTGGGTACTGCTGATCGGTGGGTTGGTCGCGCCGTTGATTTTTGCATTGATCGATACTGAGATCGGCGCACGGCGACGCCGTCCGCGCGGACGGATTGCAGCCACGACTGCGCTGGTCGGTATCGTGCTGATGTGGGCACTGCGTGACAACGAGCATCGCCGCGCTGTCACCGCGCTGGAAGCACGCAACTACGAAGGCGCAGAGCCGGTGCGGGTTTCGGCGTATCCAAAGTTAATTGATCCATTTCACTGGTATGGGGTGGTGGAAACGCCTGCATTTTTCGTTCTT
>Ga0210384_10009220_pt1 | contig 10205 bp, 10 predicted proteins | sample IncBWH2MmetaG_FD_160574 | JGI IMG/M metagenome (GOLD analysis project Ga0210384, IMG submission 160574) | Forest soil microbial communities from Barre Woods Harvard Forest LTER site, Petersham, Massachusetts, United States - Inc-BW-H-2-M | ecosystem: Environmental > Terrestrial > Soil >...
GGCGTATGCCTGCATATCCTTGAGGGTTGATTCCACTTCTTCTTTCGGCTTCGGGAAGGTACGCGCGTAGGGCACCGCCTGTCCGAAAGCCGTTGGCGTAATCCAAATGCCAAGTAAAATGCCCAGTGCACCCGACGTAAGAACGCGTAAGCTCAGAGCCGAAGTCTTCACGGCAGAGGTTCCAACGCGTCGAGGGGTAACCAGCCACGTTGCGATTGTGGCGTTTCCACGCCCAGCCAGTGGGGGGTGACGATCACAACCACCACCTCCGTATATGCCGCCAGCTCGGCTATGTTAGCCGCGGAAAGAAAAGGCGCAGCCCTCAAATGGGCGCCAGGAGCCTTCACACGGCGTTCCACTTCGTGGCGAAGCGCGTCTATGCGGTGCTCCAGATTCTGCGCCGAGCTCTGCGCTGTCGCCAAGCGGCCGCTTTCGTCCTCCCGTTGGCGAAGCAAACTTTGCTGCGCGAGCTCAATGCTCTCGCGGTGACGTTGCGCATCTGCAGCCTCCTGTTGTGCTAATTGAATCGCTTGCAGCCGCTCCTGGATGGCTTTGTACTCGCTGCTTTCCACAGTTCCATCTGATGCGTGCGCCACGCGGTGCGCTTTCTCGACAAATATGGCGTCAATGCGCAAGCGCGTACGTTCAGGGCTGACGCTTGTGAGCACATACCGAACGGCGACAGTGCCCATATCCGCGCTCTCTCGAAAATGGCGGGGCGCAATGGCTTCCGTTCGCACCTTGTAGAAAACCTTGCCAGGGCCGTCCCACCGCTCAAAGAGCGGGGTAGACGCCACTGTAACTGCCCCATTCAGCGTTTTGTCACGGTCGAACATAGTGGTGCCGCGAATCGTCTGATCATGCACGATCTCTTGCAAGACCTGTAGAACGTCGTCGTACGAGGCCGCAAACTCCATAGCCAGCCCGGGGCTAGGCACATCGTGCTCTCTGGGTCGCGCTGATGTCTCATCTCCGCAGAAGAGTGACACAACCGCAAGCAGTACACCGACTTTCTTCATAAACTCCTTCGAACACGACACATGTATGGCACGACTCGCTTCCCGCGGATTTTGTCTTACTCCCCAGTCTGCGGAAGTTCTTTCGTACCCGCGCGGCACAAATGTGTCAATCCAAAAATGTTTCTACAGCCTAGTACTTGCTTACCAAACCCGAGATATGGGAAAAAATTTTGCAGAAAAATAACAAAGTGCTTGCATTAGTTTTTTTGTAGGAGTAGATTCTGCTCGGTTCAGGGACTTTGGGGAAATTTTTTCTCGATCTTTATTGAGAAAGAACGAGAGATCAATTTCTCCGGGCTGTGTAGTCGGAGTGTAAAACACCGCGCTTCTGCCGGACTCATTACGGCGTATGCCGTATGTGTGTGTCCGGGCCCTCCCTGTTCCGTCAATCCGTGATGATCATTGCTACGCGATGTTTGAGTTGTGACGTCCTGGAGGCGGTATGTTCAAGGTCGCATCGCAGCTAGTGAAGCAAAGGCTTTCCTGGCTGCCTTCCTCGTTTGTGTTCGGGTTTCTGTTCTTCGCCTTCGTTCTTGCTGACACTCGTTCCGCCGTCGCAATTCCGCCGCCATCCCTTCACGTACGCGCTCTGCCCGCATTCGCCCGCAAATATGGAATGCCTTGCTCGTCATGCCATGAAGCATGGCCCAAATTGAGTCCATTCGGCCAATCGTTCAAGGACAACGGCTACCAGATGATGAATGATCGGGATGCTCCGATTTTTCAGCAAGCTGCGTATTGGCCGGTGACGTTTCGAATCACGCCAATCTGGCATCGTGAAAGCACCAACCGCGTGGCTGTCGATAATCCAGCGGGCCCGGTCGGGACGCAGATGGAGTCGAAAGTCACCACGGACGGGTTTGATTGGACGGGCTTGGATTTTCACACGGCCGGTACGTTGGCGAAGAATATTTCATTCTACGTGCTCCCCTCTTCCGACAACACCGGAGCATTCCACTTCGAATCCGTCTGGGCGCGTATCGACAACATACTGGGAAGCAGTTGGCTTAACTTCAAGCTCGGCAAGTTTGAGCTGGACAACCTGCTTTCGGAAAAGCGCATTCTGACGCTCTCCAACAATGGCGGTTTATACCAGAACTATCACTTTCAACCGATCGGTGAGAACACCGGACTCTTTAAATTTGGAATCGGAGACAATCAAGACGGCATCGAACTGATGGGTCACTCGAAGGATGACCGGACCCGTTATTCGATCTCGTTGCTTAGCTCCAATGACGGGCAGCCTGGTCTGCCAACGGGCCGCGAATACAACACGTTCGTGACCGCCAGCCAGGCTTTCCAGCTTGGCAAGCTGGGATTGCAGCGCGTGGGGGCATTTGGCTACTTCGGACAAGCTCCGACGTACTTTCAATTCAATCAGACGGCCATAACGGTTGTTGGGCAAGATATAGGTGGGAACAATGTCACATCAACAACAACGAATCCCGTGCTGGGGACCGGAATCGGGAACAAGGGCTTTTATCGCGCCGGCCTCATCGGCATGTGGTACTTCAACAAGCTGGACGTTACCTCAATGTATTTCCATGGATGGGACAGTGCATTCCTTGGAACGGGCACGGCGGCAAACACCGCACTGCCGGCGGGAGCTCAAGCTCCGACTTGGAACGGCGGCTTGTTCGAAACGCACTACACGTTGAATCCGCAGCTCATTCTCATCAACCGTTACGAGCTGATTCGCATGTCACGTCAGCCGTTGGCATCCAATCCGTCGAATCTCAGCAATATCGATTCGCTGGTCTTCGGCTACCGGTATTACCCATTTATCTCCAGCCGCGCTGGTTTCGCGTTTCACAATGAATACGCGATTGTCCGTCAGCGAGGAGCAGCGCCTCTCAGTGGTGCCGACCTCACGAGCAGCAGTTTGTTGCTTGGCTTTGACTTCGCGTTCTAAGGTGACTCAATGCGCAAAATGAATACCAGATCGATGCGGGTTTTCCTGGCTGTTGCAGTGATCTTGCTCCTCCCGGCGGCCCTCCCGGCGCAGAATATGGAGTCTCATATCGGGAAGCTGACCGGACATGCCAATACTGGCAAACAGCTCTACTTCCGCTACTGTTGGGGATGCCACGGCTTCCGCGGCGATGGCGGCGGCGAGAATTGGCTCCCTACAGGCAACTATCCTACTGAACCCTACATGAATATCCAGCCACGAAATTTTGACGCGGCGGTCTTTAAGTGCCGGTCGACGCCGACCGGCACTTTACCTCTGGACCAAGACCTTTATAACTCCGTCGGTCGCGGCTTCGTCATGACCAACATGCCGTCATGGATCACGCTGACGAATCAGCAGCGCGCCGATCTCGTAGCCTTCATCAAGAGTTTTTCGCCGCGCTTCAAAAATGAAAAGGCAGGTGATCCCATTAACGTTCCCGCAGAGCCCAAGCTCACCGTCGAATCGATCAAGCACGGCCAGGAACTCTTTCAAAAGCTGGAATGCTGGAAGTGCCACGGTCCCGAAGGGCGCGGCGATGGCCCATCTGCTTCGACCCTCACCGATAGCAATGATCAGCCTATTCGCCCCTACAATTTCGCCGTGGGTTCGCGCTTTAAGTGCGGCGTGACCAACCACGACCTCTACAAGATTTTCATGACTGGTCTCGACGGCACGCCAATGCCGTCCTTCGCCGACGTCATCAAGCCGGAAGAAGCATGGGACCTGGTGCATTTCCTGCGCACGCTGCAAGTAACTCACAAGAGCCCAGAGCTAGCGTTGTGGGAGTCCACCAAGGAAGGCGCCGAGCAAATCGCCTCCAGAAAAGTCTACGGCACACCGACTGGTTCCGGTATCAAGCAGTAGCGTCACGGATGAGATGAATTCGATCAAGGAGCAATGTTCATGCGAGCAAAAGTAATCTCAATAACAGCAGCGTTGGCGCTGATTTTCGCCGCCGCTCTGCTGCATGCCCGGGCGGGTGGTGGGACGATCAGCGGAAAGGTCACATACGAAGGGACGCCAGCAAAACCGAAACCTATAGACATGTCCAAGGAGCCGAGCTGCGCGAAGCAGCACACAACTCCCATCACGACGGAGACGGTGGTCACTGGCCCTAACAATACCCTTGAAAACGTCGTCGTATATATCTCAGCCGGTGCTCCCGACGATTCTCCACCGAGCGAGCCCGCAACCTTTGATCAAAAAGGGTGCCAATACATCCCACACGTCCTCGCCTTTCAAGTGAATCAACAACTCAAAGTTGTCAACGACGACCAGACCTCGCACAATATTCATCCGCTCGCCAAAGTAAATCGCGAATGGAACAAGTCGCAGCCTCCCGGCACGCCGCCAATCATCGACAAGTACGATAAGCCCGAGTTCATTCCCGTGAAGTGCAATGTGCATCCCTGGATGCATGGCACCTTCGCGGTCCTGAAGAATTCGCATCATGCCATTTCCGGCGAGGATGGCGGCTTCAGTCTGCCAAATCTACCCGCTGGCAAGTACACCGTTACTGCGTGGCACGAGTCCTATGGCGAGCAGACGCAGGAAGTGACCATTTCAGGCAGCGAGACTAAGACCATAAACTTCGTCTTCAAAGCCAAGCCGTACTAGCTGAGAGCGCCGCGCTTGAATCGCGGCGCAACGTGGTTGGAGGCATAACGCATGGGAAAACTATTCGGCGTCGTTCTCGCGATCATCGCGATCGCCTCTGCGTACCCTATCGTCGCGCACTGGTACGTTCAGCCTGTCGACATCTCCACGCACGGCCACGCCATCGACGAACAGCTCGCCGACACCATGGCCGAAGCTGGTCTTTCCTTCCTGGCCGCTCAGTTACTCCTCGGCTTCTTTGTGTGGAGGTTCTCCCAGCGTAAGCCTGGCTCCCGGGTTTGGAACATCCCCGGCGGCGCGACTTTGATGGTCGCTGCCGCCTTCATCCTGGTCGGCACGGAAATTCTCGCCCTCGGCGTTCTCGGGCAAAAAGCCTGGGCCAATGTCTACTTCGTTCCTCCTAAGCCCGATGCCATGCAGGTTCAGGCGCAAGCCGGCCAATTCGCTTTCTATTTCCGCTACCCCGGCGTCGATGGAAAATTCGGACCGCTGCATCCCGACAAAATTGACGAAGGCAATTCGAATTTCTTCGGCCTCGACCCTGCGAATGACGTCGAGTCTCGCGACGACATCGTCTCCGCGGAGCTTGATGTGCCGGTTAACCGGGAAATTCAGCTGCTCATGCACGCCAAGGATGTCGGACATTCCTTCTACGTCCGCGAGTTGCGCATACAGCAGGACTTTGTCCCTGGCCTGGACCTTGCGGTCCACTTTACGCCGACACAAACCGGCAAATACGAAATCGTCTGCACGCAACTCTGCGGACTTGGGCATTACAACATGAAGGCTTATCTTAACGTGCTGTCTCAGGAAGATTTCGATAAATGGATGAAGCAGAAAATTTCGGAACAGTAGAGTCAGTCAAAGCCAATTTTACCGCCGCCCGCAGCGACCGCCATAAGAAGGCTGCGCCCTTTTTATGGTGTCACGTAAGCGCAACTTCTTCTCACAAGGGGTGAGAAAATGGAACAGACACTGCCACAGCCCGCACACGTTCACGCCCCGCCCGAGGGCTTCATTAGCAAGTACGTATTCAGCCTTGACCATAAGGTGATCGGCAAACAGTATTACGGGCTCGCGTTGATTGCCGTCTTCACCGGCATGATTCTGTCCTGGCTCATGCGCTTTCATCTCGTCTGGCCAAACGCGAAAATTGTTGGGCTCGATCTGATCTCCAAGACCGGTGCTCCCGGCGGTGTCATCACTCCCGAATATTATCTCTCGCTCCTCACCATGCACGGCACGCTCATGGTTTTCTTCGTGCTGACGAACGCGCCCTTTGCCGGTTTCGGCAACTACTTCCTGCCCATACAAATTGGCGCCGAAGATATGGCTTTCCCGCGCTTCAACATGATGTCTTTCTGGACCACCGCCGCCGCTTTCCTAGTCCTCGTTCTCGCCTTTTTCATTCCGGACGGTCCTCCGATATCCGGGTGGACAGCCTATGCTCCTCTCAGCGCGGTGGGTAGTGACGCCGGTCCTGGGCTCGGTTGGGGACAAAATCTATGGGCCATATCCATTGGGCTTTTCTGTATCGGCCAGTTACTCGGCTCGCTCAATTTCATCGCCACGACCCTCGATCTGCGTACCAAGGGCATGACTCTGATGCGCATGCCGATATGCACCTGGGCATGGTTCATCACTTCCTGCATCGGTTTGCTCGCATTCGCCGTGTTGCTTCCGGCTTGCCTGCTTCTGATTCTTGACCGCATGGCGGGTACAAGCTTCTTCATCCCGTCCGGCCTCGTCATCAGCGACCGCCTTCAGAATCACGCCGGCGGCTCGCCTTTGCTCTGGCAGCACCTCTTCTGGTTTTTCGGCCATCCCGAAGTCTACATAGCCATTCTTCCGGCAATGGGAATCGTCTCGCATGTGCTGGTCACCAGCATGCGCAAGCCGCTCCTCAGCGCAAAAGTCATCATCTACTCGATGATTTCGATCGGGTTCCTCAGCTACATGGTTTGGGGACACCACATGTTCGTCAGCGGCATGAATCCTTTCTCGTCGCTGCTCTTCTCCTTCCCCACTCTGACGATCACCATTCCCGCCACGATCCTGACGCTGATCTGGCTGGGCAGCCTCTATGGCGCCAACATACGGATCACGTCGGCTTCCCTCTTCGCGTTAGGGTTCGTGTCCATGTTCGTCAGTGGTGGTGTCAGCGGGTTTTTCCTGGCGCAGCCCTCGATCGATATCTATCTTCACGCCACGTATTTCGTCGTCGGCCATTTCCATATGGTCATGGGCGTGGCCGCCATTTTCGGCATTTTGTCAGGCACGTATTTCTGGTTCCCCAAAATGACGGGCCGCATGATGAATGAAGGTCTCGGCAAGCTTCACTTCTGGTTCACGTTCATCGGCACGTACTGCATTTTCATGCCGTTCCACTATTTGGGCCTGGTGGGCAACGTGCGCCGCTACGCTTCTTTCATCGACGACTTCATGCCCGCGCTCATGCCGGTGCACCGGTTTATAACCATCGCCGCTTTAATCACCGGCGCCGCGCAATTCATTTTTCTCTACAACCTTATTCATAGCCGGTTCTACGGCAAGCCCGCTCCCGCTAATCCCTGGGACGGAACTTCGCTTGAGTGGAGCATTCCGTCTCCGCCGCCCTGGAACAATTTTGGCGGCAAGCACCCAATTGTCTATCACGATGCCCACCAGTACGGCGTCAAGGGTGAAAAAGGGGATTTCGTAATGCAGGATTCGCCGGAAGCGATTATCGGATAAGGAAGCAATCAGATCATGTCTGCTACAACCATAGTCACGACCGCCGTACCGAAAATTCCAGCGCCCACGCGCGTAGCTGGCCACGTTGAGGCCTCTCGCAGCGGAATCTGGGTAGGCATTTTCGCCATCATCATGTCCTTCGCCGCCTTGACCAGCGCGCTCTTGGTGCGCCAAGGCTCCGGCGAGTGGTCGCACATTGTTGTTCCATCCATTCTGTACGCCAATACCGCTATATTGCTGCTAAGCAGCTTCACAATGGAAATGTCGCGCCGCGCGCTCGCAAGGTCCGCCGGTGTTTCTGCCTGGCTCGCCACAACCTTGCTTCTGGGTTTGTCGTTTGTGGCCGGACAATACTTAGCGTGGCGCCACTTGGCCTCCCAAGGCCTTTATCTGGCCACCAATCCAAACAGTTCGTTTCTCTACGTCTTCACCGGAATGCACGCGCTGCATCTTCTCGGGGGGATCGCAGTGCTTGTCTATTTGCTAGGGCGTGTCATCGGGGGCCACGCCTCTATTCGTCACCACCTTCTCGATAACACCGCTGTCTACTGGCATTTCATGGGTGGTCTCTGGCTTTATTTGCTTTTTGTGATTAGCACCAGGCTCTGAGTCCAAGGGGAACAAACGTGAGCGAAACTGAATTAGCCATGCACGGTCACGGTGCCGAGTTGGCGGAGGGTTCTCCTTACCACATCCCCTCGCGCAAGCTCACCATGTGGCTGTTTATCATCTCGGACGCCATTACATTTGGCGCTCTCCTCTTCGGTTACGGGTATCTGCGCACCGCGAGCAGTGACTGGCCGACGCCTTTCAAGTTTAATCCTAGCATTCTCAATGTCATGATCATGACCGTTGTGCTGATCACCAGCAGCCTGACCATGCTTGGAGCTGTGGACTCAGCCAAAGTTGGCGACAAAGCCAAAACCAGGCGCTTTCTTTGGTCCACCATTCTCCTCGGCGCCATCTTCGCCGGTCTTCACATCCGAGAATGGTTCGGTTTGATCGACGAAGGTGTTCGCCTGTTTCAAAACCCCTGGGGCTCTCCTTTGTTTGGCGCGACGTTTTTCGCGATCACGGGCCTGCATCTTCTGCATGTTGTATCCGGTATCGTGGCGTTAGCAGTCATTTCGCGCGGCTTCTCCCGTGGCTGGCTCACGCCTGGTCACGTTGAAACCACCGGGCTTTATTGGCACTTCGTGGACTTAGTGTGGATGTTTGTGGTGCCCCTAGTCTACTTGCTTAATATTTCTAAGTAGCGATTGAATATTTCTCAGTAAGGACGGAGACAAGAATGGCTGGTTCTTCAGCATCAAAAAACGTCATTGGCAAGTATCTGCCAGCGTACTTTGTTTTGCTAGGCATTGCCGCTCTGGAGATTTTCCTCGCCTACCAGCATTTTTCGATCGGCTCGCTTCTCGCTATCCTTCTTGCGCTTGCGGTTTGCGGCGGGGCGCTCGCGGTAATGTACTTCATGCATCTGGCCGAAGAGCGTCGCAGCCTCTTCTTGACGCTAATTCCTGCCACGATTTTTGTTCTGCTGATGATGAACATGATCTGGTCGGACAGCTTCCGCCTGCTGCACATGAAGCCATTTCCGCACTAGTGGCCTACTTGACGGCCGCTGAGAAAGTGACATACTCGCCCTGAGGGGATCCCAAATGAGCCACAGTGGCAAGGCCAAAACAAGCCGGTTGGCACGCGTGCTCAGCCTTATCGCTGGGCTTCTGGTGCCTAGCCTTCTCTTCGCTCAAAATTGTGCTTTGTGCTACACGCAAGCGGCTAGCGCCGGACACCGTGTCATTCAAGCCCTGCGAAGCGGCATCCTGATGTTGATCGCGCCCCCTATGTTCATTTGCATCGCCATCGCCATCATGGCCTACCGGAAACGCAACCAATTCAATAGCGCCGAATAATTTGATGTAGTGCCTTACGTGATCATCCCAACAATTTGTCCTAATTAGGGTAGGTCCAAATCCAAAGCGTAAATTTCCGTTCCTCCCCGTTCGATCATTATGTAGAGCGAGCCGTCGCGAGCCACGCCGCTGAATAGACATTGCGCTGCACTGCCCCGCAGTGTCGTCGCAAATCCTGAAATGCGGTCCACTTTTTTCGTGACGACGTCCGCCCGAAATACGGATTCTTCATCGTCCAGTTGATCTTGAAAATAAATGGAGTCACTGTCGGAGGACCAATAAGGTGACTGTAAAAGCCCTCCGGAAGCGATCGAAGACCAGGCTTCTTTGTGCATGTCATAAAGGACGAGGCGCCGCTTTGAGCTATCTGGTGCGACAATATAGCGGCCGTCGGGAGACCAGCGGGGGTCGCTCAGCTCCTTTGAATCAGGCAACTCCTTTAACACGCCGGTTGTGGGCTCGAGGAGAAACAGCGCATATTGCGGGTGACTCTTCTGATTTCGCATGCTGGCAACAATACGGTAGCCGTCCGGTGACCAGTCCGCATTCAAACCTTCCCACCCTTTGGGCAGAACCGGCCGCAGCGAGCCCCCATCTGCTGAAAGGATATAGATCTGCCGAGGTTGGCCCGCGCGCACTCCGGTAAACAGAATCTGTTCACCCTTCGGCGACCATCGCGGGGACGAACCTTCGAGCGGGGGATTGGTCAGACGAATCCGCTGAGACCCGTCCGTACGACTTCGCCACAATGAACCGTCGGGCCGATCACAATAGACAACCATTTGGCCATCCGGCGATACGCTTGCCTCAGTAGCGTTTGCATCAACGCTCAAGCCGGAGAAACGAAGACTTCGTGGCGCAACTTGCTCAAGCTCACGATGTGAACGAAAGCTGAAAGCGAAAATTCGTGACCCTGTTTCCGTAGGGATAGCCACATGCAGCGAGTCTGGCCCGCTCGTCAGTGGAACC
>Ga0210384_10009221_pt1 | contig 10204 bp, 8 predicted proteins | sample IncBWH2MmetaG_FD_160574 | JGI IMG/M metagenome (GOLD analysis project Ga0210384, IMG submission 160574) | Forest soil microbial communities from Barre Woods Harvard Forest LTER site, Petersham, Massachusetts, United States - Inc-BW-H-2-M | ecosystem: Environmental > Terrestrial > Soil >...
ACCGAACTGGGCCTCTTCTCCGCTCTCTGGTCCGAGCACTGCGCCTACAAGCACTCCCGCGTGTTCCTGCGCGGGCTGCCCACCCAGGCGCCCCAGGTCCTGCAGGGGCCCGGGGAGAACGCGGGCATCGTGGACCTGGGCGGTGACCTCGCCCTGACCTTCAAGATCGAAAGCCACAACCACCCGTCCTTCATCGAGCCGTTCCAGGGGGCGGCGACCGGGGTGGGCGGCATCCTGCGCGACATCTTCACGATGGGCGCCCGGCCGATCGCGGTGCTCGACTCGCTGCGCTTCGGCGACCCGGCCGACCCGCGCACGCGGCGCCTCATCGAGGGCGTGGTCTCCGGCATCGGGTGGTACGGCAACTGCTTCGGGGTGCCGAACCTGGGCGGCGAGGTCAACTTCGCGGCCGAGTACGCGGGCAACCCGCTGGTCAACGCGATGGCGGTCGGGCTCGTCGACAAGCGGCGCATCTTCCGGGCCCGCGCCGACGGGGTGGGCAACCCGGTCTTCTACGTGGGCGCCAAGACGGGCCGCGACGGCATCCACGGGGCCACCATGGCCTCCGCCACCTTCGACGAGACCGCGGAGGAACGGCGGCCGACCGTGCAGGTGGGCGATCCGTTCACCGAGAAGCTCTTGCTCGAGGCGTGCCTCGAGGCGATGGCCACCGGCGCGATCGTGGGCATCCAGGACATGGGCGCGGCGGGGCTGGCGTGCGCCTGCTCGGAGATGCCGGCGCGCGCCGGCACCGGCATGGAGATCGAAGCCTCGCGCGTGCCCCAGCGCGAGACCGGCATGACCCCGTACGAGATCATGCTCTCGGAGTCGCAGGAGCGCATGCTCCTGGTGGCGGCCCGAGGGCGCGAGGAGGAGGTGCGCGCGACCTTCGCGCGCTGGGAGCTCGACGCGGTCCCGATCGGCACCGTGACCGACGACGGCATGCTCCGCGTGCGCTTCCACGGCGCGGTGGTGGCGGAGGTGCCGGTGCGCGCTCTGGCCGACGAGGCCCCGGTCTACGAGAAGCCGACGGCCCGGCCCGCCTGGCAGGACGCGCTCGGCGCGTTCGACCCGCCCGTGCTGGCCACTGCCGCTGACGCCGGCGAGGCCCTGCTGACCGTGCTCGCCTCGCCGGGCATTGCTTCCAAGGAGTGGGTCTACCGCCAGTACGACCAGCAGGTCGGCATCAACTCGCTGGTGCTGCCCGGCTCCGACGCGGGCGTGCTGCGCATCAAGGGCTCCCGCATCGGGGTCGCGGTCACCACCGACTGCAACGCGCGCTTCGTGTACCTCGATCCGCGCGCGGGCACCGCCATGGCGGTGGCGGAGGCGGCGCGCAACCTCTCGGTGAGCGGCGCGCGTCCCCTCGGCCTCACCGATTGCCTCAACTTCGGATCGCCCGAGCGCCCCGAGATCCTGTGGCAGTTCAAGGAGTCGGTGGCGGGGCTCACCGAAGCGTGCCGCGCGCTGGAAATCCCCGTGGTCGGCGGCAACGTCTCCTTCTACAATGAGACCCTGGGTCAGGCGATTCTTCCCACGCCGGTGATCGGAATGGCGGGTATCCTGGACGACGCGGAGGCCCGCTGCACCCAGTGGTTCGCCACGCCGGGCGATCGGGTGGCCCTGCTGGGGCCGGACGCGGTGAGCCTGGGCGGATCCGAGCTCCTGTGGGTGCGCCAGGGGAAGATCGCCGGCCGGCTGGCCCCGCTCGATCTGGCGATGGAGCGGGCGGTGCAGGAGGCCTGTCGCGCCGCGATCGGCGCGCGGCTGCTCGCCTCGGCCCACGACTGCGCCGAGGGCGGGCTGGCGGTGACGCTGGCGGAGAGCTGCGTGAGCGGGCCGCGGCCGGTGGGGGCGGACGTCGATCTCGGATCGGTGGGTGCGCGCGCGGACCTGACGCTGTTCGGGGAGGGGCCGTCGCGGGTGGTGGTCTCGGTGAAGGCGGAGGCGGTGCGTCACTTCGAGCAGCTCATGAGCGAGTTCCGGGTACCATGGCGGTTCATCGGGACGGTCGGTGGCGAGCGGCTGGTCGTCCGGGCGGGGGAGTCGCCGCTCGTGGATCTCGACCTGGAGCGAATCACCGGCGCGTGGAGGGGCGGCTTTGAGCGATATGTCAGCTGAGCCGACGGCACTCGATCTGGACGACAAGTTCCACGACGAGTGTGGCCTCTTCGGCATCTGGAACCATGTCGAGGCCGCCAACGTGGCGTACCTCGGGCTCTACGCGCTGCAGCACCGCGGCCAGGAGTCGGCCGGCATCGCCTCGACCGACGGTCATCACTTCCAGGTCGAGAAGGCGATGGGCTGGGTGGCCGACGTCTTCAGCCGGGAGCGGCTCAAGCGCCTGCCCGGGCACCGCGCGATCGGGCACGTCCGCTACTCCACCGCGGGCAGCTCGAACCTGCGCAACGCGCAGCCCATCACCGGCACCACCGCGCACGGCCCGGTGGCCATCGCCCACAACGGCAACCTGGTGAACGCGGAGGCGCTGCGGGAGGAGCTCGAGAAGGACGGCGCGGTCTTCCAGTCGTCGTCCGACACCGAGGTGATCCTCCACCTCCTCGCCCGCTCCGAGGGCGCGAGCCTCGTCGATCAGCTCGCCCGGGCCCTGACCCGCGTGCGCGGGGCCTACACCCTGCTGCTCCTGACCCCCGACAGCATGATCGGGGTGCGCGACCCCTCCGGGTTCCGGCCGCTCACCCTGGGCCGCCTCGACGACGCGTGGGTGCTCGCCTCCGAGACCTGCGCGCTCGACCTCATGGAGGCGAGGGTGGAGCGCGACGTCGAGCCGGGCGAGATCGTGATCGTCGACGACCGCGGGGTGACCTCGGTCAAGCCGTTCCGGCCCGCCGAGCGCCTGCAGTGCGTCTTCGAGTACGTCTACTTCGCCCGGCCGGACTCGGTGCTGTGGGGCCGCAACGTGCACACCGTGCGCAAGGCGCTCGGCCACCAGCTCGCCCGCGAGTACCCGGTGGCGGCGGACCTGGTCATCCCGGTGCCCGACTCCGGGGTGGGGGCCGCGCTGGGCTTCTCGGAGGAGTCCGGGATGCCCTACGACAGCGGGCTCGTGCGCAACCACTACGTGGGCCGCACCTTCATCGAGCCGCAGCAGGGTATCCGCCACTTCGGGGTGAAGGTGAAGCTCAACCCGAACCGGGAGGTGCTCGACGGCAAGCGGGTGGTGGTGGTGGACGACTCGATCGTGCGCGGCACCACCAGCCGCAAGATCGTGAAGATGATCCGCGCGGCGGGGGCGCGCGAGGTGCACGTGCGTATCTCCTCGCCGCCGATCCAATGGCCGTGCTACTACGGTATCGACACGCCGACCCGGCGCGAGCTGATCGGCTCGAGCCACAAGGTCGACGAGATCCAGCGGTACCTGGGCGCGGACTCCCTCGGCTATCTCTCGCTCGAGGGCATGCTGAAGGCCACCGGGTCGGACCCGAATCAGTTCTGTCACGCGTGCTTCACCGGCCAGTACCGGGTCGGCTTCGAGTCCGAGGAACTGGCGCAGCTCAAGCTGTTCGACTCGTAGGGGGTATGGATCCGCTGACGTATCGGGCGGCCGGCGTGGACATCCAGGCCGGCGACCTCGCCGTGCGCCGTATCGCGCCGCTGGCGGCGTCCACCCGGCGACCGGAGGTGCTGGGTGGCCTCGGGGCCTTCGCCGCCTTCTGCCGCGTCCCCGCCGGCTACCGCGAGCCGGTAATCGTCTCCTCCACCGACGGCGTCGGGACCAAGCTCAAGATCGCGATCATGGCCGACCGCCACGACACCGTCGGCCTCGATCTCGTCGCGATGGGCGTCAACGACCTGCTCGTTCACGGGGCCGAGCCGCTCTTCTTCCTCGACTACCTCGCGGTGCACCGAGTCGACCCCGACCGGATCGAGACGATCGTGGCCGGCATCGCGGAGGGCTGCCGCCAGGCCGGCTGCGCGCTCGTCGGCGGGGAGACCGCGGAGATGGGCGCCCTCTACGCGCCCGGGGACTACGACCTGGCCGGCTTCGCGGTCGGGGTGGTGGAGCAGAGCCTGATCATCACCGGTGTCGACGTGGCGGTCGGCGATCGGGTGCTCGGCCTGGCCTCCTCGGGCCTCCACTCGAACGGCTACACCCTGGCCCGCGAGGCCATCTTCGGGCGCATGGGGCTCAAGCTGGGCGACCCGATCCCGGGGGTGGGCCGCCCGGTGGCCGACGAGCTGCTCGAGCCCACCCGCATCTACGTCCGCCCGGTGCTGGCCCTGCTCCGCGAGGTGACCGTGAAGGCGATGGCCCACGTCACCGGCGGCGGCATCACCGAGAACCTGCCGCGCGTGCTGCCGGCCGGCCGGCGCGCCCGCATCACCCGGTCCGCGTGGCCGGTACCGCCGGTCTTCGGCGCGATCCAGCGCGCGGCCGCCGTCGACGACGCGGAGATGCGGCGCACGTTCAACATGGGCCTGGGCTTCCTGCTGGTCGTGGCCGCCGACGACGTCTCCGCCACGACCCGCCGGCTCGAGATCGCGGGAGAGCGTGTGTTCGAGGTGGGCGAGATCGTCGCGGGCGATCCGGGCGTCGAGTATGTCTGAGCGGTTGCGGGTTGGCGTGCTCGCCTCCGGTCGCGGCTCGAACTTCCGCGCCCTCGCGCAGGCCGCCGAGCGCGGCCTCATCCCCGCCGCGGTGGTGGTGCTCGTCTCCGACCGTGCGAGCGCGCCCGCGCTCGACATCGCCCGCGAGCACGGCATCGAGGTGGTGGTGGCGGATCCCAAGCAGCACCCCTCGCGCGAGGCGCACGAGAAGGCGGTGATCGGCATCCTCGAGGAGCGCCGGGTCGGCCTCGTGTGCCTGGCCGGCTACATGCGCCTGCTGAGCGCGGGCTTCGTCGCCCACTTCGCGGGGCGGCTGCTCAACATCCATCCGTCGCTGCTGCCCGCGTTCCCCGGCCTCCACCCGCACCGCCAGGCTCTCGAGCACGGGGTGCGGATCTCGGGGGCCACCGTGCACTTCGTGGACGAGGGCGTGGACACCGGACCGGTGGTGCTGCAGGCCGCGGTGGCGGTGGCGCCGGACGACACCGAGGAGACCCTGGCCGCCCGCATCCTGGTCGAGGAGCACCGGATCTACCCGGAGGCGGTGCGCCTCTTCGCGGAGGGCCGGCTCCAGATCCGCGGGCGCCGCGTGGACATCAGGGAGACCCCATGACGCGACTGCGACGCGCTCTGATCAGCGTGCACGACAAGACCGGGGTGGTGGAGTTCGCCCGCGGGCTGGCCGCCCTCGGGGCCGAGATCATCTCCACCGGCGGCACCGCGCGGCTCCTGCGCGAGTCCGGGCTCGCGGTGGTGGACGTGGCCGAGGTCACCGGCTTCCCGGAGATGCTCGACGGGCGCGTGAAGACGCTCCACCCCAAGGTGCACGGCGGCCTGCTGGCCCGGCGGGATGTGCCCGAGCACGTGGCCGCGCTCGAGCGCCACGGGATCCGCCCCATCGACCTGGTCGCGGTGACGCTGTACCCGTTCGAGCAGACCGTCGCGCGGCCCGGCGTCGGTCTCGAGGAGGCGATCGAGAACATCGACATCGGCGGCCCCAGCATGATCCGGGGCGCGGCCAAGAACCACGCCCACGTCGCGGTCGTCACCGATCCCGCCCAGTACGGGCCGGTCCTGGACGAGCTGCGCCGGGCGGACGGCACGCTCTCCGACGAGACCCGCTTCCGGCTCGCCGCCGAGGCCTTCCGCCGCACCGCCCAATACGACGCCGCGATCGCGACCTACCTGCGCGATCCCGGCGCGGCGGGCCGGCCCGCGGCGGCCGCCGGCTTCCCGGAGCGCCTCGCGATCGAGGGCGTGCGCGTGCAGTCGCTCCGCTACGGCGAGAACCCGCACCAGGCCGCCGCCTTCTACCGCCCGGCCGCGGGCGCGCTCGGGCTGAGCGCGGCCAGCCAGCTGCACGGCCCCGAGCTCTCGTACAACAACCTGCTCGACTGGTCCGCCGCGCTGGGGCTCTTGCTCGAGTTCGACGACCCGGCCGCGGTGGTGATCAAGCACACCAACCCGTGCGGGGTGGCCCTCGGGGCCGGCGCGGGCGAGGCGATGCGGCGGGCCAAGGCCTGCGACCCGGTCTCGATCTACGGCGGCATCGTGGGGCTCAACCGGACGGTCGACCTCGACGTGGTGAAGGAGCTCTCCGGCATCCTGCTCGAGATCCTCTTCGCGCCCGCCTACGAGCCGGACGCCCTGGAGGAGATCCGCCGCACCAAGAAGAAGTGCCGGGTCTTCCAGCTGCCGTGCGCGCGGCGCGACTACCCGGCGCGGCAGCAGGAGGCGCGCACCGTCTGGGGCGGGGTGCTGCTCCAGGACGCCGATCTGGTCGATCTCGACGAGGGCGCGCTCAAGGTGGTCTCGCGGCGCGCCCCCACCGCGGCCGAGCTCACCGCCCTGCGCTTCGCGTGGCGGGTGGGCAAGCACGCCAAGTCCAACGCCATCGTCCTCGCCACCGCGGAGCAGGTGATGGGCGTGGGGGCCGGCCAGATGAACCGGGTGGACTCGGCGCGCCTGGCCGTGATGCGGGCGCGCGAGGTCGGGCTCGAGACCAAGGGCACGGTGTGCGCCTCCGACGCGTTCTTCCCGTTCCGCGATGGGCTCGACGTGGTGGCCGAGGCCGGGGCCACCGCGGTGATCCATCCGGGGGGCTCGCTCCGCGACGAGGAAGTGGTGGCCGCGGCCAACGAGTACGGCATGGCCATGGTGGTGTGCGGGATCCGCCATTTCAAGCACTAGCCATCCTCCCGAGCGGGTGTTCTCGCTGCGCGAGCTGACGCGGCTCCTGCGGCTGTCTCCCAAGCGGCGCTCCCAGCTGCGACGGCTGGGCCTGCTGCGCGACGATCCCCGCGGGGTGCGCTTCCGCGAGCTGGTCTCGGCCCGCGCGGCGGCCCAGCTCCTCGAGAGCGGGGCGAGCGTGCGGCAGGTGCGGGCCGCGCTCGACGGGGCGCGCCGCCTCGCCCCGGACGTGCAGACCCCGCTCGCCGAGCTGCGCCTCGTGGTCCACGACCGCCGGGTGGTGGTGGAGCAGGACCGTCTGCGCCTCGACCCCGGCACCGGGCAGGCCCTGCTCGACTTCGCGGCGGGGGATCTCGAGCAGGAGACGCGCGAGGTGCTGCTGACCGGCATGGTGCGGCCCCTCATCCCGCCCGCGGATGCGGCGGAGGTGTGGTTCCAGCGGGCGTCCGAGTGGGACGGCGATCCTGAGCGCTGGGAGTCGGCGGTCGACGCCTACGAGCGCGTGCTCGACATGGACCCGGGCTACGCGGCGGCGTGGAACAACCTCGGCCTCCTGCATCATCGAATGGGGCAGTACGAGCGGGCTGGCGAGTGCTATAGAGCCGCCCTCGACGCGGACGACAGCTGCTGCCAGGCCGCGTTCAACCTGGGCTCGCTCCACGAGGACCTCGGCGACTTCCCGGTCGCGGTGACGTGGTACCGGCGCGCGCTCGAGCTGGACGCCGACTACGCGGACGCCCACTTCAACCTGGCCGGCGTGCTCGCCAAGCTCGGCCGGAGCGAGAGCGCGGCGGTCCACTGGCGACGTTATCTCGAGCTGGACCTGGGCAGCCCGTGGGCCAAGATCGCGCGGGCCCACCTGGACGGCGAGACGGCCGGTGGCGACGAGGGCGCGCCGGAGGGCGAGGAATGACGGACGTGCTGCTGGTCGGCGGCGGGGGGCGCGAGCACGCGCTCGCCTGGAAGCTCGCCCAGAGCCCGGGCCTGGGGCGCATGATCGCCGCGCCCGGCAATCCGGGCATCGCCGCGCACGCCCGTCGCGTGCCGATCAAGGACACCGCGATCGACCCCCTGGTGGCGCTGGCCCAGCAGGAGCGGCCGGATCTGGTGGTGATCGGGCCCGAGGCCCCGCTGGCCCTGGGTCTGGCCGACCGGCTCCGCGCGGCCGGGCTCGCGGTCTTCGGGGGCAGCGCGGCGGCCGCGCGGCTCGAGAGCTCGAAGGCCTTCGCCAAGGACCTGATGGCGCGCCACCGCATCCCGACCGCGCGCTTCGGCACCTTCCGCGACGCGGCGGCGGCCCGGCGCTACGCCCGCGAGCTGGGCGCGCCGCTGGTGGTCAAGGCCGACGGGCTCGCCGCGGGCAAGGGCGTGACGGTGTGTGGGACCCTCGAGGAGGCGGACCGGGCGATCGCGCAGTGCCTCGAGGCGCGCGCCTTCGGCGACGCCGGCCTCACGGTGGTGGTCGAGGAGTTCCTGGTCGGCGAGGAGGCGTCGTTCTTCGCCCTCTCCGACGGCGTCACCGTGCTGCCGCTCACCGCGGCCCAGGATCACAAGACGGTGCTGGACGGCGACCGCGGCCCCAACACCGGCGGCATGGGCGCCTACTCGCCGGCCCCGGTGATGGACGCGGCCATGCAGGAGCGGGTGATGACCACCATCGTCCGGCCCACCATCGCGGCCATGGCCGAGGAGGGCGCGCCCTACACCGGCGCGCTCTTCGTGGGACTGATGATCACCGCGGAGGGCCCGAAGGTCATCGAGTTCAACTGCCGCTTCGGCGATCCGGAGTGCCAGGCGATCCTGCCCCGCCTGGAGGACGACCTGCTCGCCCTGCTGCTGGCCGCCGCCACCGGCAAGGGACTACCGTCCGCGCTCACGTGGAGCGCGCAGAGCTCGGTGTGCGTGGTCATGACCTCGGCGGGCTACCCGGGGTCCTACGAGACCGGGCGCGCCATCAGCGGGGTGGAGGCGGCCGCCGCGCTGCCCGGCGTCAACGTGTTCCACGCGGGCACCGCGCTCGCGGACGGCGCGCTCGTCACCGCGGGGGGCCGCGTGCTCGGCGTGCAGGCCGTGGGCGCCGACGTGTCCGCCGCGATCCGCGCCGCCTACGCCGCGGTCGAGCGCATCCGCTTCGACGGCGCCCACTACCGGCGCGACATCGGCCATCACGCCCTGAGACGTCTCGGGTGAGCGGACCGACCATTCGTACCCGCGTCCGCGCCGTGGATCCACGAGAGCCCGACGTCCGCGCGATCGCGGCCGCCGCCGCGGTGGTGGAGGCCGGCGGGCTGGTGGCGTTCCCGACCGAGAGCTTCTACGGCCTCGGCGCGGACGCGCTCGACGCCGACGCGGTCACGCGGGTGTTCGAGGTGAAGGGGCGGCCGGAGCAGAAGGCGCTGCTGGTGCTGGTGGACTCGATCGAGATGGCGGCCACCCTGGCGGCCCGGATCTCCGACGGGGCGCGGGCCCTGATGGCCCGGCACTGGCCGGGGCCGCTCACCCTCGTGCTGGAGGCGGCCGCGCGCGTGCCCGCGGTGCTCACCGGGGGCGGCGGCACCATCGGGGTGCGCATGCCCGGGCACGCGGTGGCCCGCGCCCTCGTCCACTCCGCGGGACGGCCGATCACCGCGCCCAGCGCGAACCCGAGCGAGGCGCCGCCCCCGCTCACCGCCGCCGCGGTGCGCGACTACTTCGACGGGCGGGTCGAGCTGATCCTCGACGGCGGGCCGACCGCGGGCGGCGCGGGCTCCACCGTCGCCGACTGCACCGGGTGGCCGCCGCGCATTCTCCGGCAGGGGCCGGTGGTGATCGAGGGCGCATGCGGATAACCGGCGTGATCCAGGCCGGCGGCCGGAGCGCGCGCATGGGCGGACGGCCCAAGGCCCTCATGGAGCTGGGCGGCCGGCCCATCATCGAGCGCGTCGCCGACGTGGTGCGCGCGGTGGCCGACGACGTGCTCATCGTCACCAACACCCCGGACCTCTACGCCTCGCTCGGCCTGCCGATGGTGCCCGACGCGTTCCCGGACGGCGGGTCGCTGGGCGGCATCTACTCCGGCCTTCGCGCCGCCCGCGGCGATGCCGCGTTCACGGTGGCGTGTGACATGCCGTTCCTGATGGTCGAGGTCGCGCGCCTGGTCACCGCGCGCGCGGCCAAGGCCGACGTGGTGGCGCCCCGGGTGGGGGCGCGGTGGGAGGCGCTCCACGCCTGCTACGGCAAGGCGTGCCTCGACCCGATGGAGACGCGCCTCCGCGCCGGGCAGCTCAAGATCGTGGACTTCTACGACGAGGTGCGCGTGCTCGCGGTGGCGGAGGAAGCGATCGCCCGCCACCGCGACCCCGAGATCGTCTTCATGAACGTCAACACCCCCGAGGACCTCGAGGCCGCGCGCGGGCTCCTGCCCACTCTGGCCGCGGCGGGACCCCGCTAGGAGGCGCAGGCGTGG
>Ga0210384_10009223_pt1 | contig 10201 bp, 7 predicted proteins | sample IncBWH2MmetaG_FD_160574 | JGI IMG/M metagenome (GOLD analysis project Ga0210384, IMG submission 160574) | Forest soil microbial communities from Barre Woods Harvard Forest LTER site, Petersham, Massachusetts, United States - Inc-BW-H-2-M | ecosystem: Environmental > Terrestrial > Soil >...
CGCAATCTCACCGACGAGCACCTCGGTCCCGGCAACGCCGCCCGATATAAACGCTGGGCAGACATGGATCCCGAAAATCCCCTCAGCCTGATCGCGCTGTCCCCCGCGGAGTACCAGCGCATGGCCACCGGGGCCCGCGAAGCTTTTTTGCTAATGGACGCTGGCGCGCCCGAAGTCTCGGGCGAAATCCGCGCACTCCTAGCCGAAGTGGTCTTCGCCAGCGGTGAAGCGGACGACAAGCTCATCTTTCACGGCATCTCTTCCTTCTATCTGTGGGGAACGGTTTTTCTGAACGCGCAGGGACACAAGACCGCTCTCGAAGTTGCGCAGACTCTGGCTCACGAGAGCTCTCACATGCATCTCTTCGCCGCCGCTCTCGATAGCCCGCTAGTCGAAAATCCCGACGAAGAACGCTACGCTTCTCCTCTGCGCCTCGACGCCCGCCCCATGGACGGCATCTATCACGCCGCCTATGTCAGCGCCCGCATGCACTACGTCCTCACTCGCCTGCTAGCCTCCGGCTTCCTCTCGCCTGCCCAGATCGAAGAAGCCACCAAAGCCCAGGCCAACCATGCAAAATCCTTTCGCGAGGGCCACCAAGTAGTAGCGGCCCACGGCAACCTGACCGACCTAGGCCGCGCCCTCCTGGCCAACGCCCACTCCTACATGCAACCCCACCTGTAATCCTTCAGCCAGGTACCACCTGTGTGGCGCACAGACACTCCTGTCTGTGCTCTTGGGTTGCATCCGACCGAACCCTTGGTGTTGCGGGTGGCCGAGCGCGTAGCGGCGGCGTCATTTGGAGTGCGGAGGCTAGCCGGCGCTCTTCCCAAGCAGTCCGCTCCTCTCTATCCAAGCATTGCGCAGAAACTGCCGCACCCTCCGGTATGGAGGGTTTCGAACTCTTCTTTCGTTGTCATCCTGACAGAAGTGGAGGGATCGCGGCTTGATCTCGACATCTCCACAATCGATGTAACGCGCACCTCCCGCGGTACTTCTCTCATCACCAAAAAAACCGGGGCACCCAACAAGGTGCCCCGCTTATTCCAAACAAGCTCCTCTTAATTCGGCAACAGCACCTTATCCACCACGTGAATCACTCCATTCGACTGCTTCACATCTCCAATCGTCACCGTCGCCACATCACCCTTTTCGTCCTTGATTATGATTTCCTTGCCCTTCATCATCGCCGTCAGCATCCCACCGCTCACCGTCTTCAGCGTGGCCATTCCGTGTCCCTTTTTGATCTGCCTCTGCAAATCTTCGGCAGACACCCGGCCAGCCACCACGTGGTACGTCAGAATTTTCACCAGCATGTCGTGATTCTCCGGCTTCACCAAAGTATCCACTGTCCCCGACGGCAATTTCGCGAACGCTTCATTCGTCGGTGCAAACACCGTGAATGGCCCTGGTCCTTTCAACGTTTCCACCAAGCCCGCAGCCTTCACCGCCGCCACCAGCATCGTGTGATCCGCCGAATTCAGGGCGTTGTCCACGATATCCTTGCTCGGGTACATCTCCGCGCCACCCACCATCACCGTCTTTTCCTGCGCACGCAACGCCACCGACGCTCCTACAATTCCCATCACCGCGAGCACACCCGTAGCCATCGCCTTTTTCATCTCCGTAAATTCCTCTCAATTTTGAATTATGGTTCTAGCTTTTGAGTTCTTTGTCGTTCTATCTTCTTTCCGGCTTAAAGCCGTCCCATCACAAGTACGCCACCCGTCCAATTTTGGATTTATCTAAATCCGATCGTTTGTAGTGGCACCCTCTAAGCTGCTTCTGCCACTTCTTCTCCACCTGGTGTCGCACCCTCAGGGTGCGGGTGTTGACTTGTCTTACGTTGTCATCCCCACAACTCGACAGGGCCACTAAAAATCAGCAACAGCAACCACACGCTTTGTGGTTTCATCCTTCAAACTTAAAACGCAAAACTGATAACTAAAATCCTCTACTCTTCCCCCGCATGCAACACCACCGTCAACGGCGAAACCGCCTCGGCCTTTTTATACCGATTCACCAGGAATCTCTTTCCATCCTTCGTCACGTCATAACTGAACAAATCCGTCGACGAAATCTGCGCCCGGCCCGTAAACGGAAACAACGTCCTCGGCATGCCCGTCGAAAACCGTTCCCCCCGGCTAACCTCCACTCCAGTCAACATCCCGCGCGCTCCCAGATAAAAAATCTCATTCCCATCCCCGCGCCAACGCGGTTCCGTCCCTCCGGCGCGTGACACCTGCCATTTCCCCGCAGCCTTGGGGAACGTCGTCACATAAATCTCCCAATCTCCTGATTCGTTAGACGCATACGCCACCCATTTTCCATCCGGCGAAATTTGTCCGCTGGTGTAACTCGCCTTTCCACCTAGGAACGGTGTCCACTGTCCTCCCGACGCCGGCACCGTCCACAACGCCGCTCCCGCCCCATTCAATTGTCCCGTGCACAAGATCGTCTTATCGCCCAGCGACCACCCGTTTGGTATCCGTTCCTGCGCGCCCTCCACGGCATACTCCGTCACCACGCGTTCCGGTTCCATGCCCCGCACATTCTTCACCACTACCGTTGCGTGCTTAACGATCGAGCGATACGCAATCTCCTTGCCGTCGCGCGACCACACCGGATCCACTTCCTCGGCCGGCGAGAACGTGAACCGTGACGCCGTGCCTTTCCTCACATCCTCAATCCAGATATCCACGTTCGCCGCCTTGATATCCGTGCGGTCTAGCGCCACAAAATTGTCGTCAGGCGAAAGGCTCGGGTTCGCCATTTCTCCCGGTTGTCCCAGTGTTCCCAGCTCTTTTCCGTCCCGGTCATACCAGGTCAATTGAGAAAGCGTCGCTCCGATACTCGTGTTGTACACCACAGTTCCGTTGTCGCTCACCGTAAACGCGGCCCAATACGTCGAAGGCTGAAACCCTACCCCCTCACCGATCACCTTCGGGGTTCCGTTCAGTTTTGCGTTCTCCACGTCCAGCGCCGCCGACACCAAGGTCTTTTCCGCGTTCACGTAAAAAAGCCTTCCCTCCGCATACCCGGGATTCGAATGCACCAGCAGCAACCGTTTCCCGTCTTTTCCGCTCAATGAGCCCAAATAAATTCCGCTTTCCTGATCGTCCTCAAGGTTTCGAAAATTTCCTACCCAATACAGGAAGTGATCGCCGTCCGGTAGAAACACCGGGAACCGGTGCGAAAAGTCCGCGTCCATGTCGGTCGTCCGTGTCACCTGCTCCGGGTTCGTTCCATCAGCATTCACGCGCCACAGTGGAGTCGCCGCATCCGGCGCATACACAATCACATTCCTTCTTCCCCAGGTTCCTCCTCGTCCATTCGGCGTCAGCGCCAGCGCTTGTGGCGTGCCGCCGCTCACCGGCACCTTTTTTAATTTCCCATCTGCAAAAAACGCAACGTAGGAATTGTCCGGCGACCAGAACGGGTAACTTGCTCCCTGCGTTCCATCCAGTTTCGTCACCGTCCGCGAGCCCACCCGCTGAATGTTCAATACGCTCTTCCCACTCATCTCATCCGGCGTCGAGTACACCAGCATCGTTCCATCTGCCGAAATCGCCAGGTGGTTCACTTCGCCCTGCAAGGGAATCGCAAACTCCTCCTGGGCGACGTGCTCCGCTTTCGGTACGCGCAGCGCGAAAAATATTCCCTGTATAATCGCCAGCGCCGCCAATCCTCCCAGCGCCCACAACCAGTAATGCCTCTTTGGGGCATCTACCGCGTGCAACGCCGCCGTCGCTCCCGTCCCCGAAAGCGCCGTCAGTGCAAACGCCAGGTCCCGTGCCGATTGAAACCGGTCCGCTGGACTCTTCTCCAGGCAATGCCGCGCGATTCGATCCAACCCTGGTGAAATCTTGTACTTCTCTAGATCGATCTCCGGCGGATCGCTCCGCAGAATCGCGTTCATCGTTTCCACGGCCGTGTCGCAGGAAAACGCCCGCTGCCCTGTCGCCATTTCGTACAAAATCGCGCCAAATCCAAAAATATCCGAACGCGAATCCGCCGCCTGCCCACGCACCTGCTCCGGTGCCATGTACCCCACTGAGCCCATCACCGTTCCAGGAGTCGTTCCCGCCGAATCCAGCGTCAACGTCGATCCCGCCTGGGCCGCGTCTATCGCATATTTTGCCAAGCCAAAATCCAGAATCTTCACATGCTCATCTTTGGTGACGAAAATATTCTCTGGCTTCAAATCGCGGTGTACGATTGCCTTCTCGTGCGCCGCTGCCAAGCCATTGGCGATTTTTGTGCTGTACTCGATCACCTTGCGCTGCGGCAACGCTCCATCCTGCAAGCGCTCGCGCAAAGTCTGCCCTTCCAAAAACTCCGAAACGAGGAACTGCAACCCCTCCTCGTTTCCCACGTCGTAAATCGATAACAAATTCGGATGGTTCAGCGCGCTGAGCACCCGCGCTTCCTGCTCGAATCGCTGCAACCGGTCCGCGTCTTTCGCCAGCGCGCTCGGCAGCACCTTGATCGCTACGTCGCGCCCTAACCGCGTATCCCGCGCGCGATACACTTCTCCCATGCCGCCTGCTCCCAGCGGCGCCACAATTTCATATGGTCCAAGTTTCGTCCCCGCGCTAAGCCCCATAGTCGCGCAGGATTATACCCTGTCATTCCTGCGTAGTGGCCGATCTTTAGATCGGTCCTGTTGCGGCGTACGGGTTGTCCACCCTGAAGCTCGTGGCAGAAACTGCTCTTCACCATCCAGCGTTTCTTGCGGGATGACTACTGGTGGAGGGATCCGTCTTCTATTTCAAATCCCTGGCGCGTGCCCCAGTCGCTGTACTTGCGGTAGGTCTTGGGACTTTCTCCTCGCAAACCAACCTTCCGCCGAATCCGCGTCAACCAGCTCTGTTTCCTCCGAAACTTTCAACTTTAAGTCTCTTCTAAAAATGCGGCGTAACCTTAAAATCCGGCTCTGGCTTCGGCACCCTCGCATCAAACGAATTCTCCGCCGCACGTGCCGCCTTCACAAACGGCACCAACTCCATCAACCGCCGCAACAAGTCTTTCCCATACTCGCGCTGCGCACCCGTCATCGGATAACTCAACTCCGCCGATTCCTGCAGCAGATATTCGTACGTCGCCTCGCCAAATCCCGAATACCCCACCGCCTTCTCCATCGACAGCAGCACTTCCTCCAGCAACTCCATAAAACTCCGGAATCGGATCCATTTCTGATTCGCCAGGTTCACCGCGCAGTCGGGGTCCGCAGGGTTCGTCACACTCGGGCTATATCGCGACAATATCGCCGCGCCCGCATTCTCTCCGCGCCCAGCGATATCCGTAATCACCGTCTTCTCCATATCTAGGTTCATCCCGCCTTCCTGCGCGTTCAATCCGATGTGCACCACACGGTCGCGATAGCCCGGCACGCTCATCTGCAAGTTGTCCCGCCAGTTTCGCGAAGTATCGAACAGCAACGAAAAATACGAAACCAACCCGCCCCATCCTCTAGCTTCGTCAAATCGCGTCCACCATTCCTCCAGCCCACCGCCGTTCGTGCACGCCATGTAAATATCTTGCAGATGCCGCCCATCGTCCTTCTCGCGCAGATTGATCCCAAACGTCGGCCAGCGCGGCAGCGGCTTATCGAACAGATTCAGCGGGAAATTGCTGGTCATCCCTCCATCTACAAACAAAGTCGGCTCCGGCACGTGTTTCCCGTCCGCAGTTTTCGGCCCAAATCCGAAATCCACTCCATAGAACGGCGCTGGGCAAAACAGAAACGGGAAACTCAAGCTCATCCGCACCGCCACGATCACCGGAAAATTCGCGGCGTCCGGCAATGCGTTCAATCCCTCGCTGGCGACATCTCCTTTTAAATCTCGGCTCGACCGCGTCCCCGGATTGTTCTCCATCCACCGCACCACATACTCCGGAAAAAACTTCCGCAACTCCGCGCCCTTAAAATAAAAATGCGTGTGCTTGTCGAACGGCATGGTGTACGGCCTGCCGGTCGTCAAACTCGTCGTAATGATCTGTAAGTTCACACCGCGCTGTTGCAAATCGCCGAATGTCAGCGGCTCGCCCACTCTCTTCCCCGCCATCTTATCCAGATAGGACGCCAGCCACGGCACCAGCGCCGGCGATTTCGCGCCCAATCCCTCCGTCATTCCCGAACAAATCCCCCACCCGTTCTTCGGAATGCGCGCCACCTCCACGCCAACTCCCACCACCAGTCCGAGCATCAATCCCACAAGGGCAATCACAATGCCCGACGCAAATCCAAACCATCGCAATCCGTCCGGCACGCCCCACGCCACCCGCGCCGCCAATATTCCCGGAGCCATGCCCAGCACCGCTGCAAACGGAGAGGCCTTCAACGCCGCCCACAAAGTCGACAGCCACTTGTGCACCCCCGACTTTCCCAGCCCCGCCATCGCCACTCCAAACACTCCACTCAATGCCGCTTGCGGTTGAAACAGGTGAAACAGCATCGAGTTCCCATCCGCGCACTTTTCTCCCAAGATGTCCGGTAAATTGGTCAGCTCAGCAAAGGCGTTCCATTTCCCGCCCGCCCGCGCATACTCCGCGGCCGCGGCCACGGCCGCGGCAATCGCACCCGCCGAAGTCCCACCGATGCTCGAAAATTGATACTCCTTGCTCAGTTCCGTAATCGCCTTCGGGTATACCACGCCGCTCGTCACTCCGCCCTTCATCACCAAGTCACAAATTTTCTTCGGCAATCCCACCGCCAGGTTCCCCTCCGCAGTCGCCCCGGAAGCCGCCCCTATAGTCGCCATGGTTCACCCTCCGCGCATTCCCGCGCACACGCTTCGTCACATCCGCGCAATTGTTTACTCCATCTGGTCGTATTTCTCAACAGACTTATTCCAGTAGCAAATAAACGTATCTATAATATGCACTTGATTTTCTAGAGTGTCGCATTCCTGCACGCTGGGGGATTCTTCCAGGTAGGGGTCCAGCATCGCTGGACCCCTGTCCGCACCCTCGACCCGACTTGCCAATCGCCAGTCTTGAACTTTTGGCTTTGAACTTTGAACTTTCCGCCCCAATCGTAATTCTTCCCCTCCCCGCTCGTTCGTCCTATAATCCAGCCCCATGCGCACAAAATTTCTTCTATCACTCCTCCTGCTCCTGGCACCCAACTCCGCACTCCCCCAATCCTCCACCGACTCGAAGCCCGCAAAATCTGTCTCCGCCACCGGCAAACTCACGCGCGCCATGGCCATCGGCGGCGAATCCACCGGCTGGACCATCGAACTCGATTCCGAAATCACCGTCGACGGCCACAAAGTAAAATCCATCGAAGTCCAGGGCCCTGCGAACACACTCGAACCACTAGCCGACAAACACGTCTCCGCCCGCGGCAGACTCGTCACCCTCGAATCCCCCGAGCGCGGCAAGCGCACCGTGCTCAACCTCACTCGCATCCGTGAACTCGTCAACCATCCGAACGTGTACTGACTTCGGCAACCGAATGGCTCTTTCGGCGCCACGAAAGTCGAAAACTGCCCGCGCAATTGGCGCGACCATTCCTACGACTAGAAGCTGATGTTCGTTTACCACGGTTGTATGATGGTGCTCTTCGTGACTGGCGGCGTCTTAAACATCCGCTAGGAATTCATCATTGCCACCGTCCTCGTGATCGTCCTGACGGTGCTGTCTTTGCGCCATCGCAGCCAAGTCGGCTGGCACTGCCAAGGGGTCAGCAACAAGCAAATCTTTGTCGCGCTCGGCGGCGGCGTTTCTGACCGCTCTTTTTCGCTATGCCGCTTCTCCACTTTTTCCTCCCATCAGTCCCGGTTTTCTTTCTTGGTACTTCGCGGGCTTCGGCATCGGCCTCCAATCTGCTCAGCGGGTTGGATCTGACTCGCGTCTCGGAAGCTCAATTCCCTCGCCGATTCCCGAAGTCGTTGCCTTCGTAAAAGCCTTCTTCGACGCAAAGAAACCCGTCTCCGTAATTTGCCACGGTCCCTGGACCATCATCGAGGAAGGCCAGGCCCGTGGCCGCCGCATCGCTTCGTGGCCATCCCTGAAAACGGATATACGCAGCGCTGGGGCCGAATGGGTCGACGAGTAAGTCGTGGTCGACTGCAATCTTGTCTCCAGCCGCAAGCCCGACGACATCCCCGCCTTCAACCGCGAAGTCGTAACCCTCTTCGCCAAGCATCGCCCGAAAGCCCAACACGCCACCTGACTCACACTACTCGCGCACTCGTACGCGTTAGTCGAAACGCGTATGTGGATTGTGGATGCGCCACCCGTCGCATTCGCGGGTGGATCCTTGGGTTTCTGGGTTTTCAGTGTTTTTCCGTGGGTCCGCACCCTCTGGTGTTGAGGGTGCGGGTTTTGACTTTCAACCTCTTACTACTGCACCACCACAGTAACCTGCGCCGTATGCTGCACCGCCGGCGCGGTGGAACTCCCCGTCACCGTCACCACGTAAGTCTGCGAAGTCTGCCCGGTTCCACCGGTGGTCCCAGTCCCGCCCCCGCCATTACACGCAGCCAAGAGGAACGCCACGACCAGGAAGCAACCGACCCACGCCAAGCGTCGTGGCTGCTCCTTCACTCTGCTAAAAGCGATAAGTCCCAGTAGCACCAACGGTATCCACACCGCCAAACGCATGCTGGTCAGCCCCGCGAAATTGCTCGGCCCGCCGGCCGGCAGAATCATTGCCGTCGCCGATGGCGCCACAACCGTCAAAGTCGCCGTGGTCGTCCCGGCCGGAACCGGCGAAGGGGTCACCGAACAACTCGGCATCGGCGCCGGCCCCGCTACTGTGCAACTAAACTGCACCGCGCTCGCGAACCCATTTTTCGGCGCCACGGTGATTACGTCCGTAACCTGGCTCCCGCGTGCCACCGTCAACTGCGGATTCGCAACAGTAAAGTTGAAATCCACATCGGTCGAATTAATCGTGTAGGCAGCCGTCGCCACCGCGCTGTTCGAAAATCCAGCCGCAGTTGCTATAGCCATAATCGTTTCCGTGGACTCAACCTGAATCGCGCCCACGTACTTTGTGGAGGCAGTTGTCGGCGTGGTCCCATTCGTTGTGTAGTAGATCGTCGCGCCAGCCGTCGTGTCGCTGATCGTCACGTTTTGCGCGGAGGTATACGTCCCGGCCACCGGACTAAACGTCGGCGTCGCCGTCGCACCGCTCGCCGCAATCGTATACAAACCGGAAGCCACCGCGCTGTTCGCAAATCCCGGCGCAATCGCAATCGCCGAAAGCGTCTCCGTCGTATTCACCACCACCGGGCCCGAATACAATGTGCTCGTAGCTACCGGCGTCGATCCGTCCAGCGTGTAGTGAATCGCTGCACCTGCCGTGCTGTCCGTGATGGTCACATTCTGTGACGACGCGTAGCTTCCCGGCGCTGGCGTAAACATCGGCATGCCAGCCTGAATCGTATACACACTGCTGGCTACCGCGCTGTTCGCAAAACCGGTCGCCACCGCAATTGCATTCACCGTGACCGGACTTGCCCCGCTCAGCGCAATCGGCCCGCTGTACAGGGTCGAAGACGTCGTAGGCGTGCTCCCATTCAAGGTATAAAAAATGGACGCGCCCGTAGTCGTATCGCTAATCGTCACGCTTTGCGGCAAAGTGTACGTTCCCGCCGCTGGCGTAATCTGCGGTGTCGCCGCCGTCTGCGTCGTTCCATTCGCCGTGAATGTCCACGTCAGCACCTTCTGGCTGGAGCTCAATCCTCCGCTGCCGCCGGTAAAGCCCACATACGCAGAATTTCCGCCAACAATTCCAGGAATGTTCACCGTAAAATTCTGTGTAAACGTCTTATTCACCACACCGTCGGTGATCGTCATCGCCAGCGTGGTTCCGTCGTAGGTCAAATGCACCGCCATCGCATCGTTGCTCGACAGGATCACTCCCGAGGGAGTCATGTCAATTGCCGGTGTCGTCGGCGAAGCTCCGTTTTGATATAGGCCCGTAGAGTCCGTTCCCTCGCCTGCGTTGCTGTAGAAGTCAAACTTGATCGCTACGCTCTTTGCGATCGGAGTGCCCGAACACGGATCGGGGTTGGCCGGCAAGTCCGGTCCATAGCCCAATCCACCGCCGCTGCAACCGACCGCCGTTGGTCCTACTCCCTGAATCGTGAACGTCACCCCATCCGCGCCGCCAACCGCATTCGACAACTGCATGCTGAAATCCGTGGTAAACGACTGTATGTTCACCGGAGTATTGAAGAACGCA
>Ga0210384_10009225_pt1 | contig 10199 bp, 11 predicted proteins | sample IncBWH2MmetaG_FD_160574 | JGI IMG/M metagenome (GOLD analysis project Ga0210384, IMG submission 160574) | Forest soil microbial communities from Barre Woods Harvard Forest LTER site, Petersham, Massachusetts, United States - Inc-BW-H-2-M | ecosystem: Environmental > Terrestrial > Soil >...
CCTTGCCCTGGTGCTGATTTTCATGATTCTGTTCGCGCTCTACGGGAATTTCAAGTTTCCGGCCACGATTGCGTTGGGCGTGATCATGACGGAGCCGGTGGGAGCGCTGGTGGCGCTGAAGCTCACGCATACCCCGTTCAGCGTCTCGTCAGTTCTGGGACTGCTGGCGCTGCTGGGCGTCTCGGTTGAGACGGCCGTCATTCTGGTTTCGTATATCAACAAGCTCAGGCAGGAGGGAATGGACATCCCAACGGCCACCCGGACGGCTTCGCTGCTGCGCCTGCGTCCGATCATGATGACAGCTCTGGTGGCATGCCTCGGATTGCTGCCGGCGGCCCTTTCCACCGGCATCGGTTCGGACACGCAGAAACCTTTCGCTATCGTCATCGTAGCCGGGCTGATCTCCCGGCTCTTCATCGGCTTCTTTGTGAATCCCGTGCTGTACGAGCTCGTAGCCCGCGAAGGCGACGTTCTTCAGGTGTAGATAATTCGCAATCGGCCTGTTCCGTGTTTCTTTGCGACCTTTGCGGTTAAAGATTTTGTGCGGATTTGCAGCAAAATCAAATACTTAACCGCAAAGGTCGCAAAGGACACCGCAAAGAGCGCAAAGGGGTCTGGGATGCCCCCCAGGTGCGGAAACGACCGGCTGTTTCCCCCCTTGGCTCAGGATCGAACCCCGGTATCCCCGGGTTACTCATGTTACTTTTGTGCCATACGCATGGCACCAGTGGTTCATTGACCTACTGGTGCCTGCTTGTTAAGTTTGTCCTCGTATGGTGCGCTTGTCGCACTTCCCCAAGGCGAAAGAGCATCTAACCATTTGGGGTGAGCCATGAAGCTAGTCTATGTTTGCTATGCGGCGCTGGGCTATGCGGTGGCCCGCTGGATCTTTCAGCGGCAGCCTGTTCCGGTTATGGATCCGGTTACACGCTTCCGTTCCTCTGGCCTGCTGTAAGAGCGTGTAACCTCGGGCGTGCGGCGCCCCGTTGCGTGCCCTTCGAGTCCCGCACGCCCGGTCTTGTTCGTCCGACTGTGTCACAGAACCTGCCGCCGTTCCAAGGTTCTACGACCAACGTTCGTACCCGCCTTGCTGGTTCCTCTTCGCCTCCTGAGTACAATTTCGTCAGGACCGGTTTCCCGGTAGTTATCAATTGAATGCTGGCGGCAGCGACAATGAGCAGAGCTGGGCTGCTTGCGGCACAATGCTAGAGGAACCGTTCTGTGACGACCTGATGACTCGCAAATTATTCTTGCCGCTCGCCGTCGTCTTGCTGGGAGCCTTGCTTCCGGTGTGTGCGATGGCCCAGTCCGATAGCGGGGAACCGTCGCTGGGCGATTTGGCGCGCCAGTACCGAAAAGGCAAAGCAGCCATCGAGCATGCCGTCATCGACAACGACAACCTTCATCAGGTCATGGATGAAGTTCAGACCCGCAAGCTCAATGGCAGTCTGCTGTTCAGTATCGATGGCGCGGGAAAGAAGTTCCAGGTCTCCTCTCCAGATGTGACCTGCGACCTCTCCTTCAGCGGCTCAGCTACATCCTTGCTGTCGGACCCTTACGCGCCGCAGGATCTGCCGGAAATCGAATTGGCAAAGCTTGACGGCCCAGCCACGATCAGCGGAGACACGCTGCAAGTTTCCGTGCACAACGGCACCACCTGGAACATAAAAGAAATTACTGTGGGAGTGACCGTCCTGCGCAGCTCGGAGGCAAACACGGCCCGGCGAGGTTCAGCACGCCTCATACCAGCGGCGGAAACGACTACCTTACTTTTGGAAAAGAAACCCGATTCCACCGTTCTCTACCACCTCAAAGGTTCGGCCGCACCCTCGAGCACAACAGTTTTCCACGAAACCCTGGGTACGACACTAGGTGGGGATCAGGAGTGGCATTGGGCGATCGTGCAGGCGAAGGGGGTTCCTTCGCAGCCGGCGCAGACGAAAGCGCCCTGAGTATTCGTGGCCGGTTCTACTTCACCTGGGCTACGTCTTCAGTTTTGCCGTTTTTCAAGCTTCGATAGGCTGCATCCAGAATTTCCTGGTTTTGCCATCCTTCTTCGCCGGGTACCGGAAACTTCGCTTTGCCCTCGACCGCAGCCGTGAATGCGTCCACCTGTTTCGCATACGCCAGTTGATTCGAGACCTCGTCGGTCTCAACTACGGAGCCGGCACGACGCAACTCCAGTTGGATTGGCCGTTCCACGTTCAACCCGTCCTCGGCCCGGAGAACCCCGGACTCCCCGACGAGTTCGAGAGGCGTGCGGTATTCGGCCCGAAAGGAAACTGCCACCGTCCCCAGAGTGCCGCGAGAAAATTCCAGCGTGAGCACGGCCGTCGACTCCACCGTGCCCGAGTCGGTGTCGCGCACACCACGAGCGCTAACCCGCACGACTTCATCTTGGAGAATGTAGCGCAAGGCATCCACGCTGTGAACGCCCACATCGGCGATCGGACCGCCACCGGCCACAGCCGAATCATGCAGCCAGGTACGTGCGTGTCCCGGCCTTCCGGGAAAGAAAAATTCCGACCGGGCGAAAATAATTTTGCCGACCTCGCCTGCGGCCACGCGCTCTCGCAAACGTGCGGTACTCTCTTCGAAGCGAAAAACCTGGGCGACGCCCAGCAGTAGTCCCGCGCTACGCGCCGCCTCGACCATCTGGCGACACTCGCTGGCTTGGATGCCCATCGGTTTTTCGCACAAAACCGGTTTACCACATCGGAGGGCCAGCAGCACATCGGCTAGATGGCAAGCGTTAGGCGTGGTGACCAACACGACGTCGACTTCCGGCGACCGGCACAGGTCCTCGGCCGAATCGAATGCCAGAGGGATCTTGTGCTGCCGGGCCGACTCCTGCGCTTTTTCCAGGGTACGTCGCGACAACCCGGTAACGCGGCAGTTCTGCGCCAGGGCGAAGCCCGGCATCAGGCGTTTAAACGCGTGCAATCCAAAGCCGAGAATTCCAAAGCGAATCAAAGAGGACCGTGTGGTCGCGGGCGGCCTCGCCCGCGGCTTTTGAATTTGAATTTGGTGTTGCTTTTATCCCACCACGCAGGGTTCCGTGGCACTTGCCTGCGCGGGCGAGGGCGGTCACAGCCAGACAGCCACACACATCACTTCGCAAATACCAGCGATGCCGGCGCTAGCTGTAGAGTGGTTGCGACTACACTGCTGGGAAGCCCCCCGGTGTCCTGGTTGATTTGAAACTTGGTGATGTTCTTGGAATTTTGATTGCAAACGTAGAGAAACGCACCCGCGGGATCAAGCGTCGCCGATACCGGTCTGGTCCCTGCCGCGAAAGGCGATGTGAGCGCTGTGGTCGCGCCTGTGCTGGCATCAATCGTGTAGGCCGAGACGTTGTTCGAGCTTATGTTGGTCACGTACAAATATTTCCCCGCAGGGTCGACCGTGACCGAGATCGGGCCTGTGCCAGAGGCGAATGGAGAGTCCAGTGCCGCAGTGAGGGTGCCGCTGGTGGAGTCGATGCTCAGTCCCGACACGGTGTTGTCAATGAAGTTCGTTACGTAGAGAAAATGTTCCGAGGGAGTCACGGCCAGGGAACTCGGTCCATTGCCCACCGTAAACGGTGATCCCGGGACCGCCAGCAAACTGCCGGTCCCGGAAGCGACGGAATAGCCGAACACCAGCGGCAAATTTGAACTGGCCACGTACAGGAATTTTCCCGAAGGAGACAAAGCCAGCGCTACCGGTCGTGAACCCGTGGGGAACGGCGATCCTGCGGACTCCTTTAAACTGCCATCGCTCGAACTCACGGTATAGACAGAAACCGTGTTCGATGTTTGATTGGCGACAAACAGCAGATCACCGCCGGAGTCCATCGCTAACGACGTCGGATTCAATCCCGCAGGCGTTCGGGGCAGAACTTCTTTGAGCTCTCCGGTGTTGCTGTTCACCGTGAATAACGAAACATCGCTTCCGCCCTGGTTGGCGGTATAGACAAACTTGCCGGAAGGATGGACGACAATCGAGATGGGAGAAGTCCCTCCGCTGAAGGGCGAACCCAGCACGGCCTTCAGATTGCCGGAACCGCTGCTTACGCGGTACGAGGCAACAGCGTTGGCTTCGGGTACGGCAACGTACGCGTTGCCGCCGGCAGAAGGGATATTTCCACTACTGCTGCCACTGCCACCACAGCCCGCTAACCAGGCCAGCGCAACCATGCCTCCGAGCAACGCCGTCCGTTTGTTCAGTATCATCAAGTCCCTTCCAAAGTTTTTACAGGTCGTACCAGGGCCCGCTAAGGATTGGGCGCCAGGGTTCTGTGCGTCTTCTTGATCGAGCCCCAGCGATACACCAGGCCGGTCGAGAACCGAAAATTCTTCTGCGTCGAACTAAATAAAGTGGTGTGCAGGTAGTCCACCTGGAAAGCGCGCACTGCGAACCTGGGAGAGATCGCGTAGTCCAGGCCTCCGCCTACCGCCACGACTCGGGACGTATCTTCCTGAGGGCCTCCCGCCTGCACCAACGAGCGGGCATCGCCGATGAGCAGATGTCCGAAGAACATCATGTTCCCTCGAGGATAGACAAACTGCGGTCCCACTGCGAGATCGCGCAGGTTCAGGTTTGTCTTGTATTGTCCGCTCAGTTCCGCTACCACCCCGAACCCACGGATAATGTTGTAGGCGGGCGAAAAAGCGTATCCGTTCAGCCCGGTCGAGTTGGAGAAGCCAAATGACTGGGTGTCATATCGGGTGTACGAGTAGCCCCCGAATACCTGCACTCTCGGCATTTCCTGTGCCGCCAAAGGCCGCGCGGTAGCGATCGTCAGCAGCAAGAGTACAACCGCTGCTGCCATCCCTGGAATTCTCTCCAGCAGGACATGATGCTTCAGGTGAACCAGAGGCGGAGCGACGGCCGGGAGGACTTTCATGGGATATTTCTGGAGTCTCCTAGATAGACACACCAGCGCAGGTTCCGCGCCGTAACCACTCTCCGATGGATTGGATGCAGGCAAAACCCCCAAAAAGCGACGGAGGACGTTTATTTTACCGCCATGGCTCCGACCATGGACTCGAAGATCTTGAATCCCTCGGTGCCGCCTAGCTCCGCCTCACTGGAGCGTTCCGGATGAGGCATCATCCCCAGCACATTGCGCCCCGGACTGCAGATGCCAGCGACGTTATCCAGAGATCCGTTGGGATTGGCTTGGGACGTAATCTGGCCCGCCGGGGAGCAATAACGGAACACGATCTGTTGGTTGCGCTGCAACTCGGCGAAAGTTGCCTGGTCGCAGAAATAGTTGCCTTCCATATGCCCGATCGGAATGGTCAGTATTTCACCCTTATGGCAAGCACTGGTGAAGGGGGTCTCCGCATTTTCCACCCGAACCTGGACTGGTTTGCACACATATTTCAAGCCGGTATTCCGCATCAACGCTCCGGGCAGCAAGCCCGCTTCACACAAGATCTGGAAGCCGTTGCAAATACCGAGCACCAATCCGCCGCCGCCCGCGAAATTCCTCACTGACTCCATCACGGGAGAGAATTTGGCGATTGCCCCGGTGCGCAGATAGTCGCCAAAGGCGAATCCGCCGGGGACGATGACGGCATCGCAATTCTCCAGGTCGTGCGATTCGTGCCACAGGAACGTGACCGGCTGCCGGGCCACATTCTGGATCGTCCAATACGCATCATGGTCACAGTTGGATCCGGGGAAAATGATGACGCCAAATTTCATCGTGTTTTCCTTGGAAATGAGGTTCGCCTGAAAGTCTAACACGAAGAAAACGCCGCCCGTATTGCTCAGAAGCATTACACGGGCGGCGCTGGAGGAAAGGCGCGGATTCTTCAGTACATCTCGTCCGAGGGTGGAGGGGGGAGAGGAGGAAGAGAAAGCACCGGACCCGGCTGCAGTTGCATAGTCGAGGGCGCTGCGCCGGGAGGAAGCACTTTCTTGAAGAAGACCCTATCCCCGAGGCCTCCGTCTTGTCCTCGAATCGATTTCAATTGCCGCCACTGGTCGAGTGACAGCACTTTGCGCAGATCCAGATTCATCAAAGTAAATTCACGCTCCAGTTTGCCTCGAGCCGCCAGAACCTGGTCGACCTGGGCCTCAACCTGGCCTTCGTTGGGGACGTCGGCGTCGAGCAGAGCCTGCAGTTTCAGGTCCTGCTTCTCCATCTCTGCGCCGTAGTCAATCAGCTTCAATTTGTGGTCGTAGAAGGTCTGATCAAGCTGCCCGATCTGGCCGTCGCCGAGCTGGAGTTTCTTGGCAATGTCCGAGTTCTGCCACCATTTTCCCAGCTCGCCACGGTACACGAAGGTTGTTCTTGTTCCTGGACCCGCGACACCCGCGACTGTCCCAGACGAAGATACCGAGCGGCTCTGTGCCAGCATTGACAGCGGGCAGAGAAGTATCGCGAGTATGGCTGAATATCTAATTCTCATGAGTAGGCTCCTTTTTGCGAATCGGGGGGCGTGCAGCAGCAATATCCTGAACCATTTCCTCGGCCAGCAACGCTGCGGGGTCGAGGGCTGCCGGTCCGTCGTTGTGTACCGCGCGTTCCACCGCGACCAACAGCTCATGGTCGGGATCCACCTGGGCCTGATGGGGTGGCACAACAGAAGCACGATCCAGCATCAATCCCGCCAGCAGGACTAGTGCCGCCACGGTAGACCACGCCAGCACAGGCGAGCGTCGAACCGACCGAGTCGATGACCCGCTTTCTGGAGCAGAGATTCGTGACCAGATCATGCTGCGCTGCTTCTGCCAGAATTCCTCAGGTCGCTCGGTCGAAGCCTGGGCCCAGTCAGGCAGGGCTTCGAGCGTAGATCGCAGAGCTCGTTGGTCGCTCTCGATGGTGAAGTCCGTCAGTTCTTCGTTGCCAAGATGTCGAATTATTTCCATTGCTTCTCCTTCATCTCCCGCAATTTCCCTGTAGCGCGCGCCAGTTGCGTTTTCACCGAACCTATCTTCACCTGTAGCAGCTCCGCGATCTGCGCCAGGGGCATTTCCTGCTCGTAGCGCAGGAAGAAAATGGCCCGCTGCTGCGGCGAAAACGAAGACAGGGCTTTCCACACGGCCTGCAACTCTTCACGAGCCAACAACGCACGTTCGGCGGAGGGGTCCGGTGCGGGAAACTGCCGGGATTCGGCGCCATCGGCTTCGCCGTTATCCAGACCGACCAACCTCTTCCAGAACGACGTCCGGCGACTCTTGCCATGGTCCCGCACCAGGTTGACGGCGATGCGCAGGATCCAGGTCTCAATCCGGCATTCGCCCCGGAAACTGGCGCGTTTCTGGTAGGCCCGCAGGAAGCATTCCTGAGTGAGAGTGTCCGCGGTATCAGCGTCCCTCACCAACAGGAAGATGACCCGATATACGCGCCGCTGGTGCTGGCGCATGATCTCATCGAACCGGTCCGCCGATATTTCTTCGGCCTTTTCAGTCGCGGGCGAACTCAAGGCTGTCGTCAGAACCGTGTCCACGCGCCTTCTCTCTGGATTGTCAGCTGCGGATATTCCTTGCTATGAGTATGGACGAATGCCACGTCACAAGGTTGACGCCCGGGGCCAAATTCGCTTCAGCTCTCATGCCGGGCTATGATCGTTCCCGACGGGAGCATCTCACAAGCGTGGATTTCGGAGAACACTTTCGCGTCACCGGCGGCGCGCTGAAGAATTGGTTTATCGCGCAACTCGAAGACTCGCTCGCCGTCGGCCTGCTCTGGCTGATCGGGCTTCTCATTCTCGGCGTACCCTGGGCTCCGTTGTGGGCGTTGCTGGGCGCGGTCTTCCAGTTCGTGCCGCAGATCGGCGCGGTGCTCGGCGTCATTGGTCCTGCTCTTACCGCCATGTTCAAATGGGGAGACTGGGAACATCCGCTGTATGTTCTGATGCTGTATGCGGTGATTGCCATCGTGGATGGTTTTCTGCTGCAGCCCTACATCATGAAGCGCACGGCCAAAGTGCCGGTCTGGGCTTCCATTCTGGCGCCGATCGTGCTGGGGATCGTGATCCCGTTCTGGGGGGTGCTGCTGGCCCCGCCATTGCTGGCGGTCGTGTACGCGTATAAGGCCCGGCAGGCCCGTATACAGAGTCCCATGCCATAGAGTCCCATGCTATAATTTTCGTTCGCCGGCATCATTTGAGGCAATCCGTTGATCTCCTCGACGGCCAGTTCCGCGCCATTAAAGACTAGCAAATACGAGGTATTTCCATGTCCGGCCATTCAAAATGGGCCACAATCAAGCATAAAAAGGGCGCCTTGGACGCCAAGCGGGGCAAGATTTTTACCCGCCTGATCAAGGAGATTTCGATTGCCGCCAAGAATGGCGGAGATCCCGATACCAACCCGCGCCTGCGCGGAGCTATCGTGGCGGCCAAGGCCGAGAACATGCCTGCGGACAACATCAAACGGGCAATCCAGCGCGGCACCGGCGAGCTCCCCGGCGCGACCTACGAAGAATTCTCGCTCGAAGGATATGGTCCGGGTGGCGTGGCTATCCTGCTCGAGATCAATACTGACAATCGCAATCGCACGGTCAGCGAAATCCGTCACGCCTTTGGTAAGAATGGCGGCAACATGGCGGAAGCGGGCGCGGTGTCGTGGATGTTTCACAAGAAGGGCGACATCGTTATCCCCAAGACTGCAGCCAAGGAAGACGATCTGATGGGTATTGTCCTCGAAGCCGGCGCCGAAGATTTGCGCGATGACGGCGACAACTGGGAAGTGCTTTGCGAACCGTCCGCTTATGAAGCCGTCCTCGAAGCAGTGAAGAAAGCCGGGATCGAGCCGGTGTCGTCGAGCGTGTCCATGATTCCGCAAAACTACATCAAGCTGGAAGGCCCGGCGGCCAGCCAGATGATCCGGTTGATGGAAGCGCTTGAAGATCAAGACGACGTGCAGAATGTCCACTCGAATTTCGACATCGACCAGAAACTTTTGGAAGAAGTAGCTGGGTAGCGCGACTTCAGGCACCGGACTTCGGCAATCTCCAAAGTGATGGTGGGCTTGCTGAGGCGCGGTTCCGAGCGTCGACCCTGGTTTCATTTCTCTCCAGTAGAAGCTCCTGTAACGTCAGACCTCCCTGCACTTTTCAACACCCCTGTGGAAAATTCTGTGGGAAAACGGGAAAGTACACTGATAAGTTCTTTGATAAGAGTACTTTCTACATTGTGCACTACTCGCGGAGCTAGTTTGAAAGTGCGGCTCGACAAACTGCTGCTGGAGCGCGGCGTGACCACCTCGCGGGAGCGCGCACAGGCGCTGATCCTCGCCGGCAAAGTGCTGGTCAACGGACAAAAAGTCGAGAAGGCAGGCGCTGGCGTGGAAGGTTCGGCTGACATTCGCCTGCTCGGAGAAGATCTCAAGTACGTCAGCCGTGGCGGCCTCAAGCTCGAGGCAGCTCTTGAACACTGGCAGGTTGATGTTGCGGGCAGAGTCTGCCTCGACGTGGGCACGTCAACCGGAGGATTTACTGATTGTCTTTTGCAGCACGGCGCTGCCCGCGTCATTGCGGTCGATACCGGCTACGGCCAGATCGCTTTTCGGCTCCGCCAGGACACTCGCGTCCGCTTACTGGAAAAAACCAACGCCCGCTATCTCACGCTGCAACAGGTCGGCGAAGGTGTAGATCTGATCGTGATGGATGTCTCGTTCATCTCCGCGACGCTGGTTCTGCCAGCCGTGATCGCAGCCGCGTTCCCTCCGCCGGCTGAGCGTCACGGCCGGCGGATTGTAGTTCTGGTAAAGCCGCAGTTCGAAGCCGGCCGGGAGCAAGTAGGGAAGGGTGGCATCGTGCGCGATCGGGGGGTGCAACAAGCCGCGGTTGAAAAAGTTCGGCAGACATTGCTGGCCCTGGATGCACTCAGACCGATGTGATCGATTCACCGATATTGGGCGGCGAAGGGAATCGCGAGTTTCTCTTGTATGGCCGATTCTGAGAATGATCGCTCGTCAGAAGAGTCTTGATTGGAATTTCTTTGCGTTCCCTGCGGTATTTCTTTGCGTCCTTTGCGGTAAAAGGTTTTTCTCCGAAATTTCTGTACAATTCGACTTTCACCATGGCTAACTCGGCATCCACCCACAAGTTCGCGGGCATCATGTCCAAGCCCGGCAAAACTGAACTGGCAGACATCGTCCCACCCTTGCTGACATGGTTTCGCGAGCATCAATACCAGGTCGTGATTGATCGGGAGACGGCCCGTTATGCTCCGGCCGTGGAAGTCCTCGCGCGAGAC
>Ga0210384_10009226_pt1 | contig 10199 bp, 9 predicted proteins | sample IncBWH2MmetaG_FD_160574 | JGI IMG/M metagenome (GOLD analysis project Ga0210384, IMG submission 160574) | Forest soil microbial communities from Barre Woods Harvard Forest LTER site, Petersham, Massachusetts, United States - Inc-BW-H-2-M | ecosystem: Environmental > Terrestrial > Soil >...
GGCGCTTGTTGTCGGCGCGCTCCATCAAAGATCTGGTGCGCTGGTCGGGCAATCTGTACGAGCCACCGTCCAGATTTCGGAACTGGTGAGGAGAGGACATTTTGGAACACCTAAATTATCATCACGTCGCACCCTCTCGGGCGAAGGGCTCGAAACGTCAGGCCATCGTTGGCGTGGTCGCGTCCGGCGACCTGGAGGTGCTGGTTGAACGCACGCTGCCTGACACAGAATGCGAAGTGAATATTCGGACGGCCGTCGAAGGCTTTGGCGACCTATGGAAGGCTGTTGTCGCCGACTTTGTCGAGCGTCGCTCGCCCGGCGGTCTGAAATTGTCGGTCAACGATGGCGGCGCCAGGCCGGACATGGTCGCGTTGCGGCTCTCCCAAGCGGTGCGCGCCGTCGGAGATCAATCATGAGCGCCGCCGGGAGTTGGTACGAAGCCACGGCTCGGCAGCGCTTGCTTAAGCTGCTGGACGAAGGGACCTTCGAGGAATTCATCGGTCCCGAACAGCGTGAAACCAGCCCGCACCTGTCGCTGTTCGATCTGCCCGAACAATTCGATGACGGCATGATCGTCGGTCATGGCCGTCTCGAAGGTACGCGGGTGTTGATCGCCGCGCAGGAAGGCCGATTCATGGGCGGCGCCTTCGGTGAGATCCATGGCGCCAAGCTCACCGGCCTACTGCGCGCGTCGCGAGAGATCCGCTCGATGCCGGTGCTGATCCTCTTCGATACCGGTGGCGTCCGTCTGCAGGAGGCCAATGCAGGCGAAATGGCGATTTCAGAAATCATGCGCGCTCTCGTCGACGCTCGCCTCGCCGGCGTGCCGGTGGTGGGTTTGATCGGCGGCCGCGCCGGCTGTTACGGCGGCGGCGGACTGATCGCCGGATGCTGCTCGGCTCTCGCGGTGTCCGAGCAGGGACGCATCAGTGTGTCGGGGCCGGAGGTCATCGAGACGAACCGGGGCGTCGAGGAATTCGACAGCAAGGATCGTGCATTGGTCTGGCGCACCATGGGCGGCAAACATCGTCGTCTGATTGGCGGCGCAGAGATCCTTGTGGACGACACGATGGCCAGCTTTCGCGAGGCGGCGACACACCTCATCAAGCGCGCACCGTCCCTGGATGCCGTGACCCTCGAGGCAGAGCAATCGCGCCTCGAGCAGCGTCTCGAACGCTTTGGCCGATGCGAAGACGCGAGGGATATTTGGGTGTCCCTGGGTGCTGCGGACGCTCGCTCGCTACCGGACATGGCGTACGGCGATTTCGTCGTGCTTGCCGATCGCTTGGAGAAACCTCCCTATGATGCTCGCTGAAATTCTGGGTTCGTTATTTCCCAATGGCCACGACGTGGTGCTTGACCACGGGTTGCTGTTTGGACGCGGTACGCGGCCAACGGGCCGCGTGATCGTAGTCATCGGCGTCGCTGGCCGCTTGCCAGTCGGCGTCGATGAGGCCGCTTGGTTGTCCCGCAGAGTGCTTGATACCCTCGCCAACGGCAAGAAGGATCCGATTCTGGTCTTGGTCGACAGCGACAGCCAGCGCATGAGCAAGCGTGACGAATTGCTCGGACTCAATGAGTTCCTCGCGCATCTCGCCAAGTGTCTGATGTATGCCGATGCGAAAGGACATGCCACCGTGGGCTTGCTGTACGGCCATACCGCCGCGGGAGCTTTCATTGCTACGGCTCTTGCGACTCGCGCACTGTTGGCGCTGCCTGATGCCGAACCTGCGGTGATGGATCTGCCTTCCATGGCGCGCGTCACCAAACTATCGATCGACGTTTTGCAGGAAAAGGCGAAATCCACGCCCGTATTTGCCCCCGGTCTCGACAACCTGATACACACGGGCGGCATTGCTGCGGTGTTGGACCCCGGCATGTCGCTCGCCGATCAGCTGGAAGTTGCGTTGGGCTCGATCGCGCAATCGATCGGGTCGAAGGATACTCGAGATCAGCTGGGCAGAGCGCGCAATGGCCGCCCGAAAGCCGCCGACATCGCGCAGCGCGTCAGTGAACTCGCCCTCGCGTCACGGTGAGCTGCGAATGCGGCGTCATCAACTGGTGTTCGCGCATCGGGCCGCCTGGGATTCGCTGGTGCAGTCACGCGATGACTTGGCCGGCGAATCCCTGGTGCGTGATTGGGTGAGAAACGGCTGGCCGCTAATCATGCGGCGCCGATTGCCGAGTGAAATCGACGGGCTGACGCTCGGGCTGCCGCTCCCGCCATCGGCGGGTAAGCGGCGCATTGCCGTGCGGCTTCGCTACGAGGACATAGCCTCGACAAGGCCACTACCCGGACTAACCGAGGTACTAACGAGCGCCCCGGTCGAGTGGCGGCCTTTTTTGGGGGAATTAGAAGACGTCGCCCGGACTTATACGGTTCACGCCGGCGTGTTTGGCAGCCTCGGTTGGCAATCGCTGACCGGCTTGGACTATCTCGGTCCCTGCTCTGACGTGGATATCGCCTGGGCATTGCCGCCTCGGGACCGGATCGAGCAGCTTCTCGAAGATCTCGCGGAACTTGATTCACGGTCGCCCGTTCGGCTCGATGGCGAGTTCGTCCGCGAGGACGGTGCCGGCGTGAACTGGCGTGAGTTGCGGGCTGGCGGTGCCGAACTGGCATTGAAGACCGCGTCGGATGTGATTCTTTATCCTAGAACGGCCTTTCTCGGAGCGGCGGCATGAATGCTCCCGATCCGAAAGTCGCGGTTGCCACCGCGGCGAGCGACATCCCGATCCATTCATGGCCGCAGGCAATCGCGGCGTTGGCCGAACGCAGTCTGTTATTGGAAATCTCCACATGGCCTAAACCCGGTCTGGTCAGTGATATCGACAACGGCAGTCACACGGATATGGATGCGGCAATGTTCAGGCGCAGCGCGGCGGTGATCTGCCCCTTTTTTGCCGAACTCGTGGAAATGGGTGGGCGGAATAGCGATATCTCCGTATTGCGCAAGATCGGATTGCGTGCGGAGCGTGCGATGCTCAAAGCAACCCAGGGTGTAAATACGCATCGTGGCGCGATTTTCGGATTGGGGCTGCTGTGCGCGGCAGCCGGACTTCGGGCAGCGGAGCACGCGAGTGTGACCATGCCACTCGGCAAACTGGTTCGATTGCGCTGGGGGCGCGACATTGCAGGGGGGCCTCGCCTGCCCGGTAGTCATGGTGAGACGGCCGAACATCGTTACGGGGCCGGCGGCGCACGACAAGAAGCGGCACGTGGATTTCCAAGCGTCTATGAGATAGGACTACCCGCTTTGACCAACGCAACACGAGTGACGGCGAAAGATGACGAGACCTCTAGAGTGCAGGCGTGTTTCGCGATAATTGCCGTTCTCGAGGATACCAACTTGCTGCATAGAGGGGGCACTGACGGCCTGCGCTTCGCTCAGCTGGCTGCGCAGAGTTTCCTGGAACGAGGCGGTGTGCAACAACCGAACTGGCTCGAGTGTGCAGAGGCCGCTCACCGCGAATTCGTCGAGCGCCGCCTCAGCCCCGGGGGCGCCGCGGATATATTAGCCATGAGCCTTTTCGTCAGAGAACTCGAACCGACAGGAGAGAGGTAGTGGCCGTCATCCTGCCGGCGCTCGTGCCGGTCTATTTCGTTTTGCTGCTCGGATACACGGCGGGCAGAACGAGAATCGTCAATAATACGCATATCGGCGAACTCAATACCGTCGTGATGAGTTACGCGCTGCCGGCATCATTATTGGCAGCGACGGCTGCCACGTCGCGCGAGGCCATGCTCCGTCAGTGGCATTTGTTGGTTATCTTCGGCGGCGCGATGATGCTCGTGTATCCGATCTGGTATTTGATCGAACGTCGCGCGCGGCGGCAATCCGTCCAAGAAACTGCCTCGCAGTCGCTGACGGTGGCGCTTCCCAATGTTGCAGCGGCTGGATTACCAATCGTAACCGTTCTCTTGGGGGTAGACCATATCGTACCGGTGGCGGTCGCGCTCGCTGCGGGATCCTTGTTGCCGTTGCCCATCACGCTGGCACTGTTTGAGTCATCCCAAGCCGGCAGCGGCACGCGAATTGAAAGCCCGGTCGCGCAATTCGCCCGCGGGATGGGCCATGCGTTGCTCAAACCCGTCGTCCTTGCGCCGGCGTTGGGTATCATCATTTCGTTGGCGGGCTGGCATCTTCCAAGCATCGTGACGCTATCGCTGAGGCAAATCGGTCAAGTTGCCGGTGGATTGGCGCTGTTCGCGACCGGCTTGATACTGTCCGCGCAGCGCTTTCGGCTGAACTGGAATGTGATCCTGGCAACGGTAGTGGTTACTGTCATTCAGCCTCTGATCGCATTGGCAATTGCACTGACCCTGCGAGCATCACCCGCCAACTTGAAGATTTCCGTGCTGATGGCTGCGCTGCCGTCGGGCTTTTTTAGCATCCTGCTTGGCGCCAACTATGGGATTGCGTCGGAGGACTCGGGGGCCATCGTGATCGCCACGACGGTCGTGAGCGCAGGGACCCTAGCGGTGATCATCGGCTGGCTCTACGGATAATCGGATAACCAACCAATCCCATGACCTTATGACACTAGCGATTTTGTGCTCGGGACAGGGCCGCCAGCATGCCGGTATGTTCGCCTTGACCGGTTCGAGCCAAGCAGCCGAAGGCTTGTTTTCTCACGCAGCTACGCTGCTGCGCGAAGATCCCCGGACATGGGTTACTTCCGCGGGCGAGAAGGCGCTTCACGCCAATAGGAGCGCACAACTGTTGTGCACGCTCCAGGCACTGAGCGCGGCGGCGGTGCTCGATGATGTATTTCCACGGGAACGCTGCATTGCCGGCTACAGCGTCGGTGAAGTGGCAGCGTGGTCGCTGGCGGGCCTCATCAAGCCTAAGGACGCGCTGGACCTGGCCGCCGCGCGAGCTGATGCCATGGATGCGGCGCGACATGGCGAGCAGGCAATGCTCTTCGTCCGGGGTTTGAGCCGGGCCATCGTCGATCGATTGCTAGACCACCGCGACGCCGCCGTTGCCATTGTCAATCCGGGGGAAGCCTACGTACTGGCAGGCTCCGTTCCTGCGATCCAGGCGATCGCGGCCGACGCACAACGCATCGGTCGGTCGCGAGTCGTGCCCGTTGCTGTGGAGGTTGCTTCGCATACGCCTTTGTTGGCTGAAGCAACGGCGATGTTTCGCCAGAGCCTGTCGCGTTTGCATGTGGCGCCCGCACCGCGTCCCGGTACCCGGCTCTTGTCCAGTATCGACGGCACTCCGGCGCTGACTACTCTGCAGAGCATCGACAAACTAGCCATGCAGATTTCGCAGACCGTCCAATGGGCGACGTGTTTGGAGGCTTGTGTAGAGGCGGGCGCCGTCGCCTTTTTGGAACTTGGGCCTGGCCGCGCACTGGCCGAGATGGCCGCCTCTGCGTATCCCGCCATTCCTGCACGAAGTATCGATGATTTCAAATCCATTGATGGTGCGCGCGTGTGGCTTACGCGTTTAGCGCAGCTTGAACGGCGTTGAATCGATTTTCCGTTGGGCCAGCGAGACCCCTGGTCCAACGCCCCATTGAAGATCAGTGCCGAAAAAAGTTTTCGCATTAGCCCAGCCTGAGGATTCAGTTGCCATGTGGATCGTTCGTGTCGCTCTAACCCGACCCTACACCTTCGTCGTGCTCGCACTGATGGTGCTCATCATGAGCGTGGTCGCGATTTCTCGAACCCCGACGGACATCTTTCCGGACATCGATATCCCGGTGGTCGCCGTGGACTGGACTTTTGCGGGACTCAACCCTGAAGAATTGGAAGGTCGGCTCACCACTGTTTTCGAGCGCCTGCTAACCACCACAGTCGACAACATCCAGCATATCGAATCCACTACGGTCAATGGCCAGGCGATCGTGAAGATCTTCCTGCAGCCGGGTGCGAGCTTGGATACGGCCAATGCGCAGATCACGGCGGAATCGCAATCGATATTGCGCTATTTGCCGCCTGGAACATTGCCGCCCCTCATCATCAACTACAGCGCCTCGAGCGTGCCCATCCTGCAGCTTGGCCTCTCGGGACAAGGCCTCTCGGAGCAGCGGATCAATGACCTAGGTACCAATTTCTTGCGCACCCAGCTGGTGACGGTGCCTGGGGCCGTCGTGCCGCTTCCCTTTGGCGGCAAGCAGCGCCAGGTGATGATCAACCTGGTTCCGCAGCTGATGCGGGCAAAGGGCCTGTCGCCGACCGACGTCCTCAACGCCGTCACCAGCCAGAACCTCGTGCTGCCGTCGGGCACCGCCAAGATCGGTGAGTTCGAGTACGACACGTCGATCAACGCCAGCCCGCGCACGATCCAGGAACTGAACGATCTGCCGATCAAGGCTGTGGGCGACGCCGTGATCTATTTGCGGGACGTCGCAACAGTCAGCGACGGCTCCGCGCCACAAACCAATATTGTGCGCCAGGACGGGAGGCGAGGGGTTCTTGTGGGCGTGTTGAAAGCGGGTAAAGCCTCCACCATCGACGTTGTCAACGGCATCAATGCCGTCCTTGCCCGCGCTGTCCAGACACTCCCGTCTGAGCTCAACATCAAATCGCTCGGTGATCAGTCGATCTTCGTCAAGGGCGCCGTCAATGGCGTCATCCAAGAAGTTCTCCTCGCCACCGTGCTGACTGCCGCCATGATCCTGGTTTTTCTCGGGAGCTGGCGCAGCACGCTCATCATCGCGATCTCGATTCCCGTGTCCATTCTGTCCTCCGTCATCGCTCTCGGCGCTGTCGGACAGACCATCAACATCATGACACTCGGGGGGTTGGCTCTGGCGGTCGGCATCCTCGTTGATAATGCCACTGTGACGATAGAAAACATCGAGCGTCACCTCGAGGAGGGCAGCGGTCTCAAGGACGCCATCCTGGAAGGCGCGCAGCAGATCGGCACGCCCTTGCTCGTCTCGACGCTGTGCATCTGCGTCGTGTTCCTCCCGATGTTCTTCCTGAGCGGCGTCGCCCGCTACCTCTTCGTGCCCCTCGCCGAAGCGGTGGTGTTCGCCATGATCGCCTCCTATATCGTGTCCCGTACCCTGGTTGCGACGCTGGCGATGTATCTCCTGAAGGCAAAGCAGCCCGCCGCGGGCCCATCGCGCAATCCCCTGGTGCGGTTCCAACAGGCATTTGACAGCGCCTTCGAGAGATTGCGGAACCATTATCGAGCGCTGTTGACGGCACTGATCGACCATCGGGCCGCCTTCAGCGGTATCTTTCTGGCGGCGTGCGTCTCGGCCTTCGCTCTCGTGCCGTGGCTAGGCCAGGACTTCTTCCCCAGTTCCGATAGCGGTCAGTTCATTCTCCATCTGCGTGCCAAGTCCGGTACGCGCATCGAGGAGACCGCACGGCTGGTCGATCTCGTCGAGAACTCCATCCGCCGCCACCTTCCGGCACTCGAGACGGACACCATTCTCGACAACATCGGGCTGCCTTTCAGCGGCATTAACTTCATGCACGCCACCTCCGGCCTGATCGGCGCAGGCGACGCGGACATCGTGGTTTCCCTCAAAGCGAACCATCATCCCACGGCCGACCATGTGCGGCGCCTGCGCACGGACCTGCCGCGCGAGTTCCCGTCCACCACGTTTGCCTTCCTGCCCGCCGACATGGTGACGCAGATCCTGAATTTCGGGCTGCCGGCGCCGATCGATATCCAGATCGATGGCGCAGATATCGACCGCAACCGCGAGATCGCCAACCAGATCCTGGGCGAGGTCCGCCGGGTCTCCGGCATCGTCGATGCGCGCATCGAGCAGGCGTTCGATTATCCCATGTTCAAGATCACCGTCGACCGTACGAAAGCCGCCCAGAGCGGTCACACCGAACGGGAGGTCGCCAACAACGTGCTCAATTCCCTGAGCGGCAGCTTCCAGATCACGCCGATGTTCTTTCTGAACTACGACAATGGCGTCAACTACAACCTCGTCGCGCAGCCGGCGCAATACAACATCCAGTCGATTCAGGACCTCGAGAATATTCCGCTGACATCCCTGCAGAGGAAGGATCTCGACATTCTGGCCGATGTGGCGTCGATCAAGCGATCGAGCGAGATGGAGGTTGTCTCCCACTACAACATCCGCCGGGTCGTCGATGTCTACGCCTCGGTACAGGACCGCGATCTCGGCGCGGTGGCCCGCGACATCCAGCGGATCGTCGACAAGGACCGCACACTTCTGCCGCGCGGCAGCTTCGTGACCATTCGCGGACAGGTTGACACGATGCACAACTCCTACGCCAGCTTGCTCGGCGGACTCGCGTTCTCGATCGTCCTCGTCTACCTGCTGATCGTGGTGACTTTCCAGTCGTGGCTGGACCCGTTCATCATCGTGACGGCGCTGCCCGCCGCGCTCGCCGGCATCGTCCTGTTTCTCTTCTTCACTCACACGACGCTGAGCGTGCCGGCGCTGATGGGTGCCATCATGTGCATGGGCGTTGCCACAGCGAACAGTATTCTCGTCGTGTCCTTTGCCCGTGAGCGGCTGGCAAGCCACGGCAATGCGATCCAGGCGGCGCTCGAGGCCGGTTACACGCGGTTCCGTCCGGTGTTGATGACGGCCTTGGCGATGATCGTCGGCATGATCCCGATGGCGCTCGGGCTCGGCGACGGCGGCGAACAGAATGCACCGCTCGGACGTGCGGTCATTGGCGGACTGCTTCTGGCGACCGTCGCCACTCTCATCTTCGTCCCCGCAGTGTTCAGCCTGCTGCACGGACGGCGCGCGCCGCCGGCGCGGCGAGCTTAAGACAAGCGTACCCGGTTGATGGCCAGCACCCACAGAGGATCGATACCATGCCTGCCGACGATACCCAAGACTCCAACCACGACTCAGCGAACCTGTCTCACAGCACGAGGCGAAAGCGCCGCAACTGGAGGCCCGCGGCGCTGGCGGCGACCGTCGTTGCCGTGGGTGGGGCAATCTTCGCGAGGTTCGTCGATCGCGTCGATGCCGAGGAGAAGCTCGCCCGCACGACCTCGGAAGCCGCCGTTCCGAGCGTCGCGGTGATTCATCCGCAGGCGGATGCGCCCAATCAGGAAATCGTGCTGCCGGGCTACGCCCAGGCGTTCACCGATACGCCGGTCTACGCGCGGACCAACGGCTATCTCAAAGCCTGGCGCTTCGATATTGGCGCGCATGTCAGCAAAGGCGACCTGCTGGCTGAGATCGACACGCCCGAGGTCGATCAACAGCTGCGCCAGGCACGCGCCGATCTGGCCACCGCGCAGGCGAATCTGAAACTCGCGGCGATCACTGCCACGCGCAACGAGGATTTACTGAAGACGCGCTCCGTCTCGACGCAGGACCGCGACGACGCCGATGGTAAATTGGCCGCCGACAAGGCCATCGTGAAGTCGAATGAAGGCAACGTCGCACGGCTCGAGCAGCTGCAATCCTATGAGAAGGTCTACGCCCCGTTCGACGGGATCATCACGGCGCGCAATACCGACACGGGTGCGCTCATCGATGCCGGCGCCACCTCGCCGTCGAAAGAGCTGTTTCATCTCGCGGCGATCGACACGCTGCGCGTCTATGTCGCGGTTCCCGAGCCCTATTCCAGCGCCGCGCAGTCGGGGGCGACAGCAAGCTTGACGCTCGATGAGTTTCCCGGCGAGTCCTTCCACGGCAGGCTGGTCCGAAACGCTAACGCGATCGATCTGTCCTCGCGCACGCTGCTCGTCGAGGTCGACGTCGATAATCCCTCCGGCCGGCTCCTGCCCGGTGCTTATACTTCCGTGCATCTCAGCCTGCCCTCGGCGGTTCAATCCGTCACGGCCCCCGCTAATACACTGCTCTTCCGCAAAGAGGGTTTGCGTACCGCGGTCGTGCGCAACGGCCACGCGCAACTGGTACCGGTCACGATCGGACGCGACTATGGCGAGAAGGTCGAGATCCTCTCGGGCTTGCAGCCGGCTGACGAGGTCATCGTCGATCCATCCGACTCCCTGATCAGCGGGACTGCCGTCCGCATCGCCGATTCGAAATCGGAATAGGCCTTATGCGTTACAAACCTTTGGTCCTCGTCGCTGCACCTTTGCTGTTCGTTAGCTGCACCGTCGGTCCGACCTATGTCAGGCCAGAGGCACCACTTACACCGGCGTACAAGGAACCAGCCCCGGAGGCATACCAGAATGCTGGCGTCTGGAAACCTGCCCACCCGAGCGACCACAGGTTGCGCGCCGATTGGTGGGAACTCTTTGCCGATGAGCAGC
>Ga0210384_10009227_pt1 | contig 10196 bp, 7 predicted proteins | sample IncBWH2MmetaG_FD_160574 | JGI IMG/M metagenome (GOLD analysis project Ga0210384, IMG submission 160574) | Forest soil microbial communities from Barre Woods Harvard Forest LTER site, Petersham, Massachusetts, United States - Inc-BW-H-2-M | ecosystem: Environmental > Terrestrial > Soil >...
GCCCAAGCCATGCCCGTCTTCGGCTACGGTTGCGCTGTCTTCATGCAATCTGACATCGTGAACTTCCAGCGCCAGGGCTGGCGTGCCGAAGAAATCCTCGCCGGACTCGCCGCCGTCCTGCCCAAGAACGTGTTCCTCTACGTCGCCAGCATTCCCAACCTGGCTGCTCTCGGCTCCCGCTTCGTTTTGCAAGGAGGAACCCAGAACAACCTGGCGGTCGTGAAAGCCGAGGTCGATTTCATCCGCAACAGTTTCCGTGCCACGGGCAAGAAGCCTGAGATCATCGTCCACGAGCATTGCGGCGAATCGGGCGCCATCGGTGCTGCGCAGGAATCCCTGCGTCTGTGGCGCAACGGCCAGCAGACCACGTTCGTCGGACTCGATGCGGTCCGTAAAATCGAATACCGCACCACGCGCAACGAAGATACCCGTTGCCATTTCTGCAAGAACGACTGCCTGCGAACCTTCATTGACATCCGTACCGCGCCCAAGGACGACAAAAGTTTCATCCCCATCCAGAAGGTCACGAAGGTTCCGTTGATGCACGGCGAGCAGCGCCTGATCATTGCCACTTGCGAGAAGGGAACGGTCGAAGATCTCAACGACATGAAGGGGATCAAGGCCGGACTCGACTCCATCCGCGCCAAGCATCCCAATTTCGTCGACGTTGCCTCAAAAGAAGTTTTCCGCCCGACCAACGCGAAGAACATTGCTGATCCGCTGCCCACCAAGGCCTGGGCGGGATGGAAGAAGGGCGACAAAGAACGCCACGCGCTGATGGAGGCCCGCAAGACCCTGCGTATCGGCATCCCACGCGTTCTCAATATCTACACCTACGCCCCGCTCTTCAATGCGTATTTCGAGAGCCTGGGCGTCCAACCGGAAAACATCGTCTACTCCGACTACACCAGTTCCGAGCTCTACCGTGCCGGTGCCAGCCGCGGCGCCATCGATCCATGCTTCCCGGCGAAAATCGGCATCTCGCACGTCTACAACCTCATTCAGGAAAAACACCGGAAGAAGCCGTTGAACGTCATCTTCTTCCCCATGTACGACGTGCTGCACTCGCCCCTGGTGAATCTCATGGGCACGAATGCCTGCCCGACGGTCACGGCTACGCCCGAAACCGTCAAAGCCGCATTCACCAAGGAAAACGACGTCTTCGCCGAAAACAATCTCAAGTACATTGATCCGGTCCTCAACTTCGCCGATCGCAAGCTCTTCGCTCACCAGATGTTGCAGGCATTACAGCCGGTCATGGGCCTGTCGCAGGAAGAGAACGACCGCGCGGTCGAGTCCGGTTTTGCTGCACTAAAGGAATACGAGGCCGGTATCCGCCGCCGGGCGCGCCAGGTGATCGATCAACTCGAGCGCGAGGATCGGATTGGCATCGTCATGCTCGGCCGGCCCTATCACCACGATCCCGGCCTGAACCACGAGATTCTCGACGAGTTTCAGAAGCTTGGCTATCCGATCTTCTCGCAAAACACCTTGCCGGTCGACGAAGACATGCTCGAGCGCTTGTTCGGCGATGAAGTCCGCGCCGGCGTCATCAGCAGCCCGCTCGATATCAACGACGCCTGGAAGAACTCGTACTCCTGCAGCACCAATCACAAGGTATGGGCGGCAAAATTCACGGCACGCCATCCCAACCTGGTAGCTCTCGAAATCTCCAGCTTCAAGTGCGGCCACGACGCCCCGATTTACGGTGTCGTCGAAGGCATCATCGAGCAGTCCGGTACCCCGTATTTCTGCTTTAAAGATCTGGACGAAAACAAGCCGTCGGGCTCCATCAAGATTCGCGTTGAAACTATCGACTACTTCCTACGCCGCTACCGTGAAGAAGTTATCCGCAAGCGCAAGGCCGAGGGGGACATCGAGGCCCAACTGGCGGCCCTGGAAGCAGAACTCCGCAACGAAAAGACCAACTCTCAACCAGCAATTTACGCGCACACCGTCGAATCTATCGAACAGGGCATAGGCGCCGACTAGAGCGCCCAAACCGGATATCCACAATCAGGAAGGAACAAATGCATGGCGAGCGCGCCAAAGTTTCGTATTGACGTCGATATTCACAATCTGCTGACGAATACCGCCCAGGCTCCGGCCAAGCCTGCGCTCGTCAAGGGCAAGAGATTGCCGGATCCTGTATTCCCGCGCTTCCCCGAGAAGTTGCTCGATCCTGGCCCAGCCACCATTCTCCAGAAGCGGGATTGGACCATTCCCGAGGTCTACCGCAAGATGCGGGGCTGGCTCTTCCCCTACATTCGCTCGCGCGTCATGCCCGGCGAGTTCCACCCCATCACTTCCTACTTGTTCGTCGAGTACAAGTGCAATCTCGATTGCTGGTACTGCTGGTCCTACAACAACCAGGTGAAGGGGATGACCGAAGACGTGGCCCGTCGTTCCATCGACTTTCTGCACGATAACGGCTGCCGTGTCCTGGCGCTCATGGGTGGAGAGCCCTTATTACGCCCCGACTTCGTCCATAAGGTCGTCTACTACGCCGCAAAGAAAGGTTTCTGGGTCTACATCGCCACCAATGGCCGCTTGCTCCGCCCCGAGGTAGCAGACCGTCTCGGCGATGCCGGTGTCGCCATCTTCAACTTCGCCCTCGATTCCTGGGACGAAAAACCCAGTCTGCCCAAGGCCGTCGTTCCGGTGCAGAAGTACATCGAGTACATCATGAAGAAGCAGTACGTGTACGGGTACATGGTCTTCTTCAACATCAACATTTGCCGCAACAACACCGAAGACGTCCGCAAGATCACCGAGTATGCGCGTGCGCATCGCATTGCCACTGACTATCACATCAACGAAACCCCCATGCTGGAGCAGGACGAGCATTTCAAACACCTCAACGACAACCCCACCTACATCCGGCCGGAAGACTGGCCCGAAATCGACTCGCTCGTCGATTGGATCATCGAGAAAAACAAAGCCGGTTACCAGATGGTGAACTCCGTGCAGCGTCTGCACGAGATCAAGGCCTTCATCCGCATGGCCAGCGGCGCCGACCTCAAGCGTCTGGGCTGGAATGGCGACGGCACTGGGCTGAACGGGGACTTGTCGGATCGCTTGGCTCATACCCCAGGCATCGTGCAAGACCAAAACGGAGAGTTGCATTTCGCCGAGTGGAACTGCCGCGCCGGCCAGAATAACGTGATCGTCCGCACCGACGGAACCGTCGCCCCCTGCTTCCCCATGTACGGCGCCAGCTATGACTGGGGGAATATCGACAAGCACAAATTCGAGGACGGCCAGCTGGCCTCCATGAAGCAGACCTGCCAGCAGCACTGCTTCTCGACCTTGAATCACAATCTGGCGTACTGCTACAACGATGCGCGAGTAATCAAGTTCGTCTGGACCAACCTGGTGAAGAACCGCATGAAAGGTGGGGCCAGGAGTTTCGAGGACTAGATCAGAGAAGGTTCAGAACCACTGGGACAAGCGGGAATTCCCGCTTGTCCTTTTATTTTGTGCAGCCCGCCATGACTAAAGCCCGCGCTGCAACGTCCTTTGAGGGGGGAAGGAGCAGGGCGGGCCCCAGTCGGAGCTGCTTATGCAGCGAACTGATCGTACGCGTGGTTTTGGCGTTCGGAACATTCGGGTCAGGGCTGTTCCAAAAAACGAACAAACACTCTTCCTTGGGAAAACCTTAAAGCGTTCTCGAAAGCAGGGGCGCCCGTCCCGGGTACTGTAGGCGCCCGAGTCGCAGAGCTCCCTCAGTAACGCGTTGATAACGGTCTAAAATCCCGGCGGCTTGTAGTCTGGCCTCCGGCCTTAGGAATCGCACGCAAAGTTTACAGATTGCGAGGGTCGCGTAAAGACGCAAAATCAGCGCATTATCCACCAGAGTTTGGGCCGCCTCCGCGATTTGCACGTTAGAGCTGCGACGTGCCGCCTGCCCCAGTTGAACGAGCATGGCCGCATTGTGCGACACGGCAGCCAGGTACTCGATCGCAGCCCGTAGCCGTAGGCGCTGTACCGTGCGAAATTCTTTAGCCGAAAGACTGTTTCGCAGAAAAGCTTCCTCGTCCGGATCGGCCAGGTTGCGAAAGGCCTCGAGGTCCACGGACCGCATCTGTGCCGCGAGCGTCGCCTCATCCGTCCCTGTCCTGATCGCGGCTACGCCTCTCAGGACGAAGAAGATCAGGGCGAGCAGCGCAAACAGAATCAAAAGCAATGTGACCGTCATTGTCATTGTTGCAACAGCCGCTGCAGCGCGTCGTTCCAGTTCTCCAGTTCGTGGCTGGGTATCCGAGTGATTGGTTGCGAGGCTCGTTCTGGCAAGGCAAGCGCAACCATCCAGACCGCGGCGCAAACGTGATATGTCAACATGGTGACCATGTCCATCCAACGGAAGGCCGCGAAGACTCCGTATTGCGCTTTCAGCGCAGTAACCGCTAATTCCACGCTCGCGAAAAGGCCAAATCCCAATGTGATGCCAAAGGCATAGTTCGTCCATGACAGGCTGAAAAAACGAGCCAGTAAAATCAGGAGGACCAACAAACCGCATTGCACGATGCTGACGGCTCGGTCCACCACCACGTATGCCACAGTAAAACGATCCATCTCGCTGCCGGAAGTGTAGGCAACCACGATCACCGCCCCAATTCCCAGCAAGGCTGTCGACCAGCGGAAAAGCACATCGCCAAGACTCCGCAAACCCGGGTAACTGCGGAAGACGTCAATGAAGATTTCGTGAACAACCGCGAATCGCAGTACGATGCTGATGGCCTCCTCTGCCAGGCCGGCCCAGTCATACTGGACCTGTGTTACTGCATCGATCCTGTCCATTGCGAAAAGGACTGCGAATAGCAGGACCTGGCAAACTGTGTACAGGAAAAATGCAGGAAACCTTCGTTGCAAGTTGCGGCGAAGCATCACAATAACCAGCACCATCTGCAGGACATGAGGTGCGGTCCAAAGGTAAAAGTAGAGCCAGCGTGGCACAGTCAGAGTCATGCCCTCGTCCCAGCAAACTATACTGTGTCACGCCGTTACCCTCAACAAAAACGTGCTCTACAGAGATCCGTCTATTTCAGGGTTTGCAGGTTTTCTGACCGTTCGGGCAGCCACCCGAGGGGTTCCCATCCGAGTAAATGCGGGAAGGTGCCGAGTAGGTGCCCACGAGCACGATCATCGTCGCCACAAACCATAGAATGCTTTTCACGATGCAGCTCCTTTGCGAAGGATTCGCATCGTGATAACTTGCAGGCTAGCGCAGCTATTGGCCGGAAGACTGTTTTCGCATTTCGTTTCCGGAAACCGTAACAGCTATGACCCTGAAATCAGTAAAAGAGGACCTGCAGGCGAGGACACTTCGCGCGGTAGCTGGACTACTTGGAAAGCTCAGCTATTTCGCCAGCCTGCGCCGGGATGACGGCACTTATTCCCATTGGGGCTTGTCCCGCGTATACGGAGAAGAGGCTTCGCAGCAGGCGCTGACAGAAGCTCACCGGACGGTCTTGTCCACCGTCTTGCGGGCGCCCCTTTCGAAGCTCGTAGAAGATGTCGGGGAGTCTTGCCAATCCAGGCAGGTGACGGGGACGGAATTCCTTGGGGAGTTGAGCAACCGCAAGCCTCACTTGCTGCCCCCCGCGCCAGGCGCAGGCTCCCGCCGCCACCTTAGTTCAGTGCTTCTGGCACTCTCGGCTCTCGTAAAGAATCGACGGTAGTCCACTCTCCCAGCCGCATCGCCACTCCGACCACCTGCCCGATCACCTCGGCCTCCTGCGGATGCTTCAGCAGGCGAACCGGCACAGGGGAAAGTGGATGCGACTGCAGTACCAGTTCATCCTGCTGCAATGTGCACCAGCAGCACGTATAACCTTCACGGGTTTCGACAAAGTAGATCGGCCGCTCATATTCGGAACGCCATGCTCCCTCGGCCACGCGGCACTTCGATTCGTCGATTTGCACAAACGTTCCCGGCGGCAGGATCGGATACATGGTGAAGTCTTCGCTGCCCACGTAACCGTAGGTATAGCGCCGGCTGGCAAATTGCCCCAGATATTGCAGCGGCACCAGTCCCCACTGTTCCACCACCCGCCCCATGTTTACGGTAAAGCGATGATCAAAGCTGGGGTCGAGCCGTACCGGTATCTGGGCTAAGGTGCTGCTCTGCAAAGCTTCCGACATATGCGACTTCGGAGGCAAAACCTGATGCAGATCTTCGGCAACGGAATTGAGGTCCACACCATAGAAGGCCATGATCTCGCGCGCGTCTCGTCGGTAAATCACGGCTAACGAGTAGAGACGATAGATACTTGGAACCACTCCCTTGGTCTCGATGTCGGACAACCGGCTGGGCGGGATCGCGAACTCGTCGCTCTTATGCCTGGTGGCAATGGCTGCGCTGGCTGTTTCCACGTCTCGCATGGTAAGCCCGAGCCGCTCCCGCAAAGTCCGCAGATTGTGTCCCGCAGAAAGCATCCGCTCCCCCTTTTGCCAAACCTGACCCGAGCTGCTAGAGAGTCGCTCGAAACTGCTTCCGGATCGACTTGTTCCGGATTTGTAACAAGAAAGTTACTCCCTCCTGGTTGCAAAAACAAGACTCACGCCTTGCGTTGTGTCGCGGCTGCAACCTCGCCGAACCCACTGTTGGCGCGGGTCCGGGCGATGTTCCCAGGGCCGCTCGTGCACTCCGCGCTCTTTCGAAAGGCTGCATCCCGGTTCAGGCGCAGACTCCGCCCTGAGTCCTGCCATCCGTTCCGAAGGGTTGTGCGCAAGAAACTTGAGTCGCTGATTTTACGGAACCGGAACAATTGTTACTCAACGAACGCATGTATCTTGCCGGCGAATCCCACATCCAATCACCAGTTGGCTTGTGCCGAAATAGCGGCAGTTCAGTGTCGGCCTTGAAAGCCAACACTCTGCAGAATTGACGAAAGTATCCGGAACGGAATGCAACCTCCCGATTTCAGTTATTAAATCTGTCGAGATACCATAGCCGGAGTTCCTTGCGGGGCTCCGATTGCATGGCTTGCAGGGTCCCCCACCCGGCATGCACACTGCTGAGGCGGTTTGAGCCAAGAAAGGCGGTTCATGACCCAGGAAGAAATCCGACTGGCAGAGTCGAACCGGCGTAAGAAGCACTGGAAACGCTGGGGACCCTATCTAAGCGAACGGGCCTGGGGTACGGTCCGCGAGGATTACAGCCCCCACGGCACCGCCTGGGAGTATCTTCCCCACGACCACGCCCGTTCCCGCGCCTATCGCTGGAATGAGGACGGTCTGGCCGGCATCAGTGACCGCCGCCAGTTCATTTGTTTCGCCCTGGCCCTCTGGAACGAGAAGGATCCGGTTCTCAAGGAACGGGTTTTTGGGCTCACCGGCAATGAAGGCAACCACGGCGAAGACGTCAAGGAATATTACTTTTACCTCGACAGCACGCCCACGCATTCGTACATGAAGTACCTCTACAAGTATCCGCAGGCCGCATTCCCTTATACCGAACTCGCGGAGGTGAACCGTCGTCGCGACAAAAAGCAACCCGAGTATGAACTGATCGACACCGGCGTCTTCGACCACGATCGTTACTTCGATGTTGTTGTGGAGTATGCCAAGGCGGACGTGGACGACATCCTGATCCGGATTTCCGTTACCAACCGGGCTGATGAAATCGCCAACCTTCGCCTGTTGCCGACCGCGTGGTTCCGGAATACCTGGTCCTGGGGTAGCGCCGATCGCCCGCCTGCGCTTCGCCAGGCACGGCCGTCACCCCATGCGGTCGTTGAGCTGGAACATCCGCAGTTTGGCAAGCGATGGCTTCATTGCGAAGGCTCGCCGGAATTGTTATTTACCGAAAACGAAACCAACATGCAGCTGCTGTTTGCAGTCGGCAACCGCACTCCCTACGTGAAAGATGGGATTAACGACTACATCGTTCACGGAGCCAAGGACGCAGTCAATCCCGAGCACAAGGGGACGAAGGTGTCGGCGCACTACGACCTCAGAGTGGGTGCGGGCGAAACCATCACGGTGCGGCTCCGGCTGGCGGACTCCGACTTTCTCAAACGAGACGCGCTCGCCGACTTCAACTTGATCTTCCAAAAGCGCCAGCGGGAAGCCGATGAATTCTATGCGACCTTGATTCCCGCAGAGCTTTCCGCGGATGCCCAGAACGTCATGCGCCAGGGTTTCGCCGGCATGCTCTGGTCCAAGCAGTTCTATCACTACGTGGTGAAAGACTGGCTACAAGGCGATCCTGGCAACCCTTCTCCGCCCCCGGAGCGCAAGAGCGGGCGCAATCACGAATGGCAGCATCTCTACAATGCCGACGTCGTCTCCATGCCCGACAAGTGGGAGTATCCCTGGTATGCCGCATGGGACCTCGCGTTTCATTGCATCCCGCTGGCGCTGCTCGATCCCGACTTTGCCAAGGAGCAGCTCATCCTGCTACTGCGCGAGTGGTACATGCATCCCAACGGGCAACTCCCGGCCTACGAATGGGCATTCAGCGACGTCAATCCTCCCGTCCATGCCTGGGCCGCGTGGCGCGTCTACAAAATCGACAAGAAACGCAAAGGCAAAGGCGACCGCGCATTCCTGCAGCGCGTCTTCCACAAGCTGTTGCTGAATTTCACCTGGTGGGTGAATCGCAAAGACGCGGACGGCATGAACATCTTCCAGGGCGGCTTCCTCGGTCTTGACAACATCGGCGTCTTCGATCGCAGCGCACCCCTGCCCACCGGAGGCTACATCGAGCAATCCGACGGCACCAGCTGGATGGCCATGTACACGCTGAATCTGCTGGCCATCGCTCTGGAGCTTGCCAAAGAAGAGCCCTGTTACGAAGACGTGGCCAGCAAATTCTGGGAGCACTTCCTCTACATCGCCAACGCCATGAGTCATCGCGGCCACAACAGCATGGGTCTGTGGCACGAAGAAGACGGTTTTTTCTACGACGTCCTGCGTCTGCCTGACGGCCAGCACTTCCCGATGAAAATCCGCTCCATGGTGGGACTGATTCCACTCTTCGCGGTTGAGACGCTGGAACCGGAACTGCTTGATCGTCTTCCGGATTTCCGGCGCCGCCTGGAGTGGTTTGTCGAGAACCGTTCCGACCTCACTGAAAACGCGGCTTGCATGATCACGCCCGGCCGCGGCATGCGACGCCTGCTCTCGATCGCGACCGCCGATCAGTTGCGCAGCATTCTCAAGTACATGCTCGATGAATCCGAATTTCTGTCAAGATACGGGATTCGCGGGGTGTCGCGGTTCCATCGCGATCACCCCTACGTTCTGTCCGTAAACGACATGGAGCACCGCGTCGACTACGAACCCGGGGAATCGACCACGGGCTTGTTCGGGGGAAACTCCAATTGGCGCGGACCGATCTGGTTCCCGGTAAATTTCCTTCTGATTGAAGCGCTGCAAAAGTTTCATCACTATTTCGGCAACAGCTTTGAGGTCGAGTTTCCGACGGGTTCCGGGCAGAAGATGAATCTATGGCAAGTTGCCGCGGAGCTGTCGCGGCGGCTCAACGACATTTTTCTGCGCGACGAGAATGGCCGGCGCGCCGCGTTCGGCGACGTCGAGAAGTTCCAGACCGATCCGCATTGGCGTGACCTGCTGCTCTTCCACGAGTATTTTCACGGAGACTCGGGATCCGGAATCGGTGCCAGCCATCAGACCGGCTGGACGGGACTGGTCACCAAGCTCTTACAGCAGAGCGGCGAGTCGCGCGAACGAAACAAAGTGGATACTCGGGAGATCCTCGCCGCCGATTGAGGGATGTGAGGCCGACTCTCTATAAATGAGGCCGACTTTCTATAAATGAGGCCGACTCTCTATAAATGAGGCCGACTCTCTATAAAATTGTCATCCTGAGCGAAGCGAAGGACCTGCTTTTCTCGGGAAGCGTCACAAACGAAAGCGAAGGACCTGCTTTCAATAAAATTGTCATCATCTCAATGAATTGTCATCCTGAACAAAGCGAAAGCCTGCCCTGAGCGAAGCCGAAGGGGACCTGCTTTTCTCCGGGGAATACGATTGTCATTCCGGCTTTCACACATAAGCGTGAACGCACGATGATCCATTTCGATCAATCAATCTGCTCCGACCTCGACCGCGCTCTCCGCCTGGAATGGCTCGAGACCAACGGATTGGGCGGCTACGCCTCCTCCACCATCGTGGGCCTGAATACGCGCCGCTATCATGGCCTGCTGGTGGCCGCGACGAAACCGCCG
>Ga0210384_10009229_pt1 | contig 10196 bp, 6 predicted proteins | sample IncBWH2MmetaG_FD_160574 | JGI IMG/M metagenome (GOLD analysis project Ga0210384, IMG submission 160574) | Forest soil microbial communities from Barre Woods Harvard Forest LTER site, Petersham, Massachusetts, United States - Inc-BW-H-2-M | ecosystem: Environmental > Terrestrial > Soil >...
TACATCTTCCGCGGTGCGCTGGATTGCGGCGCGACCACGATCACGCGCGAGATGGAAATCGCCGTGGTGCACGCGATCGCCGAACTGGCGCAGGCGGAACAGTCCGATATCGTGGCGTCCGCCTACGGCATCAGCAATCTGGCCTTCGGCCCTGAATACCTGATCCCCAAGCCTTTCGATCCGCGCCTGATGATCAAGATTGCGCCGGCAGTGGCCAAGGCGGCGGAAGAATCCGGCGTGGCAGCGCGCCCCATCAAGGACATGCAGGCCTATATCGACAGGCTGCAGCAGTTTGTCTACCATAGCGGCACTTTCATGAAGCCACTGTTCCAGGTAGCGAAGAAGGCGCCGAATGAACGCAAGCGCATCGTGTTTGCCGAGGGCGAGGAAGAGCGCGTCTTGCGCGCAGTCCAGGTGATCGTCGATGAAAACCTGGCCAAGCCTATCCTGGTCGGACGTCCCAACATCCTGGCGGAACGCATCGTCAAATTCGGCCTGCGCCTGCGCGCCGGCATCGATTTTGAAGTGATCAACCCGGAATACGATCCACGCTATCGCGACTACTGGCAGACCTATTATGCAATGACCTGCCGCCAGGGCAATACCCAGGAATACTCCAAACTGGAAATGCGCCGCCGCCATTCGCTGATAGGCGCGATGATGATCCACAAGGGCGACGCCGACGGCATGATCTGCGGCACCTTCGGCACCACCGGCCTGCACCTGAACTACATCAACCAGGTGCTGGGTAAGCGCGACGGCGTGAACGTGTACGCCGCAATGAACGCGCTGATCCTGCCGGACCGTCAGGTCGTCGTGGTCGATACCCACGTCAACGAAGACCCGAGCGCAGAACAGATCGCCGAGATCACGATTTTGGCGGCGGAAGAAATGCGCCGCTTCGGCATCCTGCCGCGCGCGGCCCTGCTGTCGCACTCCAACTTCGGTTCCAGCAACAGCGCCTCCGCGCAAAAGATGCGCGCGGCGCTGGAAATCATCAAGCGCAATGCGCCGGACCTGGAAGTGGATGGAGAGATGCACGGCGACACCGCGCTGGATGCATCCTACCGCAAGAAAATGATGCCGGGCACCACGCTGACCGGCGACGCCAACCTGCTGGTGATGCCGAATATCGACGCCGCCAATATTTCGTACAACCTGCTGAAAACCACAGCCGGCCACAATATCGCGATCGGCCCTATCTTGCTGGGTTGCGCCAAGCCTGTGCATATCCTGACGCCGTCGGCGACGGTGCGCCGTATCGTGAATATGACGGCCTTGTGCGTGGTGGATGCGGTGGCGCAGAGGTAAGTTTGAGGTTTAAGCCTGCCGGTATAAAGGTTGGCGTTTGAATGGGAGCCGGGTTCTTTATTAGGAACCCGGCTTTTTTTGTGTGCGTAGATTGCGGCTTTTACCGGGCTTGCTTGTGTTTTTAGATTGCTGGCCGGGGGTAGCCCGGCGGCTACTTACTTTCTTTGCTTCGCACCTCGGCGGCCCCCAAAAGAGTAAGCAAAGAAAGGCGACCGCAGACTTGCCCTGTGGGTGATGGAGCATAGCTTCATCACATTTTGTGCATTACAAAAAATGGGAAACAGACGAAACTCGCCTGCGGCTCAGACAACGTCTGTTTCTGATCCATTTTCTGTAGCGCACAAAATGCTGCGTCCCGAGCGGACTAAGGTCAAAGACAACGTCAAAAGCAACTCCAACACCAAAATCAGTTCACCTTAATTTTGAGAGATCGGTTCCTTGCAAATATTGGAGAATCTGGTTGCCGTTGGTTTTGACTTTGACCTTCAACCGCTTGGAGCCTCGCCGATTGTGCGATACAGAAAATGGATCAGAAACGGGTGTGTCTGAGCGCAGCGAGTTTCGCCCGTTTCCCATTTTTTGTATCGCATAATTGGGCACCCCGAAGGGGCGAGGCTTGCGGTCGCCTTTTGTTTGCTTACTTTATGGGCGGCCGGCTAGGTGCGAAGCAAAATAAAGTGAGTAGCTGTCGGGCTACCCCCGACTTGTATCCACGAAGTGTGATCTAACTACCAAACGCCAGGCTTTGTTTGCGAGCAAGGAGTCATCCATTACTGCTTAATCGGCACCCTCCCAGTCTGCACAAAACTGGAAGCCTTGATGCAATGCCCATGCTGATCATCAAAAAACATATGCGGCCTGAATGCCGCCAGCACCGCCGACTTGGCAACCCCGCCCATGAAGAAGGTCTCGTCTATCGCGATATTCCACGCGCGCAGCGTGCGGATTACGCGCTCGTGCGCGGGTGAAGAGCGTGCGGTGACCAGCGCGGTGCGTAGCGGGAAGGCGCGTCCGTCTTCGGTTTTGAAATTATTCTGCAGGTAGGACAGCGCCACCAGCAGCCTGGCGAAAGGGCCTTCCGGCAGAGGCTTCCTGGCGTTTTCCCTTTCATGCTGTTCAAAGGCTTCTATGCCCTGTTCCTGGAAGATGCGCTCCGAGTCATCGGAAAAGATCACCGCGTCGCCGTCGAAGGCGATGCGTATCTGGCCCAGGTCTTCCATCGCGTTGTCCGGCATCTGGTATAGCAGCGCCGATGCCACGCCGGAATTGATCGCCGCCTGCACGTCGTCTTCATGCAAGGAGAGGAACAGGCTGACGTTGAAGGCTTCCAGGTAGGGAGCCAGCGAGGCTCCGCCGGACAGGGCGGCGCGTGTGATATCCAGGCCGTAATGGGCGACGGAGTTGAAGATGCGCAGCGAAGTCTCGGACGAGTTGCGCGACATGATGACCACCTCCACCAGGCGATGGCCGGGCGTCAGCTGGTTCAGTTTCAGCAGTGCCCGCACCAGCGCAAATCCGGCGCCGGGTTCCAGTACATTGTTTTCATTATCCAGCTGATGCTGTCGATATGCATCCAGGCCAGCCTGCCTGAAGATGGCTTCCTCGGCTTCCAGGTCGAACAGCGCGCGGGAGGAAATGCCTATGACGAGCAGGTTGTCGAGGGAGAATGCCATGTTTGCTTTGGATAAAATGAATGATCCGATTATAAGACAAGAAGCGCAGAACTTAGCCTCCGCCTTTCCTGTCTCAAGTCGGCCGGTGCGCGGCAAATTATTCGTCACATCCATTAAAAAAGACGGGCGCTGGCAGTAATGCTGTTCAGTTAAGGGAAAAAATAGTCGGCTCATGTCGTTCCCGCGCAGGCGGGAACCCAGTGACTTTCGTCGAACGACGCTAGGTTCTCGCCTGCGCGGGAACGACAAATTGAGGGAATTTGGTTCTGAACTGAACAGTATTAGGACGCTGGTAGCGCCGTTTGCTGAATCTGCTGAAAGAGCTCGCATAGCAGTATGGGGGCTTGATAGAGGCAGCCGTGGATGGATGGTTTTAAATGCAAACCGGCTATCCGTCTCGGTGTCGGATCACCCAGGCATCGAATGATATTCTTGTCAGTTGTCATACAACATTGAATTATGGAACGAACCCTGAACTGCCATTGAGCATCATCTCGGTTTGCTACCTGTCACCGTCGTTGTGAGTTCATACGTGGAAGAAAATCGAAAGTCGCAGGTGAAAATTGCAGTGCAGCAGCGATATGCTTGCAGAATATTGCCATAGGTTGTACGATAACATATGACATAAAAGAGCCTGCTATCAAGGTATGCTGGCCGGTTTGGGGCAGTTTTCTTTGACTAACGACAACCCTTTGCGCCTGGTGTGCATGACGACCGGGTTTGCAACGGGCTTGAAGCTAGTCACGGCCATAGCATCACCAGTTCATGGCCTATCGTCAATCACCGCAAAAATATGCGGGAGCGATAGCGCTGGAAAAAAATTTCAAAATAAAATTTATAACTATACGGAGACGCTCTAATGAGCCAGCAAGTTATCGGAAAATACAGATGGACAATCTGTGCCCTGCTTTTCTTTGCTACAACGGTCAACTATCTTGACAGGCAGGTGTTGAGCCTCCTGGCTCCCGACCTGTCCAGGGAATTCTCGTGGAGTAATAGCGACTACGCCAATATCACCTCGGTCTTTCAGTTTGTGTATGCGATTTCGATGCTGTTCGCGGGGCGCTTCATCGACAGAATCGGCACCAAACAGGCGTTTCTCCTGGCGATCACCGTTTGGTCTATTGGCGCCATCATGCATGCGTATGCGATTCCGATGGGGAGCGGCATTTCAACCATCCTTACTTCGCTGGGCTTGGCGGCCGTGCCCGTTTCCATTGCCGGCTTCATGCTATCGCGGGCAGTTTTGGCTATAGGCGAGGCGGGTAATTTCCCGGCGGCGATCAAGGCTACCGCCGAATATTTTCCCAAGAAGGAGCGCTCATTTGCCACCGGGATTTTCAATTCCGGCGCGAATATCGGCGCTATCCTGGCGCCGCTCACGGTACCCTGGATCGCCCAGCAATGGGGATGGCAGGCAGCGTTCATCATCATCGGTGCGATCGGTTTTCTATGGATGGGGTTCTGGGCAATTCTTTACGATAAGCCGGACCAGCAAAAGCGCCTTTCCAAAGCCGAGCTGGACTATATCAATGTCGACGACACCGCCGTTTCGTGGGATGCGAACCTGGCTACAGACGAAACGGGAAAGAAACTGTCCTGGCTGCAATTGCTGGGCTATCGGCAAACCTGGGCCTTTGTCTTCGGAAAATTCATGACCGACGGCGTCTGGTGGTTTTTCCTGTTCTGGCTGCCCAAGTATCTGTCGGTCCAGTACGGCATGAAAAGTACCGACATCACCTTGCCGCTGGCACTGCTGTACAGCATGACCATGATAGGCAGCATCGGCGGCGGCTGGCTGCCCACCTATTTCATCAATAAAGGCCATACGCCGTATGACGGCCGCATGAAGGCGATGCTGTTGATCGCCTTTTTCCCCTTGGTGGTATTGCTTGCACAGCCGTTAGGCTATATCAGCTTCTGGGTCCCCGTGCTGCTGATCGGTATCGGCACCTCTGCGCACCAGGCCTGGTCGGCCAATCTGTTCACCACGGTGTCCGATATGTTTCCCAAAAATTCAGTGGCTTCAGTGGTCGGCATAGGCGGCATGGCCGGCGGCTTGGGCGGGGTCCTGATCTCAAAAATCGGCGGATGGCTGTTTGACTATTATGCTGCTCTTGGGCACATTCGCACCGGTTACGAGATCATGTTCGCGATCTGTGCGCTGGCCTACCTGGTGGCCTGGATCGTCATGAAAACATTGGTGCCAAAATACAAGTTGATTACCGACTAGTGGACTGTAATAGTGAAATAGGAAGTGAAGGGCGCGTGATTCGCTGCGCAGGGCAAGGCGCAAAGCGCAGCGATAGCAGGCTATCGCGAGCATTTGTAACGTAGACGTACGCGGCGAGCACGTGACAGGCACTCTCGATTTCACTGTTACAGTCCACTAGCAAGGCGCCGGAGAAATTACCGGAGAGCAGCGCCGGTTTGCAATGCAAACTGACACTGCGCTGCTGTCCGGCATGAAATTGAACTAACCCGCGACTCGCCGCGCACCTTGCGCGGCCTTCAGCAGATCGCAAACGATATTGGAAAGAACGCAAATGACAAACATGGCCAGCGTGGAACGTGTCGCCGACATCAGCTGCACGGTAGGAGAGAGCCCGCTATGGTGCGCCGAGCAAGCCGCATGGTACTGGGTGGATATTCCCGCCAAAACAATATGGCGGCTGGATGAAGCGTCCGGTGCGGTGCGGCATTGGAACACGAGCGAAATGGTCGCCTGCATCGCCCTCAAAGAGAGCGGCGGCCTGATCGCCGGCATGGAAAGCGGCATTTTCAGCCTGGAACTGGGCAGTGGCCCGATGGCCGTGGAGCAAAAGCTGGCGCAGCCTGACGGCCTGGGCGCCGGCACGAGATTCAATGACGGCCGCTGCGACCGCCAGGGACGCTTCTGGAGCGGCACCATGTTCATGGACATGGCGGCTGTGCGGCCGGATGGCCGCCTGTACCGGTACACCGCTGAGCAGGGCCTGTCGCAACCCATGGTCTCGGGCCTGGTGGTGCAAAATGGCCTGGCCTGGTCGCCCGATGGGCGCACCATGTATTTGTCCGATTCGCACGGATCGCGTCAATTGATCTGGGCGTTCGACTACGATACCGACGAAGGCCTTCCTCATAACCAGCGCGTGTTCGTCGACATGAACTCGCACCCGGGACGGCCGGATGGGGCCGCCGTGGACAGCGACGGCTGCTACTGGACCTGCGGCAATGACGGCGCTTGCCTCTTGCGCTTTACTCCGTCCGGTAAACTGGACAGGCGCATCGACCTGCCGATGGCCAAGCCGTCGATGTGCACCTTTGGCGGCCCGGACCTGGATACCTTGCTGGTGACTTCCATCAGCGCCGGCAAGCCCGAAGGCGACCAGTGGGCAGGCGCCGTGCTGATGGTGCGCCCCGGTGTCAGCGGCCTGCCGGAAGCGCGCTTCCGTGGCTAAGGCAGCTAACGCTGAGCCTGATGCCTGGCTGCACCGGCTGGCCTTCGCATTTATGTTTTGTGCCGCCGGGCATGCCTGTTCTGCTGCTAGCCAGGTCGAGCCGTGGGGCGCCACGCAAGACGGAACGAAAATAGAGCGGGTCACCCTTCAGAATGATCGCGGCATGCGCTTGTCGTACATCGATTACGGCGCCACGATCACGTCGGTCGAAGTGCCGGACCGGCAGGGCAAATTACAAAACGTCATGCTGAGTCTGCCCGACCTCGCTTCGTATGAGCGCACCAAACGCAGATTCGCGGCGATCATGGGCCGCTATGCCGGACGCATCGGCAATGCGCGATTTACGCTGGGCGACCGGACCATAGCCCTCGTGCCCCGCGCCAATGGCGTGGCGATGCATGGCGATCCCAACGGTTACGACCGGCGCATCTGGAGCCGCAAGGATTTTTCGGATTCCACCTCCATCGGCTCCGTGTTTCATTTGATCAGCCCCGATGGCGACCAGAATTTCCCCGGGCGGCTGGACGTCAGCGTGACCTACCGGCTATTTCGGAAGAGTAACGAGTTCCGCATCGAATATGCGGCAAAGACGGATGCTCCTACCGTGCTCAACCTGACGAATCACGGCTACTTCAATCTCGCTGGCGCGGGCTCGACGGGATTGGGCACGCATACCTTCCAAATCATGGCCGACCGCTTTGCGGAAACTGATGCAAAGCGGGTACCTACCGGTGTGATTTTGAGCGTCGCCGGTACGCCGCTCGATTTCCAAAAGCCGTCCAGCATGACTGAACGGCTGGCCGCAGCACCTGCACTGCTGGGGAACCCGGCGGGCTTCGACCACAGCTTGCTATTCTCCCGCTCCACGCACCAACTGGCGCTGGTTGCGGTAATCGACGAAACACTGAGCGGCCGGCGCATGCAGGTACTGACGACCGAACCCTCCGTCCAATTGAATAGCGGTAACGGTTTTGACGGCAGCGAGATAGGCAGCGAAGGGCTCGGATATCAACGCTATGACGGGTTTGCGTTTGAAACGCAGCATCTGCCCGATAGCCCCAATCACCCCGGCTTTCCGTCGACCATACTCGTCCCAGGAAAAGTCTTCCGCTCTGTCACCGGTTTTCGTTTTTCAATCGTTCCGCGCGGCCTTTGAGCGCCCTTGGCGGTCTGCGTCGGCACAAGAGGCGGTCGGCAGCGTAGGGCGCCTGCAGCTTATCCTCCGCCTCGGTTATCCTTATCGGCAAGCCGAATCCGGAGCATTGCCGCGGGTGATGCCAAAGTTGGCGAAATAAATAGTGTCGTCGGTGTTCTGATTCAGCGCTGGATCGTGCTTGCGATAAATTCCCCATTTCGGCCGCATGTGATCCGCTCCGGTGCGCCACATTTGCAAACCGCTTTTGTCGATATCGAGCAGCACCGCGCCTTGCCGGTCGCGTATCGTCAGCCGATAGCGGCCGAGCGTATTCGAGTAGGTAATCTCTTCGCGCACCTCCATCCACTGCCCCGGTATGTCGGCGAGCGGCATCGAACCCAGGACCGTATAGCCGGACGAATCCCGCTGGATATCGCCGACATGGCGAATATCCATCTTTCCATTGGAAAGGGGAGTGAAGGTGATCAATGGGGCGCTGGACAGAGGTCCGCCGTATGCCTTGATCTGGTGGATATGGGTAAAGCCGGACGAAAATTTCATGTCCGGCGCAATGCGGAAACGCCAGGCATACACATAGGTATCGCCCTGACGGGCTTTGAACGCGTCATGCACGCCGCCCTTGCTGGGCGCGATCTTGATTTCCGTGCGCGAACGATCGCCGCCGCTCGCCATCGGCACCAGGTCTTGATTGACGTCGGTCGGCTCGATGGCAAGGACAGCAAAGTGCGGGCCCACGACGCCGTCGTCGGCCAGCTGCACAACATGCGGCCGTCTTGGTGTGTAGGCCCTATCGCTGGGCGCCTCAACGGCCCCCTTGCCGAGTACGCTTTCGATGCGCCGGTAGGTATCCGGGTCATCGGGGCCGGCGGCATTCAGGCACAGCGTATTGCCCACCACGCCCAGCGGGCCGGCGGCGATACTGCCCATCCCGGCATTGCCGGCGGCAGGAACGGCACCGGCGTCCGTCGCGCTCGCGGCGCATGCGCCGGCGCACAACGCGGCGTACAGGCTCAGCGCCCGGCGCATGCTATTTTCTGCCATCGCGTCTCTCTTCCGGATATCAGGTATGCGGCTTATTCATACCTTGGGCCGGCAATGACGAACGGCCCGCCCTGAAAAGTACTGATAGGGTCATCTGCCGCCGGCCGTTCCGCGGTGTCGGGAAAACGGTCTGCAAATTGTTGCGCGCTGTCTTTCGGCCGGTAGCCGAGATGTGCCGCCTTGCGGTTATCCCACCAGCGCGCGGCATTGTCCGAGACGCCAAACGCGATAGTGTGGCCAACCCGGGGGGTGAAGAGCGCGCAGCGCACTAACTCAAGCAGATCGTCGTAGCTCAGATAGGTCACCATCATGCGGGTATTTTTGGGCTCCGGAAAAGACGAGCCGATACGCAAGCACACCGTCTCTATGCCAAAGCGGTCATAGTAATAGCGCGACAGGGCTTCGCCGAAACATTTGCTCAGGCCGTAAAAGCCGTCCGGGCGCAAGGGCATATCGGCGTCCACCAGGTCGGTCGTGCGATAGTAGCCGACGACGTGGCTGGAACTGGCGTAGATGACACGCTTGATTCCGGATTTATGTACCGCCTCATACAGATTGTGGAGGCCAAGGATATTGGCTTGCATGATGGATTCGAAGCGGTCTTCGACGGATATTCCGCCAAAATGCAGCACCGCATCGACGCCTTCGACCAGGTTCAGCACGGCGGCCTTGTCGGCGAGGTCGCAGCACATGACTTCCTCGCCTTCTGCGGCGGCGCCGAGATCAACGAGATCGCTGACGCGCACGATATCCGCCCAGGGCTTGATGCGCTCACGCAAAACCCGCCCTAGGCCGCCGGCAGCACCGGTCAGCAATAGTCTCTTGAAAGGCTTATCGTTCAAGTGTTCAGTCATAAATATATTTTCAAAAATGAGTGGGGGAAATGGCTTATTGGCTTAACGGCTTATATAGGGCGTGAGGTAAATTTCATACATGTTCATATAGATGCGCTGATCCAATTCGGCTGCCGCTTGCGATCCATCATCCAGGCTTGCTGGGCCGGCAAACGGCTTAGCCTTGCATTTACAAGGTTTTATGAATATTTAAGTTAAACGATTAACTAAAGTATATAGAAATTTCCTGGAGCGTCAAAGCTTTTATCGCGCAAGCAGAATGGCGGCCGCAAAATAGCCGGCATGTGTGGCGGCGGCATCGGCCGCGCGCCGCGCGGCCGGCCATTTTCCCCTGTAGAATCGGCCGCTGCATTCAATGGGGATTGCTGCTTTTCTTTTATGCATGTGTTGACAATGGATCAGGATAAAATAGACCGAAATTCAAATCCATGATCGGCTTGCCATATCGGCCCGGTTGCGACCCCGGGTGGTTTTTGTATTTACTCGCGACGCAGAATGAACTAATATAGTTAAACGATTACCTTATTTTATGAAAAAAAAGATATCCACCATACGTGACGTCGCAGCCGCAGCAGGGGTCTCCACGGCGACCATATCGAAATACATCAATGGCACGCAGCGTTTTTCGGCGCCGGTAGAGGCGACCATCAAGAATGTGATCGAAGAATTGGGGTATCGCTCCAACCCGCTGGCGCAGTCCATGATCACCGGACGGACCAAG
>Ga0210384_10009230_pt1 | contig 10195 bp, 8 predicted proteins | sample IncBWH2MmetaG_FD_160574 | JGI IMG/M metagenome (GOLD analysis project Ga0210384, IMG submission 160574) | Forest soil microbial communities from Barre Woods Harvard Forest LTER site, Petersham, Massachusetts, United States - Inc-BW-H-2-M | ecosystem: Environmental > Terrestrial > Soil >...
TGGAGGGGGCGGTCTGGGGCGGCTTCGGGACCACCGGACAGCGCTGCACGGCGGCCAGCCGGGTGGCCGTCCACAAACGCGTCTACCGGGAGTTCATGGAGGCCTTCGTGGCCCGGGCCCGCGCCCTCCGCGTGGGCAACGGCCTCGACCCCCGGATCGAGATGGGTCCCTGCGTGAACGAGACCCAGCTCAAGACGGTGGACCGCTACGTGGGCGTGGGCCGGGAGGAGGGGGCCAAGCTGCTCTGCGGCGGCCACCGCCTGTCCGGGGGCGAGTACGACCGGGGCTACTTCTACGAACCCACGGTATTCGGCGACTGCTCCCCCCGCATGCGGGTCTCCTGCGAGGAGATCTTCGGGCCGGTGGTGTCGGTCATCCCCGTGGACTCTCTGGAGGAGGCCATCGCGGTCGGCAACTCCGTCGAGTACGGGCTCTCCGCCTCGATCTACACCCAGGACATCAACAAGGCCTTCACGGCCATGCGCGAGATGTACACCGGCATCTTCTACGTGAACGCCCCCACCATTGGGGCCGAGACCCATCTGCCCTTCGGCGGCACCAAGAACACGGGCAACGGCCACCGCGAGGCCTGCGTGCAGGCCTTGGAGGTGTTCTCGGAATGGAAGAGCATCTACATCGACTACAGCGGGACGCTCCAGCGGGCCCAGATTGACGCCTGAGGCCCGCCGGCCGCGCTAGGCCCCCCATCCCCCTCCTCCCTCCCTCTCCGGAGGGCCCGCAAGCCATCCCCTTGCCCTACTTCACGATCCGGGTATAATTGCCTAGAGTCCGGGGGTCCCGATTCCAGGTGACACATCGACTGAAAAGATGACTGCGCCCAGCCTCGACGACCGCAGCAAGGAAGTGCTGCGCTCCCTCATCCAACTGCATATCGAGACCGGGGAGCCGGTGGGCTCGGAGAGCCTCTCCCGCCTGTTCAACCGCGCCCTCTCCCCCGCCACCCTGCGCAACATCATGGCCGATCTGGAAGCCCTGGGTTATCTCGACCACCCCCACACCAGCGCGGGGCGGATGCCCACCGACGATGGCTACCGCTTCTACGTGGACAGCCTGATGGGCCGTCAGCCCCTGCCCGCCCGGGACGCGGCCGCCATCCAGAGCGCCTTGCGCTCCGAGGGCTCGCTCGACCAGGTGCTGGAGAGCGCTTCCCGCCTCCTGTCGCGACTGAGCCGGAACGTGGGCTTCGTCCTCGCCCCCGACATCGCGAACACCAGCTTCCGCCACATCGACCTCGTCCCCCTCGCCCCTCCCCGGGTCCTGGTGGTGATGGTCTCGGCCACGGGCATCGTGACCAACAAGGTCGTGGAGATGGAGGAGAAGCTGGCCCCGGAAGAGCTCCAAGCCTGCGCCAACTACCTCAACACCCACTTCGCGGGGATGAACCTGGCCAGCATCCGCGCCCGTCTCCTCGAGCTCATGCGCGAGGAAAAGGCCCTCTACGACTCGCTCCTCCAGAACGTGATCGCGCTCGGCGAGCAAGCCTTCGCGGTCGAGGGCGAGGAGGCCAGCGTGTACCTGGACGGGACCTCGAACATCATCGCCCAGCCCGAGTTCGAGGACCTGGGCCGCATGCGCTCGCTCTTCAAGACCTTCGAGGAGAAGAGTCGCCTCGTCCGCATCCTGAACGCCTGCATCGCGGGAGACGGGATCAGGATCCTGATCGGCCACGAGAATCTGGACCCGGGGCTGAAGGACGTGGCGCTGGTCGCCTCCGGCTGCCCGGTGGAGGGGGAGCTGGGCTGGGGCCTGGGGGTCCTGGGATCCACCCGCATGGAGTACGCGCACGTGGTCTCGCTCGTGGACCACGTGGCGCGCGAGGTCTCGAACGTGCTGCGGGGGCGGCGGTCGTGAGCAAGGGCAAGGGCAAGGGCGTCCCGGAGACCCCGTCTCCGGAGAGCCTGGCTCGCCCCGGGGTCCATGGCTCCGGGGAGGCGGCCCCGCCCGAGGCCCCCCCCCGCGAGCGGGCCGGGGAGGGCGGGATGGCGCCCGCTCCCGCCGGCGCCCCCCCCGCCCGGGAAGAGCTCGAGGCCCTGAAGCGGGAGCGGGACGAGCTCCAGAACCAGCTCCTCCGCAAGCGGGCGGACTTCGAGAACTACCGCAAGCGCATGGAGCGGGACCGCCAGCAGGCTAGCCTGGATGCGGTAGCCGCCATCTTCCGGGATCTCATCCCCACCCTCGACAACCTCGAGCGCGCTTTGAAGGCGGGGGGCGGAGAAGAGGCCCTGCGCACGGGAGTCGAGCTCACCCAGCGGGAGCTCCTGAGCTTCCTCGACAGCCACGGGGTCGTGGCCCAGGAGCCGGTGGGGCAGAAATTCGACCCCCAGAACCACGAGGCCCTCCTGCACGAGCCGGTGCCCGGCTACGAGGAGGGAACGGTGGTGGAGGTCTTCCGCAAGGGATACTCCTTCAAGGACCGCCTCCTGCGGCCGGCCCTGGTCAAGGTGGCCAAGGGCAAGACGACGGATGATACGGCGGAGCCGGACGAGATACACTAGCGGGGCGGACCTACCCCCCGGGTCCTCCTGAGGGGAGTCGTGACCATGACCAAACACGAGGCTCGGCGTGGGTAAGCTGATCGGCATCGACCTGGGGACGACCAACTCCTGCGTGGCCGTCATGGAGGGCGGCGCCCCCCAGGTGATCCCGAACCAGGAGGGGGCGAGGACCACTCCCTCCATCGTGGGCTTCACCGCCAAGGGCGAGCGCCTGGTGGGGCAGATCGCCAAGCGCCAGGCCCTCACCAACCCCAAGAACACGGTCTTCGCGGTGAAGCGGCTGATCGGGCGCAAGTTCAGCTCGGCCGAGGTCGAGCAGGCCCGGCGCTTCCTGCCCTATCAGCTGGTGGAGTCCCCCAACGGGGACGTGCACGTCCAGATCGAGGAGAAGGTCTACTCCACCCCCGAGATCTCCTCTTTCGTCCTCCAGAAGCTCAAGGCCGCGGCCGAGGACTACCTGGGGGAGCCCGTCGAAGAAGCCATCATCACCGTTCCCGCCTACTTCAACGACCCCCAGCGCCAGGCCACCAAGGACGCCGGCCTCATCGCCGGCCTCAAGGTCTCGCGCATCATCAACGAGCCGACCGCGGCCGCCCTCGCCTACGGCCTCAAGAACGCCAAGGGGCAGTTCGTGGCCGTGTTCGACCTGGGGGGCGGGACCTTCGACATCTCGATCCTGGAGATGGCGGAGGGCTTGTTCCAGGTGCGGGCCACGGGCGGGGACACCTTCCTGGGGGGCGAGGACTTCGATCAGCGCGTCATCGACTGGCTGATCTCCGAGTTCCTGCGCGAGACCGGGATCGACCTGCACCAGGACCGCATGGCCCTCCAGCGCCTGAAGGAGGCGGCGGAGAAGGCCAAGTGCGAGCTCAGCACCGCCCAGCAAACGGAGATCGTGCTCCCCTTCATCTCCGCCGACGCCTCCGGGCCCAAGCACCTCAACACCGTCCTCTCCCGGCAGAAGTACGAGTCCCTGACCGACGACCTGCTGGAGCGCACGATCGAGCCCTGCCGCCGGTGCCTGGCCGACGCCGGCCTGCGCGCCGACCAGATCGACGAGGTGCTCCTGGTGGGGGGCCAGACCCGGGCCCCCAAGGTCTCGGACGTGGTGCGCAAGGTGTTCGGCAAGGAGCCCAACCGGGCCGTGAACCCCGACGAAGGAATCGCCATGGGGGCGGCCATTCAGACCGGGATCATCCAGGGCGAGGTCAAGGACCTGGTCCTTCTCGACGTCACCCCCCACACCCTGGGCATCGAGACCAAGGACGGCACTTTCACGCCCTTGATCGAGCGCAACAGCACCATCCCCACCCGCAAGAGCAGGGTCTTCACGACCGTGGCCGACAACCAGACCCGGGTCGAGGTGCACGTTCTCCAGGGCGAGAGCGACATGGCGGCCTACAACAAGAGCCTGGCCAAGTTCGAGCTGACCAGCATCCCGCCCGCTCCCAAGGGCGTCCCCCAGGTCGAGGTCTCCTTCGAGATCGACGTGAACGGCATCGTCTCCGTCTCCGCCCAGGACCAGGCCACCGGCCGAAGCCAGTCCATGGTCATCCACCCCTCGGGCGGCCTCAGCCAGTCGGAGGTGAGCCGGCTCGTGAACGAGACGCGGGCCCGCGAGCAGGTGGAGCGGTCCAAGAAAGACCAGGAGGCGGTGGTCCGCCAGCTGGAGGGCTTGGTCGCCAACACCATGCGCTCGGTCCAGGCCCTGGAGGGCAAACTGACCCCGGACGAGCAGGAGCGCATCCTGGCCGCGATGGAGCGGGCCAAGAAGGCCCGCGAAGGGGACCTGGACGAGCTGAAGGCGCGGCTCGTGGAGATGGAGAAGGCGGCCACCCTCATCGGGCAGGCCATGCTCCGGCCTTGAGGGGGGCGCTCTTCACGAGCCCCGCAGAGGCCCGGTCCCGGGAATAGCCCCTCATGGCCCCCACTTCCAAGCGTGACTACTACGAGGTCCTCGGAGTGCCCCGCAACGCCTCCGAGCAGGAGGTCAAGTCCGCCTACCGCAAGCTGGCCCTCAAGTACCATCCCGACCGCAACCCGGGGGACCGAGGGGCGGAGGAGCGCTTCAAGGAAGCGGCCGAGGCCTACAGCGTCCTCGGGGATGCGGACAAGCGCCAGCGCTACGACACCTACGGCCACGCCGGGCTGGGCGGGGCGGGGGGGGCGGGCTTCGACCCCTCCGTCTTCGCGGACTTCAGCGACATCCTGGGGGACTTCTTCGGCTTTGCCGACGTCTTCGGTCGCCGGCGCGGCGGCCCCCGCCGGGGGGCCGACCTCCGCTACAACCTGGAGATCTCCTTCGAGGAGGCGGCCTTCGGGACGGAGACCCACATCCAGATCCCCCGCTCCGACACCTGCTCCGCCTGCGGGGGCAGCGGAGCGGCCCCCGGCACCAAGCCCACGACCTGCACCACCTGCGGGGGGGCGGGCCAGGTCACGTTCCAGCAGGGATTCTTCAGCGTGGCCCGCACCTGCAGCCGCTGCCGGGGCACGGGGAAGATCGTGGCCAGCCAGTGCAAGGAGTGCGACGGACAGGGACAGGTGCCCATCGAGCGGAAGCTGCAGATCAAGATCCCGCCCGGGGTGGACACCGGCAGCCAGCTCCGCATCGCGGGGGAGGGCGAACCGGGCACGGTGGGGGCCCCTCCGGGCGACCTCTTCGTCGTCCTGCGCGTCCAGGACCACGCCCTCTTCAAGCGCGACGGCAACAGCCTCTTCTGCGAGATCCCGGTGAGCGTGACCCAGGCCACCCTGGGCGCGACCCTGGAGGTGCCCACCCTGGATGGGGGGAAGGTCAAGGTCAACCTTCACGAGGGAACCCAGCCGGGCACGGTCTTAAGGGTCAAGGGACAGGGCATCCCCCACTTGGGCGGGAAGGGACGGGGGGACCTGCACGTGCTTGTCCGCGTGGTGGTGCCCACCCGCCTGGCCCCCGAGCACCGCAAGCTCTTCGAGCAGATCTCCAAGACCCTGCCCGTGCCCGACCTCAAAGACCCGGACCGGTCCCTCTTCGACCGCATGAAGGACATCCTGGGGTAGCGCTGCAGGCCTTCCGGCTCGATGTGCGGCAAGAGGATGAGGAGCGGGCGACGGCCCTGCTCTGGGACCTGGGCACGGCCGGCATTGAGGTGACGCCGGGGAAGGGCGAAAGGGTCGTGCTCCTCGCCTACTTCGCGGAGGCGCTCCCGGATCGCGAGGTGGCGGCGGCCCTGGCCCCCCTCCCCGGGGCGCGCCTGGAAGCGGCGCCCGTCCCGGAGGTGGACTGGGTGGCCCGCTTCCGGGAGGGCTTCCGGCCCTTCCGGGTCGGCCGTTTCCGCATCGCCCCCTCCTGGGCGCCGGGGGAGGACGGGAGCGACCTCCTGATCGTGGAGCCCGGCGCCGCCTTTGGCACCGGCACCCACGAGACCACGCGGCTCTGCCTGGCCGCCCTGGAGGCGCGGGCCGGGGAGGGCCCCCTCGGTCGCGTCCTCGACATCGGGACCGGCTCCGGCCTCCTGGCCGTGGCCGCGGCCAAGCTGGGCGCGCGGTTGGTGATCGCGCTCGACCTCGATCCCCTGGCCCTCGAGGCCGCGCGGCTCCACGCCCGCTTGAACCGGGTGGAGCTCCGCCTCCTGCGCGCGGACGGCGGCTCCCCCTTCCGGGCGGGAGCGTTCGATACCGTTCTCGCCAACCTCACCGCCGCCCTCCTGCACGAGCGCCGGGACGAGATCACCCGCCTGCGGGCGCCGGGCGGCGCCCTCGTGCTTTCCGGGATGCTGGATGAGGACGCGCGCGCCCTGACCCGCGCTTACGCCGGCCGGGGGCGGGTGGAGCAGAGGCGGGAGGGCGAATGGGCGGCCCTCGTCGTCGGGGGTGAGCGGTGAGGATCCCCCGCTTTCACGTCCCCCAGGCGGCGCCGGGGGCGCGCGTCTTTCTCCCCGAGCACGCCGCCCACCATGCGCGCCAGGTGCTCCGCTTGCGGGCGGGGGCGGCGGTGCGCGTCTTCGACGGCGCCGGGGAGGAGTTCGAGGCCACCCTGGACGTGGTCGCGCGGCAGGGCGTGCAGGCGCGGCTGGGAGCGCGGGTGGCTCCCTGCGCGGAGTCCTCCCTCCGCCTGGTCGTCGCGCTCTCGCCCCTCCCCGGGGAGCGGATGGAGCTGGTCATCCAGAAGGCCACCGAGCTCGGGGTGGCGGAGGTCTGGCCGGTGATCACGGCCCGCACGGAAGCGGTGGCCCGGCCCGCCCTGAGCGGCTCGCGCGACGAGCGCTGGAACAAGGTCGCGAGCGGGGCCGCGGAGCAGTGCGGTCGCGCCGTCGTGCCCCGCATCGCTCCCACCACGACCCTGGAGGCGCTCATCGAGGCGCCGTTCGCGGGGCCGCGGATCGTGCTCTTGGAGACGCCCGGCCAGCAGTCCCTGGCCGCCGTGAGCCCCCGCCCCACCGCCGTCCTTCTCTTGATCGGTCCCGCCGGAGGCTGGGAGCCGGGCGAGGTCGACCGCCTGCTGGCCGCCGGCTTCACGCCCGCGGGGCTGGGACCGCGGATCCTGCGGGCGGAGACGGCCGCTCTGGCCGCTCTCGTCGTGGCCCAGGTTCTCTGGGGCGATCTTCTTCCCTAGTCCTTCCCCGGAGGACGGGGGCCGCCCCTCACCCTGGCCCGCGCGCTCCTCTCGACGCTTTGGAAAAGCGGGATCCGCTCCGCGCCTGCGCTCCCGAGCGCGCCCACCGGACGTGCGCGCCTGCGCCTCCCCCGCATGCGGGATGCTATACTCGCCGCACTTCATGTTCCTCTTGGGACAGACCGTCGGCAAGTACCAGATCCTCTCCAACCTGGGCTCCGGCGGTTTCGGGACCGTCTTCCTGGCCAAGGATCTCTGGATCGACAAGAGAGTGGCGATCAAGGTCCCCCACCGGCAGAGCGGGGACTTCGACGACCTGCTCCAGGAGCCGCGCCTCCTGGCCGCGCTCGATCACCAGAACATCGTCGGCATCCTCACCGCCGAGCGCGTGGAAGGCATGTTCTTCATCGTGATGGAGTACATCAAGGGGGAGAGCCTGGAGGCCGTGCTCGACCGCGAGAAGTCGCTCGACCTGCCGCGCGCGCTCAACTACACGGTGCAGATCCTGAGGGGGGTCGAGCATGCCCACGATGCGCAGATCCTGCACCGGGACCTGCGTCCCGCCAACGTCCTCATCTCGGAGAGCGGGGTGGTGAAGGTGGCGGACTTCGGGACCTCCCGCTTCCTGGAGAAGTCACACGCCACCACCGTGATCGGCAGCCCTCCCTACATGGCCCCCGAGCAGTTCCAGGGGCGGGCGGTGCTCGCCTCCGACATCTACTCGGTGGGAGTGATCCTCTACCAGATGCTCACGGGCACCCTGCCCTACTTCAGCACCAACCCCGCCCAGATCGAGCGCATGGTGGCGCAGGGCCGCTGCACGCCGCCCAAGGTCCGGAACACCCAGGTTCCGCGGGAGATCTCCGACATCGTGATGAAAGCCCTGGCCCCCGAGCTCAAGGAGCGCTACCAGCGGGCCTCGGAGCTGCTCGAGGACCTGGCCACAGCCGGGGACATCGATCACAACGCCACCGAGCTGGAGGATATCCGTAAGCGTCTGAAAGCACGCGACGTACCCAAGAAGGGCTTCTGCTGGAACTGTCGAAAACCCCTGCACGCCCGCTCCGATACCTGTCCGTTTTGCGGCGAGAAGCAATGAGGGCGTCGCCCGGGCCTCGCTCCTAACCCTCCATCTCTCAGAGACTTCCCACTCGCCGGTCATTGACAGGCGGGCAGGGGGGGGCTAGAATCTGCCCATCGGGTGGCTCGGACCGCAGGCCGGCCGGGAGCAAAACCCCGACCTGCCCGCGATGGACCAAAAAACGAGGAGGAAGCGCGCTCATGCCCGTCCCGATGTCGGAGAAGATCTGGATGAACGGAAAGCTCGTCCCCTGGGACGACGCCCGCATCCACGTCTCCGCCCACGTCATCCACTACGGCTCCGCGGTGTTCGAGGGGCTGCGCTGTTACGCCACCCCCGAGGGCCCCGGCGTGTTCCGGCTGGATGCGCACACCGAGCGCCTCTACAACTCGGCCAAGATCTACCGCATGGATATCCCCTACTCCCCGGCGGAGATGAACCAGGCCGTCCTCGACACCATCACCGCGAATGGGATGGACGCCTGCTACATCCGCCCCCTCGTCTACCGGGGTCCCGGGCAGCTGGGCGTGAATCCCCTCCCCTGCCCCGTGGACGTGTTCATCATGGTGTGGGACTGGGGGAAGTACCTCGGCACGGAAGCCCTCGAGAAGGGCGTGGACGCCCGGGTGAGCTCCTGGGCCCGCATCGCCCCCAACACCCTGCCCGTGATGGCCAAGGCCTCCGCCAACTACATGAACTCCCAGCTCATCAAGATGGAGGCGATCAAGGACGGCTACGCGGAGGGCATCGCCCTCGACATCGAGGGAAACATTTCCGAGGGGAGCGGGGAGAACATCTTCATCGTCCGGAAGGGGACCCTCATCACGCCCCCCCTCGTCTCCTCGGTGCTGCCCGGGATCACCCGCGACAGCATCCTCGCCTTGGCCCGGCGGCAGGGGATCCCGGTGGCCGAGGAGCGGATGCCCCGCGAGCTGCTCTACCTGGCGGACGAGGTGTTCTTCACGGGCACCGCGGCGGAGATCACACCCATCCGCTCGGTGGACAAGATCGTGGTGGGCAAGGGGGTGCGGGGCCCCATCACGGAGGCCTTGCAGCGCGCCTTCTTCGACGTGATCGAGGGCCGGGTAGCGGACGAGTTCGGCTGGCTGACCTTCGTGCGAGAGCCCCGCGCGGCGGGCGCTCTGCCCGTCCGGAAGAGGAGCGCGGGCTAGCCCGAGACCGGAGCCTGGTCTCCGGGGTGGGAGAGGGGTCATGCACATCAACGACCTGTTGAAGATGGCGTCGGAGCGAAAAGCTTCCGACCTGCACCTCAAGGTGGGGTCCCATCCCGTGCTGCGCATCAACGGGGAGCTGATCCCGCTCGTGGAGACCAAGCGGCTCATGCAGGAGGACACCATCGCCATGGCGTTCTCCATCATGAGCAACCGCCAGAAGCAGAAGTTCAAGGACAACCTGGAGATCGACATCGCCTACTCCGTGCCCGGCCTGGGGCGCTTCCGCTGCAACGTCTTCCAGCAGCGGGGCACGGTCGGGCTGGTCCTGCGCGTGATCCCGGTCAAGATCATGACCGTGCGCGAGCTGGGGCTTCCCGTGGTGCTGGAGAAGATCGCCCAGGAGCAGAGGGGCCTGATCCTCTGCACGGGGACCACCGGCTCCGGCAAGTCGACCTCGCTCGCGGCCATGATCGACTACATCAACTCCCAGCGCACCGAGCACGTCATCACCATCGAGGACCCGATCGAGTTCCTGCACCGGGACAAGAAGTCGATCGTGAACCAGCGCGAGGTGGAGGTCGACACCCGCAGCTTCGCGGCCGCGCTCCGGAGCGCCCTGCGCCAGGACCCGGACGTGATCCTGGTCGGTGAGATGCGCGACTACGAGACCATCGAGACCGCCATCACCGCGGCCGAGACCGGGCACCTGGTGCTCTCCACCCTCCACACCCTGGACGCCACCGAGACCATCAACCGCATCATCTCCGTCTTCCCCCCCCACCAGCAGAAGCAGATCCGGCTCCAGCTGTCGGGGGTGCTGAAGGCC